>Ga0154003_1000361_pt1 | contig 14226 bp, 23 predicted proteins | sample TSFL087MetaG_FD_104679 | JGI IMG/M metagenome (GOLD analysis project Ga0154003, IMG submission 104679) | Attine ant fungus gardens microbial communities from Florida, USA - TSFL087 MetaG | ecosystem: Host-associated > Fungi > Mycelium > Unclassified | place: USA: Florida, Lake Talquin State...
AATCACTGATGCCAACGCAGTTGCACAAGAGAAAGGAGTCGAGTGTCTGGTCTCACTCATTAAGTTTGCTGGTGAAACTGCGGTTAAAACAAGAGACATCGTTGTGCCTGCGCTAGTGGACAAATGCTTAGGCTCTGCGCGGGCAGGAACAAGAAATCACGCACTCGAATTGATATTACAGTACGTAGAAGTCGAGAATAGTGGTGCTGGGGTTATCGTATGTGAACAGTTCGGTTGGTAAAACTCACTAGAGTTAATCCGGTGTAGGAAAATGTCCTTGTAGGATTGTCGTCGAAACAACCGAAAGCGGTTATGGGCTCAGTAGTTGCCTTGAATGAAGCCATCAGGCAAGTATCATCCTGCTGTCGAGAAGTCGCCTATTGAACTTGGTCCTGTTCAGGAATTTCGGCCTCCAGGTCATACTCCCCCCGCCAATCCTGAAGGTATTGCCAAAAATATTTGCTCATAGTGATAAAGCAGTTCGCGCAGAAGGCACAAATCTCACACGTTTGTTATATCAGTATATGGGTTCTAGCATCGAACCTTGGCTCAATGACCTAAAGCCGGTCCAAATCAAAGAACTTAAGGAGGCATTTGATAATATGGAGAAGGAGGGTAGGGGAAAGGGAACGGTCAAGCCTGAAAGGCTGACGAGGGCACAAGCACGGGAAGCAAGTCAGGTTGCGAACTCAGACGAGCAAGAGGACGAAACAGCTCGTACGTTGTCAACTTCTGGGAACTTGGGGTTATCTCATTTATTCATTTTATAGCAGTTGAAGAATTTGATCCACGTGCATTTGCTGAGGAAGTTGATATTGTGCCGAAGATGGCAAAAGATTTTTACAGCAACTTGAAATCTAGCAAATGGAAAGAACGAAAGGAAGCGCTGGATGGCCTGCAGACTTTAGTCAAGGCGACGCCACGAATCAAGGATTCTTCTGATATGGGAGAGTTGGTCAAATCTTTGGCAACTTGTATCCATAAAGATGTCAATGTCAACTGTGTAATTGTCGCTGCCAGCTGCTTGGAGGAATTGGTTAGGGGGCTGTCGAGTGCGTTTGCAAAACACCGGGAATCGCTTGTCCCGCCTATGCTTGAACGACTGAAGGAAAGGAAGGCCAATATCACGGATACCATTGGAGATGCACTTGATGCAATTTTTGAAACGGTACTTGTATCGTTTTTGTCTGTCATGCTACCGGTATTTATTTATCTCAGACGACGATCACTGAATTACTCCCGGATATCATATCTGCCCTGTCAAACAAGAATCCTCAAGTGAAGGAAGGCACTCTCAAATTCTTGGGACGTTGCCTAGTTACAAGCAAAACACCCGTACCCCTTGTTCAGATCAAACCACTGGCAGAGAATCTTGCGACATTACTAGAGGATGGCTTCGAAGGCGCTCGAAATGAGGCAGCTACTTGCCTTGGGACACTGATGAAGATGGTAGGGGAACGGCCCCTTAGTGCAATTATGGAGAATGTAGCGGACGTGCGCAAGGCAAAAGTAAAGGAGGCTTTTGAAAAGGCTACAGTCAAATGCAAGGCAGGCGTAGTGTCTGCACCTCGTGTCCATGCCCCTGCCCCTACAGGGAATAATATCGCGTCGGCCAAAGTTAAGCCTAGCGTGCCAAAATCTGAAGAAAATATGACATCTCCACCAAGTCAAACCAACACTTTGCTTCCTGACGATGATACGCCGAAGAAACTTCTTGGCAAATCTCCTGCTCGCCTTATGGTGAGTGAGAGAGCTGAATCCACCAAAAAATGACCTTATCTCTACAGGTCAAGAAGGTACCAGAATCAGCTGCGGGTGGTGCATCTTCAGTGTCTTCGTCACACGTGGTCAAGAAACCTCCGCCGTCTGCTGTTAATGGAAAAGCCAAGCCGCCACCACCACCACTGGTGAGTGGTCTTGATTCTTTCAAGTACAAACACACTGCAGAGGATGCGGAGAATCTTGCCCTCGAGTTGATACCTGCCAAAATTGCTGCGGATTTTATTGATTCAAATTGGAAGACTCGGCTGGCTGCACTGGAAGAGATGGCCTCGTGGGTTGAACAAGAGGTGGAGCATTTGGATGCTGAGATCATCGTCCGCTTTGTCGCGAAAAAGGGATGGACGGAAAAAAATTTTCAGGTTCGTTCTGATCCTGTATTGTCATTTATCACACTGATTCATTTTTTAGGTGTCATCGAAGATATACGGGATTTTCACTACCATGGTTCAGCAGAGTTCGACGTTTGGACGATCATGTTGTGCTCTCTGTATACCTCATTTGACGGAGAAACTTGGTGATTTGAAGCTCAAGAAACCTGCTGGAGACACACTCATTGCCTTTGCCGAAAGAACATCACTTCAATTCGTCCTTAGCCAGGGTATGTTGGGACACTGAAACATAATATGGTTAATCTTATTTCAGAAATCAGCTTACGAGCCTTTGAGCAAAGCTAAAGCACCAAAAGTACTCGCAGATGCAGTCACATGGATAAATACAGCTCTACAGGAGTTCGGAATTGCAGGTTTAACACTCAGGAACCTAATTGATTTTTTGAAGACCGTGCTTGGTAATTCAAATGCTCAGGTTCGCACTAGTGCTACGAAAGCGCTTGTTACCATTAAACTGTTCGCTGGATCAAGTAAGTAAAATTCAGTGTCACCTCTGTTTTGTAAGTTGATGACCCAATCTTTAGCGATCAAGGACCTCATTGAAGATTTAAATCCTCAGCTGCTCAATACTATCATTACTGAGTTTGATAAAGTTGAAGGAATGCCTGCTCCTGAGCCTAGCCGTAGTTCTGCGGATCTAACGAGCATTGCGGCTATGCCAGATGGTTCAGGGAAGGTAGCAGCCGGCACAGACCCCCTGGATGATCTATTCCCCCGCGTGGATCTCAATGGACTACTAAAAGGGACCACTATCCTGACAGATGCGAAAAGCGATGCATGGAAAACCAAAAAGGAGGCACTTGAAGGATTACGAACAATTCTTGACCAGGGGAGTAACAAAAGATTGAAACCGAGTATGGGTGGGTTATCATTTTGAAACTTGTTGAGCAGTCATCTCAAGGCTTTGATGTAATTAGGAGAAATTGGGCAAGTATTGAAAGCCAGGGTGGTGGATACCAACAAGGCTGTTCAGTCGCTCGCACTCGACATCGTATCACGCATTGCGATGGGAATGGGTAAGCCATTTGAGAAGCATGTCAGACTGTTCGTTGCTCCAATTGCAACCGTTCTGGCTGACCAGAAGGTCCCCATCCGTACTGCAGCTTTACAGACATTGACGGCTATTGCTACAGCCTCTGGTCTGGAGTCTATGGCAGTTGGTATCACCACGGGTTTAGAGACACAAAATCCTCTGCAACGAGGTACACTGATGAATTGGATTGTTGATTGGTTTAAAGAGAATGAGCCATCCAATTCTCTCGATATCGCAAGTTGGGTGCCACTCACATTATCCAATCTTGATGATCGTAGCGGCGATGTTCGGAAGGCTGCACAAGCTCTTCTTCCTGCTCTTGTGAAATGCACGGGATTTGACCATGTTGTACAACAAACCAACCTCCTGAAGCCTGCTTCCCGTGCATCTGCTATCCTTCTCATCCAAACTATTCGACCTGTTGACTCAGCGTCGCCTGTACCACTCGTTCCCCCAGTCTGTAAGCCAACTACGAAGCCCTTTGTCTCAGCTGCCAAGAAGCCTACTACACCGCCTCCAGAGACCACCTCCGTGTCGGCCTCATCGGTAGCAGGGCCTAAGCTCGTAAGTAAAATCGGAGGAGTTCGGCGAAAGCTTCCAACCATTGGTACTTCACGACCGGAATCACGGAATGACGTTATCCCGGAGTCTAAGCCTACAGTTGGTTTGAGGCGTCCGGGTGTCATTTCTGAGGCGCTACAGGCCCCTTGCTTGTCTTCAAGCCTACCTTTCGTTAGCATGAGCTCAAATGCAAAACAGCTGCGATGTACCAAGGATGCCACTCGCTGGGTCAACGAGGGCGGGCCACTTAGGAAGGACCTTTTAGACCTTCTCCAAGTACAGATGGAGCCACACGCTTCCAAAGACTTGGTCACTCGTCTCTTTAGTCATGATCACAACGCCATCAATGACTTCATTGCCGGTCAATCAATGATAATCGACTTCTACTCGAATGCTTGTGGAGTCGAGGAGACAGAAGCTGTCGGACTGGCAAATTTTGATTTGCCTTTGAAATACGTTTCTGTCAGAGTCCATGAATCACAATCAAATTTGGTTTCCAAGTGCTTGGATGTGGTTGACGCCATCCTAGACTTCCTACGCAACGTCAACTATCAGATGTCAGATGGTGAAGCTTTGTGCTTTATACCTACCCTGGTTCACAAGGTGAGCATTAGACCGATCTTCAGTGATCTTCGCCTGTTCTGACTGCCATGCCAGCTCGGAGATGCACGCGAGCCCGTCCGAATTCGTATCCAGCGTATCTTCCAGACCCTCCCCAGGGTTTATCCGTATAGCCGTGTCTTCCAAATCTTGTTGGATCATGGAATCAAGGCCAAAGTAGCCAAAACTCGACAAGGAACGCTGGATGAACTTGCAAATATATTGAAAAAGTTGGGCATGAGTGCATGCAACCCCTCCAAAGCTTTCCCTAGCATCGCTTCTGCTTTGTCAGACAAAGATCCTCAAGTGCGCAAATCCACCTTGAATATTCTGAGGTACGTCCACTTTCTTGCTTTCATCCTCAAGACTGATTACGTGTTTCAGTGAAGCTTACACGTTGGTAGGGGAGAAGGTGTGGTCCTTGGTAGGATTTCTTGTCCCAAAAGACAAAGCCCAACTTGAAGAACGGTTACGCCGTATACCGGGACCCAGTTCTCACGACAAATCCGAGACATCTATCACAAATCCGGCTGTCAGCCGCTTGACTGGAGGACTTCCTCGACCAGCTAGTCCCTCACTAACAAGCATGTCGCGTCTTGCCCGTCCTGCATCTCCTGTAGTTAGGTCGACATCGCCTGCACCCTCCGTGACTTCACGAGCAGATTCTCCCATCCAAGGTTCCCGTCCAAATCATTTCTCGCCTGTATCTACATCTCCTTCTAGTCGAGGTCGAGGAAAAGGTCTGCCTCAACCCAAACTTGTCCGATTGAAGAGCAATTTACACCCAGTTTCGGCGCCTACTTTAAGAGAACCGACATACAAAATTGTCCCTGAGTCATCATCGACGCTCATGTATCAAGAACTTCATGAGCCAATACGACACGAACAACCAGAGCCTCGGACGTCGTTAGAAGGTTCTGAGGATATTACACTTACGATTTCAACCATCTTGAGCAGCGACCCATCAAGAAGCGTCGATGCCTTAAAGAAGATCCAGAAAGTCCTCGCTCCGGGTCCAGAAGCTGGTCCGTCCAATCCTCAGTACCGTGAGCTAGCCGATCACACTGAAGGTCTCATTGAGTCAATCACACTCCAAATGGCTCATGTCTTCGAACGGTCCGAGGAATTAGTGATGGACGAAAATTTTCGGCTTGCAAAACATTTAATACAAACGCTCAACAATTTTTGTGATCATGGCATTCTGGCAGAGTCGCTCACTGTTGAAATTCTTACTTCTCTTCTCGAGGAGCTCACTCTACGGTTGTTGGAGACAGATGATAGCTCCACGAAGAAGATTAAGGATCTTTCACGATTCATCAACATGATCATTCTTCGATTGTTTGCTACAGGCCGTCGGATGTCGATTTTCCGGTTTGGATTTATCTTCTTGATGTAAATCGCCATTTACAATCTATCACAGTGCATTGTTTGCCTTGCTACTTCAAATTGTCAAACCCTTTCCAGCTAATACGACTCTCCCAGAAGCCAAAGAAGCCAAAGTCGCAGAACTCGTCTTGAAATGTGTCTGGAAATTGGCTCGGAATATTCCTCAAGACCTTGTCGAGGGCCATCTTGATCCCGTTGAACTGTTTCCTTCTATTGAGCATTTCTTGCAATCTGTGCCACCTAATGAGTGGCGGGCTCGAGCAACGAATAAAGTGCCATGTGGCGATATGCCGCTTAGAACAATCAAAGTAATCATTCAACATGTTGTTGGTGAGTTTTACCACCCGGCTTTTGAACCTTGCTTTGAACCTTGTTCAGGACATCATGGAGATAGCGTCTATGACTTGTTATCAGCATCCTTTGATGACCCGTCTGCGACGATAGTCTACCCTTACGTCTATCGTATCCTAAACTCAAATTCCTCTCGCAATTCGGAGCTGGCCAACCGCCGAAGTGGTATCAGCTCTGAAGCACAAACGAGGTCCTTGTCTCCTGTGTCTTCACGGCCCATTTCTCCCCAAGATTCTGTCTCCAGCCGCCAGCGTACTAGTCACCAAACGAGCCCAAGCTCGTCTTCTATGTTTTCCCCGGCAGCCGAAGAGCCTGATCCTGATGCACAGCTTCTCACGATTATTGGCCACATATCCAGTGAAACCACAGGAGCATTGCACAAAGAAGGCATCACCGAGCTGCATCATTTCCTGAAGGCCTATCCTCACAAAAAAACCCGAGTTGAAAAGATGCTGGAGTCAACCGGACCTGCGTTCCGGAAGTACATCACCCGAGCCCTTGCGAGCCGCGCGGTAGAGGACCAAGAGAGAGAAGTCGCAGTTGCAGACACTCTGTCAAGTAAGTGGATCCAATCATCTTATAATAGCTGAGCTTATTTCCCGCAAGAGTTAGAGTCTAATCGCCGTGAACCCCAATCCCAAGTCTTGACTGAACTTTCGAATCGCCGAGCGAGTATCACGTCTGGCAATCCCGGTCAACAAGAGAAGCTATCGAGACTACATGACATATTTCAATACCGCTCCAGTATATTGAGTAATGGGTCTTCCCAAGGGCAGACATTATCCACTACTCAACGAATGGGCTCAGAGCCGTGATGCCCTAGAAGATCAGCTTTCTTCGTTCGCATGGCTACGCAGTCACTACTTGTCGCTTGCTTATCCCATGTTCGTAGTTCTATGTGCCTCAGTCATTGACCATTATCAACATGGCGCCTTTCATGATCCTAATGTAGAACCTATCTCAAGCCATTCAAATTTCGTGTTGAAGCAATCTACCCTTAAAGGTTGACACTGGCACAATCAATCATGAGAACGTGTGGAGGAAATTGGTTTAAGAGACTTTTTCAAGCTTATTTCAAAATTAAATAATAAACATCTCCTTCGCCTTGACCGGTCTGTCGCCAACTCGACCATTGAATTGCCCACCTCAATATGGTGGGTACAAAGACAATCACGTTTCTAGAATTTCTTCAAGTGAGTGAGATTATCTAAAAGCTTTTGCTAACTCCAGGAGCTGAGAATAACTCATGCCGAGAATGTGATAGGCTGATTCACTTTTTCTCCATGAAACTTGATGGTGGTAAAGGTTGTCTGACATCCCAATCAACTTGACAACAGTGTGGCCGTACTTGCTGATGATCAAACCTCAGTTGACAACTGTTTGTCTGAGAATGTAATCAGCTGACAGCTATTTGTCCGCCGTAATTAGAGGGAGGTTTTCATTAACTCTTCCTTACACTGCTATGGCTTCTCCAATTAAGCATCTGCAGGCAAAGCAGCCCCTCAAGTTTGAGGCTGTTATGCTATTTTGGAGAATCATTACCCAAATCTTCTTCCGGGAAATTCGACCACGAGGAGCATTCCATATCCCCCGAGATGGCCCTGTAATTTTCGTTGGTGCTCCTCACCACAATCAGGTAAGCCGAATTTCGGCCTTCTTGAGCACTGAACCCAAGTCTGCTTCTTCAGTTCCTCGATCCACTACTGTTGTCCCTCGAAGTATTCCGCGAGACGCGCAGACAAGTCCAGTTTTTGACTGCCGCGAAAAGCATGGAGAGAAAATGGGTTGGCTTTTTCTCTCGCCTCATGGATAGCAGTGAGTTCGATAGGTACCTGCCTCTGCGAGTAAATTCATAAATCCTTCCAGTCCCAGTTGCTCGAGCTGCCGATTCTGCAAAGCCCGCTGCTGGCCGCATATGGCTGTCACCTAATGACTCTTGTCTTGTCCTGGGAGAGGGAACACAATTCACCAAAGATTTTCTCCCAAAAATGCAGATTATGCTCCCAAAATCAGTGAATTACTTAGTGGCCGAGGTTAGCGAAGTCCTCTCAGATACCGAACTCCTAATCAAGCGTGAGTTTGGTGGGGAAAGCGGGAAGGGAACGGCGAAGATCAGAGAACAGGTCATGGAACTACGTCAAGATGGTATTCTCGGTCTTGAATTCAAGAAAATGCCCTACGTCGATCAAAATGGCATGTACAGAGAGGTTTATCAATGTCTGAATCATCATGGTAGTATTGGCATATTCCCAGAAGGTGAATCAGGCACTAGCTCAAGCATCTTGTGGTGAACTTCCCCTCTTACAGGTGGCAGTCATGATCGAACAGACCTCTTGCCTCTCAAGGCGGGAGTCTCTATCATGGCTCTCGGTGCGATGGCTAATGACCCAAATATCAAAGTCAAGATTGTTCCTGTAGGATTGTCTTACTTTCACGCTCACCGCTTCCGTTCTCGTGCCGTCGTTGAGTTTGGAACTGCACTCGATGTGCCTCCGGAGTACGTGAAAATGTTTAAACAAGGAGGATCACAAAAGCGCGAAGTGGTATCCAAGTTCCTCGATCTAATTTATGATGGACTCAAGACCGTAACTATCCGTGCTCCTGATTACGACACCCTGATGGTAAATTTTCTGATACTCGAGTTCCTGCCTGGATAACTGACCCCGTCGACCAGTTGATCCAAGCTGTCCGTCGATTATATAAAATCCCGAGTCAGCATCTTACCCTTGGACAAGTTGTCGAACTAAATCGTCGTTTACTCGAAGGCTATACCCGCTTCAAAGACGAACCCAGGGTCCAGAAGCTGCGTACCGATGTTCTTAAATATAACCGTCTCCTCAGAGATATTGGAGTACGCGATCATCAGGTATGTGAAAAATGAAAGCTACATGTATTTCACTGAGCGCATTGGTTACAGGTTCCACGAGCGAAGAAAGCCAGTTGGAAAACTCTGGGGCTTTTGACTTATCGGATGATTCTTCTTATCGTTTGGACACTTCTTGCCTTGCCTGGGACAGTCCTGAATGCTCCCATGTTCATCATTGCCTCGATACTCTCGAGGAAAAAGGCGAAAGGTAGGTCCAAGTCAATAATGTAATATTGAATTTCAATTTATCTTCCTCTCAGAGGCTCTTGCCGCTTCCGCTGTCAAGATTGCTGGGCGCGATGTATTAGCAAGCTGGAAGATCTTAATAGCTTTGGGCGTTACCCCTGTTCTGTATACTTTCTATGCTATCCTCTCCACTGTTCTAGGCATTAGGGCTCAACTTCCGATGCAATGGCAAATTGCAACCCCATTCCTCACAATAACCGCCCTCCCTTTCATGAACTATGCTGCCCTCAAATTTGGTGAGGCAGGGATGGACGTACTCAAGTAAGTAAATACCTGATGTCTATTGTCAGCATACTGACACTTGAAGAGATCTTTGCCACCGCTCATAATCACTCTTATACCTGGTCAACAGCGATCACTGGATAAGGCCAAGCGACAACGTGTTTATCTTACGAATGAACTAGCCGATATCATCAACGAGTTCGCACCCAAGCTGTATGACGATTTTGATCAGGTCAGTAATCACATTTCCAGTTTCAGAGGCCTGATTTCTATCTCGTCTCTAGTCTCGAATCCTTGTCCCATCAGCCAGTCCACCTCCTTCCACTGGGATTTTTGGAGTATGGCGCCGGAAGAGTGGGGCAGGTGTTGCTGGTGCACAAGGCTTACTGATTAATCATCCTATGTCCTGGTTTGATGAACGCCTCTTTGGTTGGAGTCGCAATTCAAAACACGGCACATCTGCGTGGTCAGGTTTCTCTGGAGACGAATCTAGCCGCTTAGCGACTCCTGATGAAACAGACGAGGAAGACATCGGAGACTATGACAACGTCGTCGGAATTGTTACTTCTACCGAGGACACCAGGCTACAAAGTCACCGGAGCTCTTACGCCGACTTGCAGAAACTCAAATGTATACCACCTCCTGTCATTGCAGGACAAGGAACATCGGGGAATGCTCCCAAAACAACTCCGGAGAGTATTGACAACCATAAGAAACGAAAGCTTCTGAATTATGACGCTTGACAGTCCTATAGCTCTTGATTACCAGCCGACATGCAACTCAAGATCTGCATTTGGAGGTATATTCACATCGCAGGGATTGTCTAGATTAGTTGCCCACCTTCCACCACGAATCTTTGGACCTCTAGTTCAAAATCATCCCCCAGCCTATCTATTGTTTTCATCCACACGAACAACATAATTGACCTCTGAGGTGGCAAGCAGTGGCATCGGAAATAACCGTCTTCTCGGAATCAGGAATTTACCCACATCTATATCCTATCGCTTTCCTGCCGTCAGAATCTCTACCCCGGTCTCCGTAATCCTGAAAGCAAGGAGTTAGGCAGCAGGTTTTTTGTTAATATGGGCACATACAAAAGAGTATCTTCGAATTGAGCACTACGTTTTCCGTCGACAGTGGTGGCAGTCCAATTATCTGGCCAATGCACGTCACCCCAGTTATGTCCGAGGTTGATCATCTGAGGGATAACACATTCATCAAAATCAAATCATGAAGAACGACAAATGACTGCGAACTGGTTCAATTGTAAAGCACTGTTTTCGTCATCATTTGAATGTGACTTGAATGTGACTCGGAGGTAAAAGACTCACCATACCGGCCTTCATCGTGCCGACAGCTTTATTTTTCGCATAATGTGGGATATTAGGCGTACAGTGGAAAAGATTGTTGATGCCATGGCCAGTGTATGTGCGTACGACTGCACAGTTGTTGGAACGTGCGATAGGCTCACTGTACAGAGATTAAAATACTCGAGGAGCTGCACAAGGCCGGTACGGACATAGTCTTCCCAATATCTCGGAACAAAGTTCCAGGCTTGCATATAGCAATAGCAGCGTCGAGAGCTTTTCGAGTCGTGCTGATAAGCTTCTTAGAATCCTCGTCAATTTCACCGACAGCATAAGTTTCGTTGAGGTCTCCATGGAAGCCTGAATGAAAAGGTTTATATTGAGAGAAAAGATCTTGTTCAACATCTTTTGATTACCTTCATGATAAAGCGTTACGTCTGTATCCCTTCATTTAAGTAGATGTAGAAAAGAAAAAACAGGGACAATCACCAATATTAATGATATCTCCCTCCTGGAGCTTCCTTTTGTCAGGGATACCATGGCATATAACTTCATTGACAGAACTAAATATGACGGGATAGTAACTCATTGCAAGCTAAATTTCAGGGTGAGAAACATACGTGCAGACCGACTTGGGAAAGTCCCGATAATTCAGAGGGGAAGGGTATGCATTTCGCTCAATAGTGGCTTTGTGCACGATTTCATCGATCTCATCAGTGGTAATACCAGGTCGGATAGCTGATGCTGCAATATCCAAAACCTCCCTTGCAAGCTGGTCTTGATGAGTTTTTGATGGAACAATGAGGAGCCCCTGACTTACCTTACACACTTTACGCATTTTATCCTGTTCTTCCAGGGTCAACACTCGAGGTGGTTGGCCCATCATACACCTTTCCAAGTGTGGGATGCCTGCGCAGAGTTTGCATTAACATAATTATATTGTAAACTGCGCACTTACCGTCCTCCGCATAATCAGGACGGGGAATGTGGGTAGGAACCATGCGAGTCGGGGATAAGGGATACAAAGGTCTCAAGGTTCCAGTGTAATTGAAAGCGCCCCAAGGGACATGAGAATCATCTGTTAGCAGAATGAATGGTGCAGGGCCTAAAACAGTCCATGAATGACCGCGCACTTGAATGTGTTAGCAATACACCTGATTTGGTGAGTTCATGGATGGCCTTGTGCTTTTTCTCAAGAATCAAGGTCCAAGTGAGAATGTAGACATATACTGGGGGCAAGATCTTACCCCTGTGAGTCTGTGTCAGACTTGTCAATACGCGGACTGAAGATACTCACAAGCACCCTTGAAACACTCCTGACTACAGAAAAAAGAACCTTTAATCTCGAGTCTGATTCGCAAACAAATAGATGAGTACGTTCTGAGACAACCAGAGAGAGGTTAGAACAACTTATTGCATGTTGGGCACTCTAGTCGCGACAGTGGGTTCCCATTTGGACAAGACTTACTCTGGCAAGTAACGGTCGTAGTCATAGGAAAAGCCGGGTAGAATGAGTTACGTAAGGTAAATTTTTCTGACAGACAAATCAATTTAATGAAGCGTTCTGGTGGATCCGGTCATGATCTGAAGACGGTAGGCCGTTAACAAAATACGGACTGGAGGGCCTCCAAGGGTGTTGATCTCACAACCCGTATTCGGTCAGCACCCATAGCCTAGGCCTTCTCCCAACTGTTATGGGTTATCTAAAATTGACTGGAACCTTTTCAACTATGTCATGGCTTTTTTTGAAGGTCGGTCATCGATAGGTCCCCGCATTCGTCTTTGGATAGCCTTGAGACCACCGTCTCTACTTTTCCAGCCTTGGTCAAAATACTGTCTGGGTCTTAAAGATAACGAAAGTGCTACAAAAGAACTTCCTAGTCAACGTTAAATCATATGGTACATCCCTGTCGTAACTAGCTTGTTCTATCCTGCAAGAGCTCAGCAATCCAACTTTTGACTTCGGGTCAGTGCATAGGATCAAAGGGTTTCTGAATCTCACCCAAGCTATCCAGGATGGGAAAGAAGAGGTGTCAGGATAGGGTGCAATGTTAACGTGAGCTATAGTTTGCCCAAGCAGCCACTGTCGTTGACCGTGCTGGATGGTCTGTAGTGTGGATATGATCGTACAAAGTGCTAGAAACTGTTCCCACCAAAACATGAGATTACAAAAAGACATAATCGCCATCCAATAATAGGCTATTTAGAGTGATGGAGAAGGACCAGAAGATGTTTGGGCGATGTTTATGGCTCAAACAAAGTGATAAACTACTCAGCCATCTGGAGTCAGGCCGCAGGTCAAGTCTGCCCGCGATCACTGTACAAGTCCCCCGAAGAGACAGTCCACGTTACAGTATTTTTTGCAAGGCAAAAAATGATGATTCAATTCGAACATGATCTTAGAACACTGTTACAGAACTACATATTACATTATGAGGCTCTAGTGTCGGGAAGCAAATATGTGCGTATTAGTCTATGTTAGTGGAATTGATACAAACAGTTTGCAATTAAGATTAAACTGATGCAAGCTCGGAAAGCAACATGGGCGAAACGTGGGGACGAAAACATGCTTTGAAAAAAAACAATAGTCATGGTGTATTTGCACGAGTGAAAATCAAAGTCAAAGAAAGCAGGTCCTTGATCAATGAGATAGAACCGTCACTGAGGGAAGACGTCGAGCTTAAATGCCACATTGGTGTCACTGCAAGCCTTCCTTAAAGCTTTGAAGTGCACTTGTCCAAAGATTTCAACAAGCGCCGCTTCGTTTTCACTGATCCATGATACCGGTGGGATGCCTCGCGTTGTTTGATAGTGGACGTCAGGAAGGTGCTCTTCGAATACGAGTGTGACTAGGCCAGTAAGCAGACATTGAATCAAATTCAAAATGTCACTGATAGGAGGGCAAATCTTCCGCATAGATTCGAAAGTATCACTATGGAAAACCATTTCCCACTGAACTCGCCTCTCGGGTGAGAAAAAAGAGCTGGCATGAATAGGAAGCTGAAGCTTCATCTTGGGACCTGCAGGCAGGCCGATAGAAGAACGCCAGATTGAGGTAGACTCAAGAGAAATCAAGAGTCGATGGTCGTCTGTGGGTACCTCAATCCAACCATGCTCCCGAATAAGGCAGTTCTTGATTTGTTGCAGCCAGCGATGGGAACGAGCATACGTGGACCCTAGAGCCCCCGCTGTTGTGAGTGGAATACGGGTACGGCGGGCCCAGTCATCCATATTGCTGACATCGCTGGAGAAAACGACTTGAGGTTTGGACTGAGGAGGATGCATGCTCTGGATGTGATGCCCTGGAGATAGACATGGAAGGCTACTAAAAGTGCGAAATCAAGGCAGGGGACAGAGCTGCTTACGGGAAGGCAGAAATGTTGTAGGCGTGCAGAAGATTGACGAGGGACGCAAGATGGAGAGCGAGAGGAGGACAGAGGGAGAGGAACTCTCATAGCTCGACTGCCTTTTGTAGTGGGCGGA
>Ga0154003_1000362_pt1 | contig 14208 bp, 14 predicted proteins | sample TSFL087MetaG_FD_104679 | JGI IMG/M metagenome (GOLD analysis project Ga0154003, IMG submission 104679) | Attine ant fungus gardens microbial communities from Florida, USA - TSFL087 MetaG | ecosystem: Host-associated > Fungi > Mycelium > Unclassified | place: USA: Florida, Lake Talquin State...
TGCCAAGGCATGGATGTGTGAGCACTTTTACGATACGCGTCTTTTTGGTGCTGTGATGTCCACTAAAAAATTTAACGCCGGGCAGGTCAGGGGACCTGTACAATTGACCTTTGCACGTTCTGTTGATCAGGTTGTGCCTCTTGATATTACGATCACGCGGGTAGCCTTAACAAACGGAGATGACGTCTCAACAGGGAATGCAGGAGACACAGAAGCATCTTCAGGTCAAATGGGTCGGAAGGCTTATCTTCCTTATGGTTTATATGTTGCTTATGGTTTTTTCTCACCTGCTTTTGCCAAGCAGACTGGAGTAGATGAAAAAGATTTATCCCTATTTTGGGAATCATTAGAACGGATGTGGGATTTTGACCGTTCAGCTTCACATGGGCGAATGGCTTGTCGTGGATTATATGTTTTCACACATGAAAATCAGTATGGCAATGCTCCAACGCATAAATTATTTGATCTTATTGAGGTTAATAAGAAAAAATCAGTAGAAGTACCTCGCAAATTTCATGATTATGAGGTAACTATTGATGATAAAATTCTGGAAGGTGTGACATTGGACAAACTTGTAGATTAAGAAAATATGAATTATGGATGATATGTCATGATTTTTGCCATTCAATATTATAGTTATTGTCCACGTCAACGTGTTTTGATTCATCACAAACAGAATTTACGGAAAATAGTCACCCCATGCTGGGATGAAATCATTCATATGGAAATGAGCCGTTTCGCGTTTTTGGGTATTTAAATTCAGCTCCCGTATGGGATGAAAATGCGAGCGGTAGCATCCGAATTAACCTTTGGATGAGGGTTGAAACAATTCATAATGAGTTCCATATACCAAGGTGTTCCTCATCCGGATTAACTTCCAGATGAGGATTAATGCCCGTAAACAATGAAATATCATTGTGTCTTATCTTAGTTGGTAGCATTTTTTATACTATTTTTTATTTATATATTCAGTAAAAGAGTTCATAATTTTCTGTTCTGCACCCCAAAAGTTGGAGTTATAATCTAACTTTTGGGGTGTTTATTTATGACTAAGTACAATAATACGTTTAAGATGAAAGTAGTGAAATTACCAAAAAGGGAAACTTGGCTATAAGCTCTTAGCTAAAAAATATGGTGTGAAGTCACATCGAAAGCTCATGAACTGGGTAAAAGATGTTGAGAAGTATGGCACGGAAGGATTGAAAAGAAAAAACATCATCATACGTATCTGTTCATTATAAGTTGGACGTCTTAAACTTCATGTGATATGAGGAAGAGTAAGATTTCTATGTTCCTTGTCGATGGTAGGGTGTTATTTTGAAATGTAAGATAGCCGATGTAATGATGGGGAGCTATTCTCTTCTTTGATATGGAAATCAGCATCATATAATTCTTATTATTATTTAATACATGTTATAATATGGGGTAGACGTTTTAAGAAAAATCTTACCTTATATGTACATAGAAAAGCAGTTCGACTGAAGGCTAACTGTAACAGATTTGAAAGAACTAAAGGTAGCATTGCTTTAAAATTATGAAATAATGGGTAGGGATGAACAGTAGAAGGGGTGTCTGCAACTTGGGACAGAACGCATTTAATGATACATTTTTAAGGGCTTGCCGAAAGGAAGCGACTTCTTACACACCGACTTGGTACATGAGACAGGTGGGGAGATATCAACCAGAATATCGTGAGATCCGTAAAAAGTATTCTTTTTTTGAAATCAATGAAAATCCAGAAGTATGTGCTGAGGTGACACGATTACCTGTGGAACAATTAGGAGTGGACGCTGCTATTTTATTCGCTGATATTATGACACCGATTCAGCAGATTGGTGTTGAGGTTGATATGGTGTCAGGAAAGGGACCTGTGATCGGCAGTCCCATTCGCTCTCTCGCTGATGTTGAGCGTTTGAGCAATATTCAACCGGAGCGATCTCTTCCTTTTATCGGTGAAACTATTCAGTTGTTAAGAGAACAGCTTTCTGTACCGTTGATTGGTTTTGCTGGTGCACCTTTTACCTTATCAAGCTACTTGATCGAAGGTGGAGCATCCAAGGACTATCATAAAACCAAGGGCTTTATGTATGGTAAGCCAAAGGAATGGCAGGCTTTGATGGATAAGCTTGCTGATGTGACGGTAGAATACTTATTGTATCAGATTCGTTCTGGTGCTCAAGCGGTTCAAGTCTTTGATTCTTGGGTGGGTTCAGTTGGTGCGAAGGATTATGAAAAATATATTGCACCAACAATGAATAAAATATTTACGGAGCTGAAGAGGACGGGTGTCCCTACCATTTATTTTGGCAGTGGTGCAGCACATTTGTTAAGTATTTGGAATAAATTTCCTGTTGATGTATTGTCTGTTGATTGGAGAATTTCTCTTGATGAAGTGAGAGCGCTAGGTATTGAGAAAAGTGTTCAGGGAAATTTGGACCCTTCCATGCTATTCGCTCCATGGGAACTTCTTGAGGAAGAAGTGACGGCTATTCTTAATCAAGGGTGTAAGCAACCAGGGTACATCTTTAATTTGGGGCATGGTGTGCTTCCAGAAGTCAGCGTGGATACCTTACAAAAATTAACGACATTTGTTCATGATTATACTAAAAGATAACGGAGGTGTTTGTGATGGTACAGAAGATGGGGTTACTTGTAATGGCGTACGGTACGCCAAATAAACCAGAGGATATTGAACCTTATTATACGGATATTCGCCATGGTAGGCGCCCAACCGATGAACAGCTTGATGATTTAAAACGCCGTTATGAAGCAATTGGTGGTGTTTCTCCTTTAGCGCGTATCACCAATGAACAAAAAGACAGCCTAGAAGCACGCCTCAATGATATGCAAGACGACATTGAATTTAAGGCCTATTTGGGTTTGAAGCATATGGCGCCATTCATTGAAGATGGTGTAGAAGCTATGCATAGGGACGGCATTCAGAAGGCTGTGGCAATTGTGCTTGCTCCACATTATTCGACATTTAGTATCAAATCCTACATGGAGAGAGCACAAAATAAGGCTCAAGAGCTTGGTGGACTGACGATTATTCCTATTGAAAGCTGGTATAAACAACCGGGATTTATTGACATGTGGGCTGACAAGGTCAGAGCACTATTTGCTGATATTCCTGCTTCACGCCATGATGGAACCGTTGTCGTCTTTTCTGCACATAGTTTGCCCGAAAAAATCCTGCAATATGGTGATCCTTATCCAGAGCAGCTTCAAGAAACAGCCGAAAGCATTGCTCAGGTAGCTAATATACAGCATTATGCGGTAGGCTGGCAAAGCGAGGGTAATACGGCTGATCCATGGTTAGGACCCGATGTACAGGATCTGACGCGTACGCTTTATGAACAAGAAGGCTATCATTCTTTTATTTATTGCCCAGTCGGGTTTGTAGCTGATCATTTAGAGGTGTTGTACGATAACGATTATGAATGTAAGGTAGTCACTGATGAGCTCGGTGTTGCTTATTATCGCCCACCAATGCCTAATGTTGAGCCTGCCTTTATCAATATTCTGGCTACGGTTGTTTTAGAAGCTGTTCAAGAAAGTGTAGTGATTAAATAATCATGAAGGTGGCAATTATAGGCGGTGGCATATCTGGTTTATCCAGTGCTTTTTATGTTAAGCGCTTAGCACGTGAAAAGGGACAGGACATCGAAGTCGTTTTGTTTGAAGAGGCGACGACGGTAGGTGGTAAAATCAAGACAGAATACCGTGAGGGTTTTGTGATTGAGCGTGGTCCTGATTCATTCATTAAAAGGAAGCCTGAGGCTTTGGAAATCATAAAAGATTTGGGATTGGAAGAGGATGTTGTTTCCAATCAGATAGGGCAATCTTATATCCTTAAAGAGGATCGGCTTCATCCTATTCCTGAAGGCTCTGTGATGGGGGTTCCGACAAACATTCGTTCAGTGCTTGATTCGGAACTTTTATCTATGGACGGCAAGGTGCGGGTGTTAAATGAATTTTTTATTCCCCCATTGCCTGATTTTGAAGATATGTCTGTTGGCGAATTTTTTAAGGCAAGATTCGGAGAAGAAGTCGTGGATCATATCATTAGCCCACTGTTGTCAGGAATATATGCTGGAGATATTTATAAGCTCAGCTTGCAAATTGCTCTGCCACAATTTATTGCTATTGAGAAGCAGTATGGTGGATTAATCAAAGGCTTGAGTCAAATGGCTCCCAAGAAAAAGACCAGTCAATTTGCTACATTAAGAGGTGGTCTGAAACAATTAGTGGATGCTCTAGAGCAGGCAGTGAATCAGGATGGTGCGTCTATCTATACCGGAACATGTGTCGAAGCGGTGGAAACGGAAGATCAAAGATATTCTCTATCTCTTTCAAACGGAGAGAAGGTCAGTGCTGATCACGTCATTTTTTGTGTGCCACATCATGTGACAGAAGCTTTATTGTCTGATGCTGATTATCTGCATCGTGAGCAGGTTGCTCCAGATACTTCGGTAGCAAATATTGCTATGGCTTTTAATCAAGAGGACGTACAAATGGAGCAAGAAGGAACAGGTTTTGTGGTGTCGCGTCAAGAACCAAAAACCATTACAGCGTCGACATGGACTCATATGAAGTGGGCGCATGTGGCTCCAAGGGATAAAGCGCTCATTCGTTGTTATGTGGGCAAGCCAGGAGATGATCAATCTATCGATCAATCTGATGAGGAGCTTGTGCACATCGCACTTCAGGATGTAAAAAGTGTGATGACGATCAAAGCACGGCCACAATTTTCTGTCGTCACAAGATGGTCACAGGCTATGCCACAATATGCTGTCGGTCATCGGCAATGGTTAGCTACTGTTCGTCGGCGCTTAGAGTTGGATTATCCGAATGTGCACTTGGTTAGTGCATCTTATGATGGCGTTGGAATTCCCGATTGCATTAAGCAGGCAAAAGCGGTAGCTGAAGAGATTGTCATAATCAAAGAAACAGAACTATCCCGGTGAGTTTTTTAGACTCTCCGGGTTTTGCTATATTGTATGTTGATCATCAGTGTTATCGTAAAATGAGAAAAGATAGGAGAATGGGCATGAAAAAGGCGCTAGTGTTTTTTAGCTTCACCTTGTTATTGATTAGCTTGAGTGCCTGTGGGTCATTTAATCAAGTAGACGAGGATTCCTTACAAAACCAAGTTATTATTAACATCCAAAAGCATCATGGGGAAGAGATTAATTTTAAAGAAGCAATGAGTGATTTTAATTGGGAAAAGGTTTATATTTTCTCCCCCCATACATCTGTAGATAGCATTAACAAGCAGGTCGGTTTTAAGTGGTTAGTACACAAGCAAGGTATACAATATCGGGATGACATTAATCTTGTAGTGTTTGTAAAGGGAAAAAAGGTGGTTGAATCGGTTGAGATTCCTCGCAAATATGGGGACTTTATTCTTCACTCTCAAAACGGGTTTGATAAGGATCATTCTGTTTTGAAAATCAAGAAAGCACAGTCCAAAAGCTCATAATGTATTTTCAAGAGCTTTTTTTACCGATTGCTCCAAAGCTTTAGGGTTTTGTGTGCCAATGACGTAATGTCCTTTCGTTGTATTTAGGAATAATCCACGATTGCCATTCATGCTATAAGAGGTTTCTCCGAAATGATTGATGCGAATGCCCCAGCCACCAAAATGTGTTAGAGGGCTATAATCTATGAGCTCGTAGCTCTGAATCATGTCATAGGAAAAGATGCGCGCACGACGATGAAAGGGTGCTAGTCTAATATGAATGCCATCGCTTCTCACCTGAGTGACAAGCTTACAGTGCCAAATGCTTATGGGAAGGGCAAGCCCGAAGAGAACAAATAAAAGGCTTATAAAACCGCTAGGCGCAGGTTGATATCCGAAGGGAATTCCTACGATTATTTGTTGGATAAAGCCATACCAAACGATACATACGATACAAAGAGTAAGGACCCAAACGCCCTTTTTTGGATACTGTACTTCTTCAAATATAAGACTGCTATTAGGCATATAATCATCCTTTAGTGAGGGTATAGTGCTGGTCTTTCTCTGTATTACTTGAACTGCTGTGTAGCTGGAATAGCCAAGGCTACATAAAGGTGGATATTTGCCCCTTTTTTCATGCCATACCTATCATTAATATATGAGAAAATCAGCAATGTGACAGAATTTTTTCAGTCTGTGTATGATGGACATGAACTTGATGTGAGAAAGATCCTATCACAAGGTGAAGGAATTTTTGCTCACTTTCTAGAAGAAAAGAACTATTAGAGTATGCGTTGATTATGGGTAGTGGTGTTTTTGACACAGTTGATTCGAGTAAATAGTAGGAGAAAAATAAAATGGGATAGATTTAAATTTTATCAAGGGTAGGCGAGTATGGATACTTAAGGAATCGAGGAGAGCGTAATGATAGAAACGGAGCGACTTAGATTTAGAAAATACACTTTAGATGATGATGATGTGTCTTTCTATGCTTCATTATGGGGAAATCATGAGGTTGTCAAATATATTGGCGCAGGGATACCTAAAACGCCACTTGAAGCAAAGGCGCATTTAGAAGAACGCATTTTGCCGAGCTACCAAGATGGATTGGGACTGTTTGCCATGGTTTACAAGCCCGAGAATAAGTTGATCGGTCATGCGGGCATCATTACTCAAGATCTTGGAGGAGAAAAGGAACAGGAAATTGGCTATTGGCTATCTCCAGCATATTGGAGAAAAGGACTGGCCATCGAAGCGGCGGTTGCCTTTAAGCACTACGGGTTTAATGTGCTTCAACTTGATAAACTTATCTCTTTGATTCATCCGAATAATCCTGCTTCGATCTTTGTGGCGCGTAAGAATCACATGCTCTATGAAAAAACGATACATTTTTTGACCAGCACAGCCCTTGTCTACGCCATTTATAAGGAAGATTATGATAGATAATCAGGCGGGGGGGGGATGTCTGATTTTAATAGGAACGCTTCGCCTTATGGGCAGAGGCTTATTCCCAAGCCCATGTTAACCAATGAAATTGCCAAGAGCTAAGCAAAATGGCAAAGGTTAATACAGATAATAGGATGCTATAACCATAGTCCTTTTTTTTCACTTGTGGTGTGTAATAGTACGTTCTAGTGCTTGAACCGGTAAACCCACGTGCTTCCATGGCAATAGCTACTCGTTCAGCGCGACGGATACCCTGCGTTAATAAAGGAAGGGTATAGCGCATCAAGGCTTCACGCCAATTTTTTCGCTGGAACCCACGAATTTTGTGGGCGATTTTCATTTGCTGTAATTCGGATTGAAACAATGGAATAAAGCGCAGTCCGGCAAGTAGTCCGTAAGCCCATTTAGGCGACAGATGACATTGGTGAATTAAGCTCATGACGAATTTACTTAGGTCGGTTGTGGATGTAAACAAGAGACTATACGTTATGAAGGCATACATCCGCATAGCGATGGTTAAGCCGTGCTGAATCCCTTCCTGAGTGACGTGAAACCATCCCCATTGCCAGAGAACCGTTGTTCCTTCTCCAAATGCGGCAAGCATCCAAAATGTTAGCAGGAAAAATAATAAATAAGGCAATAGTCTCGTTAAGAGATAGTGAATACGCCATCCTCCCACTCCAATGCCGGTACAGACCGCCAATATCCAGAGTAAGCCTGTGGTATGAGGGTCGCTTGTCATCATGAGTAGAACCATGATCGCAAGATGAGTGCCAAGCTTAAGAGATGGATTAATGTGAGCTAAGGGTGAAGACATCGGAGTCATGTGGCTGCTCCCCTCCTTGATTTGCTGTGCGACAGCGGTTTTCTTCACGAGCTTGGATTAGCCGATAACCAAGAGGTGGTACAATGTCATGTTGAGTGCATAGATGGGTTTGTGTAAAAAGGTCATGAGGACGTCCGTTAAATGGCACATGATTTTCAGCTAGGAGAAGGACACGTCCTGCATAGCGACTGACTATATTCATGTCATGGGTAACCATAACAATCCCTGTTCCCTGCTGTTGACGCTCTTTTAACACCTTCATTAATTCTTCAGTTGTCTGTGCATCCTGCCCGAAGGTAGGCTCATCCAATAATAATGCCTGTTGATCTAATAAAAGCATGGTTGCCACACTTAGACGGCGTTTTTGTCCTTGGCTTAAGGTGAAAGGATGATGGCTTGCGACATGTTCCAAGCGGAAGGCTTTTAATAATTGCTCGGTAGCTTCTTTAAGCTGGGAAGGTTCCCAACTCCGAAGTTTTCCAGAGAAAGCGATCTCGTCATAAACCGTTTGCGTGACAAATTGCCATTCTGGATTTTGAAAGACGAAACCTAATTTTTCATAGAGCTCTTTTTCAGACCATTGGGTTAATTTTTTACATAAGAAAGCTAAGCTACCAGCCTTTTCTTTTTCGAGAAGTGCTAAGGCTTTGAGCAATGTCGATTTTCCGCTGCCATTCTTGCCAACGATGGCTACCCATTCTCCTGGCTCAATGGTAAAGTTAATGTCTTTCAAAATCAGGGACTTTCCATAGCCAAGTACTAGATCCATTACCTGAAAAAGTGGTGAGGGAGTTGGGGCAGGCAAGATGTTGCGAGAGCAATTTTGAACTACCTGAATTAGGTTCAGACCGGTGGGATGCTCTTTTTGAGTGATGATCTCATCCCAGGTAGCTGGGAACAGCTGTGGCTTCCATATACCCATCTCTTCAATTATTGTTTCATATGTGGTGAAGATTTCTCTAGGGGTGTCGGCTACTATTAATTGACCGGTTTCATTAAATAGAAATACTTTATCCATCCATTCGATCAAACCATCCAGATGGTGTTCAATGAATACAAACGTTTTATCGCTTTGCATGGCATAGTCATGAAGGCACTGGAATATCTCCTGTTGTCCAGCAGGGTCTAATTGTGCGGTGGGTTCATCAAAGAATAAGACATCCGGCTCAAGGGCAAGCAGACAAGCGAGAGCAAGGCGTTGTTTCATTCCTCCAGATAGGGTCTGTATCTCCGTATGACCTGGAACCTCTATACCAGCAAGTTGCTTCACTTGATCGATGATCGTGTCCATTTCTTGCCTAGGAACGGAGCGATTTTCCAAACTAAAAGCAATTTCTTCATCAACTCTAAGCATACAAAATTGTGAATCAGGGTCTTGAAACATGACACCATTTTGTGCAGGAGCATAAACGCTTCCTGCGATGTCGGCTTCAATAGTCCTTGGAATGATTCCGGAAAGCACGGACAGCAATGTTGATTTGCCACACCCACTCGGTCCTAAAAACAGTACCTTTTCGCCCTCTTTTATAGAAAGTGTTATCTGTTTTAGCGTAGCATTAGCATGCTCTGGAAACCGTACGCTAAGGTCTTTACAGCCTAGGTGGGGAGGGATGGTCATTGCTGTTTGTGGTCTTGTTTTCATGGTATCGCTCCTTCGTAATTGCATAACCTTGTAAGACACCTGTTTTACGGAGTGAATCAGCTAATACCTTTGCTAAATAGCCTCCTAGAATGGCGCCGCTGACGATGCGAATTCCAAGAATAATAAACAAAAGCTTTGCGGTATAATAGCCAAAGCCATTCGCTAGCACATTATAAAACAGATTGCCGATAGCCCCTCCAATACCTGAGAGTATTAAAGGCACTAGTGTAAAGCGTTTATATCCATAAAGAGCAAAGGCAAGCTCAGAGCCTAACCCTTGAAAAATGCCAACTAGAAAAGATGACAAACCAAACTGGCTACCTGTTAAGACTTCGACTGCTGAAGCTGCTAATTCAGCAATCAATGCAGCACCTGGTTTGCGGATGATGTAGGCGATTAGTGGACTAGCAATTACCCAAATGCCAAACATCCATTCGGATCCTACTGGACCAAAAATAGCGGTGATAGGGATGGATAAGGTAGACCATCCCAAATAGATGATACCGCAAATGATAGCAAGAATAACGGTGAGGACAACTTCTCTCATTCGCCAATTCATAATAAGGTTTGCTCTTTTTTAATTGACCAGTCTTCGAGCTGGTAGGCCATCTCCCAAAAACGATATTCGAGTTGTGTGCTGATGATAAAATGCTCCAAAATCTGCTGGCGTTCTTTAGCATTGATAGATGCAGCAAGGGCATCGAGACGTTGACAAAGATGATCGGTTGTTCTACGAGAATTTCCATAAAAAGAAATCCAGTCAAAGAAGGGGTGATCTGGTGAAGGTTGTTTTTCTGTTAGGAGTCTTTGACCAATTTCGTGATATGTCCAAGGGCAGGGGAGAATAACAGCGATAATCTCTGCAAGTGACCCTGTTTGAGCGACATTTAGCATATGGCGCGTATAATGATGTGCACTAGGTGATAAAGCTTCGCCTTGCAAGTCTTCATAGCGAACTCCCGATACCTCGCAGAAGTTGCGGTGGGGATGAACCTCACTATTGAGAATAAAGGAGATCTGTTCATTAAAAAACTGGATGTCTTGTCTGGAAGCACTTTTGCTAATAGCGTGACCGTAGATACGCATGAACACATTTAAATATTCATGATCTTGTTTCACGTAATGAATTAATTGCTCATTTGCGAGTTGGCCATCTGCAATACCTTGGACAAAAGGATGTGCAAATATAGCTTGAAAAATCGGATCAGCTTCTTGGCGAAGTTGTTCTGAAAAAAGCATAAAAAAATCCTCCTTTGTGATGGATGAAGTCACTAGAGGATGCTACTTTTAAAGCGAAAAGCCGCTCCAAAAGGGAGCGGCTGGAATGGCGAAGGCCGACTCCACTTTCCTACGCTGGTATCAACCAGATCAGGTTCAAAGGGTCCAAGAAATAATACGTTCTTGTCTCAGCCATTTAACGGCTCCCCTAGTGGACTTCTATTATAAAAACTTTGCTTACAACGATACAATAAAATATGTCAGGCGTCAACCAGAATTTGAGGTGGTTATTCACGTTAACTATGTGGATGGCAACGTCAAGGATGGACATGTTTTTTACGTGCAGATGTTGAACACCCTTTGGATTCAATAGAATTTGAATGGTCTAAAGGAAGACCTTTTCTTTCCAAAATGATTAAGCAAAAAACGTTTGATAAAGTAAAAATAAATTGAGTGCGATGACAAGCACAGCGATAGCCCAAGCTGCTACATTAGTTATTTTTTTATTAGCAAGTTTTCCCATGATTTCCTTCTTGCTTGTGAAGATAATAAGAGGAATGAGGGCAAACGCAATACCAAAGGATAAAATCACCTGACTCATGACAAGTGCGTAGGTTGGGTTGACACCGCAAATGATCAGGACAAGTGGTGGAATCATTGTAATAAACCGTCTAAGATATAGCGGAATTCTTTTTTTGATAAGGCCTTGCATGATGATGTCACCTGATAACGTCCCGACAGATGAACTTGATAATCCTGATGATAGAAGACCTACTCCGAAAATAATCGCTGCTAAGGGACTGATCAGTACTTTAAATTGGTCAAAAGCGATATCGAGGTCTTGGATGACCATACCATGTTTATGAAAGAGTGCGCCAGCAACGATTAGCATGCTGGCATTGATGATGCCGGCAATGATCATGGCAATTAAAATATCGACAATTTCAAATTTAAAAATCTTTAGTTTTTCATTGTCGTTGCGGCCGACGATGCGCTTATTCGTTAATCCAGAGTGTAAATAAATGGCGTGAGGCATGACCGTTGCACCGAGGATACCCGCTGCTAACAAAATGCTATTTATCCCATTGAATTTAGGAACAATGAGCCCTTTGACTAAAGGGGCAAGCTCAGGTTGAGCGAAAACGACCTGTATGCCAAAGGCTAAGACGACCAAAATAACCATTCCAGCAATGACGGCTTCGAGTGGACGGAAGCCTTTTCGTTGTAATTCTAAAATTAAAAAGGAGGCGACGGCAACAATCAGTGCTGAAGGCAATAGCGGAATACCAAAAACGAGATAGAGTCCGAGTGCGGCACCGATGAACTCCGCAAGATCAGTCGCCATTATGATGATCTCGCCTTGAACCCATAGACAGATAGAGGCCCAAGTTGGCAAATGATCACGCGAGATTTCAGGAAGATTTTTCCCCGTGGCAATGCCAAGTTTGGCAGATAGAGACTGAATGAGAATAGCCATAATATTGGAGATGACAACGACCCATAAAAGCATGTAACCGTACTGTGATCCCCCTTGGATATTTGTCGCAAAATTTCCAGGATCAATATAGGCAACCGCTGCAATAAAAGCGGGACCAAGAAATGGCAATAATTGCTTTAAACCTTTCCTTTTTCCCAAAACACTTTCCAATGATCGTCCCTCGGATAAGGGGTGATCTGAGTCTAATGCTTCATTAGAAGAAGATGTATTGGGCGAACGAAAAAGCTTATCTTTCATGCCAAAGCCCTCCTTTTTAGCTAAAAGACAATATTTTGCACTAGAGAAACTTTTATATCTAAGGCTATATTATGCAATTTGGGCAAAGAATGCAACCTTTTTGATTATATTTTTTATTATTTTATGGAGGAAGGACATTGACATGCATTATGAACAGGTCGTTTTTTAAATTATATTGAAGAAGTCTAATATGAAAGGTTTAAGATTTTTTACTAAGAAGGGTAAATCGTCTCATTTGTTCAGTTATTTCTCCCTCCCCTCTTGCTATGACGACGGTTCCTGTGCAATCTCCGAGCACATTAATAGAGGTTCTGAACATGTCGAGGATGCGGTCGACAGCGAGAATGAGACTGATACCTTCTATGGGGAGGTTCACAGCATTTAAGACGAGAACCATGGTAATCAAACCGGCCCCAGGGATGCCGGCGGCACCGATAGCGGCAAGGGAGGCTGTCAGTAAAATCATGATTTGGGCACTGAGGTTGAGGTGGATGTCGTAGGCTTGGGCAATGAACAATGCGGCGACACCTTCGTAAAGGGCGGTACCATCCATATTAATGGTCGCTCCTAAAGGGAGGACAAAACTTGAAATCCGGTTGCTGACACTAAGATTATGTTCTACTGATCTTAAGCTAATGGGTAAAGTGGCACTGCTGCTTGCGGTGGAAAAGGCGGTCAGCCAGGCAGGAAAGACTCCGCGTATAAAGGTCAGCGGACTCATCTTGCCAAACGTCTTAATTAATGGAAATAACACGATGCAGAGATGTAATAAAAATCCTAGTAAAACGACAAACATGTATTTGGTGAGCGGGGCAAAAATGGTTGTTCCGTTATCGGCGATGGTTTTAACAATCAGTGCAAAGATACCATAGGGGGCAAGCGTCATGATCCATGTGGTGATTTTCATGACAATTTCGAAGCAAGCTTCAAAGAAATTGTAGACAGGCTTTGCTTTTTCTCCAATAAATACCATGGCTATACCAGACAACACAGAAAAGAAAATAATTTGTAGGATTGAGGTTTGCGTTAAGGCTTTGATGGGGTTGGTCGGTATCATGTTTAAAAAGATGTCACTGAGTGGGGTGGGCTTGTTAGAAGTGGGTGCTTTAATGTTGGAAGGGATAGTGAAACCATTACCAGGATGAAAAAGGTTGACTAAGATGAGACCGATCAGAGCGGCACAGAATGTCGTGGATAGAAAATAAACGATGGTTTTCCAGCCGATGCTCCCTAGCTTCATTGGATCCTTAAGCCCGGCAATGCCAATGATTAAAGAAGTGACAACAAGGGGGATGACAAGCATGTTTATCAGACGAATGAAGGCGTTAGAGATAAAGGAAAAAAAACTGTACAGCCAGTTCCCTTCATTAATATTAAACGCCACAAAAATGAGACCGACAATGACAGCCAACGTCATACTGATAATCATTTGTAGCCACATGGGCAGCTTTTTCATGTACAGTCCTCCTTAATGAAGTTTTGATATCATTAAAATATAAGAGATGCCTCCTTTTTTTATGTCTCATTAAAAGATCAGGTATATTTTTTTAACAGGCTCATAAAGATAAAAAACAAACTAAAAAAGGATGTGGCTATTTTTCCACATCCTTTTAATGATCTATGTTCATTATCAACCTAATTTAGCATTTTACTAATCTGGTCCAGGAGGACCATCTGTTTTAGCAACAGAATTAGTCTGTGGTGAGCCAATCTGATGACCCACCGTTCACATTAGCCTTAATTATAAATTTTTGTTAGGTCCGACGAAATCGGAGGCAGAATCAGTGTGTGGCACAACATGCCAATCTGATGGACCGCCTTGTGCAGAAGCATTATTTGGTGTAACATGCCAATCTGATGGACCGCCTTGTGCAGAAGCA
>Ga0154003_1000363_pt1 | contig 14205 bp, 3 predicted proteins | sample TSFL087MetaG_FD_104679 | JGI IMG/M metagenome (GOLD analysis project Ga0154003, IMG submission 104679) | Attine ant fungus gardens microbial communities from Florida, USA - TSFL087 MetaG | ecosystem: Host-associated > Fungi > Mycelium > Unclassified | place: USA: Florida, Lake Talquin State...
CGAGGCCTCCGCCTGCCACGTACAGCTCGCCTGTCGTCCCTACCGGAACTGGCTGCAGGTGATTGTCGAGCACGTAAGTCCGCGTGCCGTCAACAGGACGGCCAATCGGCGGCTCCCGGTCAGCATGATCCGGAATCAGCGCCGCCGTCGTGTATGTTGTATCTTCGGACGGGCCGTAAAGATTGAACACCTCACGAACCGAGCCTTGATCGTAGATCCGCTTGACGAGGGCGGCTTGAAGCGGTTCACCCGCGAGGTTTACAACCTTCACTGAGGTCGGCAAACCGTCCAGGCGCAGCAGTTCATTCATTACCGAAGGGACGGTATTGACCAGGTTGATCTCTGACGCGGCAGGCAAAGCCGAAAGCTCCAAGGCGTTGTGCGACAGGATTACCTTTCCGCCGGAGCATAGCGGCGCGAACAGTTCGAACACCGAAAGGTCGAAGCAAATGGAGGTAGATGCCAGGACGGCTGCCAGACGATCGCCGAAAGTCACGCGCGCCCAGCGCAGCAGCGTAACCGCGCTGCGATGCTGGATCGCGACCCCTTTGGGCTTTCCAGTGGACCCGGAGGTATAGATGACGTACGCAAGATTCTGCGGCCCGACTCTTACCGCGCCTTTGTCGCCTTCTTCAATCTCACTTTGCCAGTCCGTATCCAGCCAGTCCGTATCCAGAAGGATCAGTTGCGCGCGGTCAGTGGCCAACGTATCGGCGATGCGCTTCTCGGTCAGAAGCACTCGCACGTCAGCGTCATCAAGCATGAAGGCGAGCCGTTCTCGTGGGTAACCGGGGTCCAACGGCACGTACGCCCCGCCCGACTTCAGCGCCACAAGTATCGCCACGACCAGTTCAGGCGATCGCTCGACGCAGACGCCGACCCGCGTTTCCGGCTTGACTCCGGAACATCGCAGGCGCCGCGCTAGACGATCGGCCCGCCTGTTCAACTCCCGGTAACTTATTCGTACGTCGCCGAAAACAAGCGCCGTCGCGTCGGGAGTGGAAGCGGCCTGAATTTCAAACAATTCGTGAATGAGCCTGTAGCCGGGCTCGTCGCGACTCACGTTCCACTCGACCAGCAGTCGCGCTCTCTCTTCATCAGAGAGCGGCGAGTGCGCCTCGTAGCGTCCGCGCGGATCGGCTGCAATGGCGGCGAGGGTTCGCGTGTAGTACGCCATAAGACGATCCACCTGCTCTCCGGGGATCTGGGCCGCGTCATACTCCAGGGCGAGCGACACTCGCGCCGATGACGGTTGTAAGCTGAAAGAGACGAGCAGCGGAAAGTTAGTGCTGGCGAACGACCTCTCGCTGAGACAGTGAACGTCCCCGAGGTCGAGCGCCCCTTGAAGCACATGGAAATGGACGAAATGGAACGCGGTATCGAAGAGGGCGGGGCGAGCAAGTACCCGCTGCATCTCAGCCAGCGGATACCGCCTGTACGGGAGCGACTCGCGCTCGGCCTCAAACGTCTGCCGCGCCAACTCGATCCAGGAGCCTCCCGAAAGACGGAGGCGGAATGGCAGCGTGTTCAGAAAAAGTCCCAGCGCCGAATCGCCGCCGGACTCTTCCAGCCTGCCATTAGACACCAGGCCGGTTGTAACGTCGGACGTGCCCGCTACGAAGCCGAGGACTTTAATGTGCGCCGCTAATAGCAGGCTCTTGAGAGAAACTCCGGCGGCCGCCGCCGCCCGCTTCAGACCTTCCGAGGTGTCCGCGTCGACCGGCGCTTCCTTTTTCTCAAAGCTAGGCGCTCCTTCCGCGTTTCCCGCCGACTGCCTCCCAGGTATAACGGTAACGGCGCTGCCGTCAAGTTTCTCAGCCCAGTAGCGCCGCTTCTTCTCATCGCCGACCGCCTCGCGCTCCAACGCCACGTACTCCGCAAATGTTACGCCCGGAGTTCCCGTTATGAGCGCTGGCCCGCCACCAATAGCGCCACGGTAAAGACTGAACAGCTCCGTCAGCATCGAGGCGACGCTCCAGCCGTCGAGAATGGCGTGATGGCATGCGTAGGTCAGTTGAAATGAGTCTTCTTCGCGCCGGTGCGCTCGGAATCGCAACAACGGCGTAGCAGCCCAGTCGAATCTCCGCCGCTTTTCGTCATCAAATACCTCGTTCAGTAAGCGCTCCTGCTCGCCGGATGAAATCCCCCTGAGGTCATCGACCACCAGCGATATCCGCGCGGCGGTGTGAACCAGTTGAAGCGGCTCGGCGAAGTTGGTGAGATCGAATGACGTGCGCAGAACCGGATGACGCGCCGACATTACCTCAAGCGCCCTCCTGAGAGCGGCCTCCTCCAATGGCGCGCGGAGATGGAGAGAGGTGACGCCATGATAAATCGCCGAATCCGGAGTCATCTCGCTGTGAAACAGCATGCCCTTCTGTAGCATCGTGAGCGGATAAGCGTCTTCGACATCGCCGGCGATTTTCGATCGGTCTTCCTCCTGCGCCAGGCTGAACGCCTGACGGCCGTGACGTGAATCGGCGACCGCTCTCTCGACCACCGCTGAAAGCCCCCGGATCGTCGGGTTTTGGGCGAGTTGCTGAATCGAAAAGCGCAAGCCCCGTTCCGCCGCTCGCGACAGCGCCTGTATGCTTCGGATGGAATCCCCGCCCAGGTCGAAAAAATTGTCGTCAACCCCGACGCGCCGCACTCCGAGTACTTGCATAAAAGCTTCCGCCAGCGATCGCTCTACTACGGTTCGAGGCGCGACGAAGGACTCGCCGAGATTCGGTCGCGCGCCGTCCGGCGAGGGCAGCGCCCGCCTATCGACTTTTCCGTTCGGCATGCGCGGCAGGTCAGCCAGAAACATGTATACCGAAGGCGTCATGTAGTCAGGCAGACTTTCTTGCAAAAACGCGCGCAGCTCATTCACCGTCGGCGCCTGGCCGCGTTCAGGAACGCAATAGGCGACAAGACGTTTGTCGTCGCCCGAATTCGCATGGGCGACTACGGCCGCGTCACGAATGTCGTGGCGCCGAATCAATTGGCTCTCGATCTCGCCTAGCTCAATGCGGTAACCTCGAATTTTGACTTGATCGTCGGCGCGCCCGAGAATCTCGATGTTCCCATCGCGCATGAAGCGCGCAAGGTCGCCGGTTCGATAGAGGCGTGCGCCGGGCTCCGCGCTGAAGGGGTGAGGAATGAATCGCTCGGCCGCCATCCCGACCTGATTCAGGTAGCCTCGCGCGATACCTTCGCCGCCGATGTAAATCTCACCGGGGACGCCCACCGGCGTCGCGCGCAGGAACGAGTCCAGAATGTAAACCTGTGAGTTCGATATCCCGCGGCCGATCAGAACTCGCCCGCCTGGGCGGTAGAAATTAAAGTCGTATACAGCGCTCCACACCGTCCCCTCTGTCGGGCCGTACTCATTGAAAAGGGAGACGTGTGGAAGGCATTCGCGGTGTCGCTCGACGACGTCTTTCGGACAGGGTTCCCCGGCGACGACAACCGCTCGCAGGCTCCCGAGATCGCCGCCAGCATGCTCCAGAATGAGCCTGTGGAGCGAAGGCAGGCAGAGCAGATGAGTCACGGAACCGCGTCGTATAGCGGCGACCAGGCCGTCCGCATCCTTCTGGCAGCCTTCCTGCGCAAGCGCAAGCGCCCCCCCCTGGCACAATGTCCAGAAGATGCCTGCCACCGAACTGTCGAAGGCGAAAGGCGAGGTGAGCAAGAATCTGCTCGCGGGTTCGGCGTAGTACCGCATGCGCGCGGTAGTGGAGTGAACCAGATTCCGATGCGTTACCAACACCCCCTTGGGTTGCCCGGTCGAGCCCGAGGTATAGATCAAGTACGCAAGGTTCGCCGATGACACGCTGCTCACAGGATTCTCTTCGCTCTCCGACGCGATCGCTTGCCAATCGGCGTCGAGGCGGAGCGTCTGAGCGGAGATCTCGGGGAGGGTGGCGACCAGACACTCCTGTGTGAGCAAAACCCGGACGGCCGAATCGCGCAACATGAAGGCGAGCCGCGATTTCGGATACGAAGGGTCGAGCGGAACGTAGGCGGCCCCTGCTTTGAGTACGCCCAGCATTGCCACGATCATCTCCGTCGAGCGCGCCATCGCTATGCCGACGCGCGCTTCGGGACCGACGCCCAGTCGCTGAAGATACCGAGCGACCTGGTTGGCTCGGCGGTTCAGCCCGTCGTAGCTCAGCGTTTCATCGCCGAACTCGACGGCGGCGTCTTGAGGAGCGCGCCCAGCCTGTACTTCAATCATTTCATGAATACAGGTGTTCGTCGGATATTCGGCCCTGTCAGGGTTGAATTCGAATGACACTCGATGTTCTTCGGCGTCGCCGAGAATTCTTAACGCCCGAAGCGGTGCGGCGGAATCGGCGACTGCGCTTGCGACCAGTGTGAGAAATCGTTCGGCCAACAGGCCGATGTCATCGGAGGTGTGGAGGGCGGAATCGTACTCCAGCTCGGCGGCCAATCCTTCATTCTGCTCGAAGCAGGAGAGCTTGACCTTGAAGCGTTCAATGCAGGCTCGTCGATTGCCGATTCTGAACACCAGGTCGCCCGCGTAAAACTCCGGTGTTACGCCATGGAATTCGAACGCGAAGGGCAGGAATTTGGTCTCTTGTTCAATCTCGTCTTGGGCGGCGGATTCAACCGCGCCGGCGCTCATACCTTGCCATGCATAAAACTCCTGCCACTCGAACGCCTCATCAAGCGCATTCTGAATAAGGCCCCACGCCTCGGCGAAAGACATGTCATCTTCGAGTCGGCAGCCGATCGGGAGATACTTCGCGAGCAATCCGACCGCGGCTTTAAGCTCTTCGTATGGCCTGACATCGAAGTGGGTCGCCACGATCAAGTCTTCGCGATCCATGAGCCGGTAGAGCAACACGTGCCAGCAGGCCTGTAAAAATGAGTGGAGCGAAAGCGAGCATTCACTAGCCGCGACTCTGGCCTTGTCAATCAAGTCTCGCGGGATGACCAGGGAGTGAATTAACGGATAGAACCGCCGGCTTGTCGCAGTTCCGTTTTCGAGCGGCAGCCCGACGTTGCGAACGCCGGCCAGGTTTTTCGAACTCCAGAAGTCCCTTCCTTCCTGCGCCTCTTCTGCGTCCAGGATCTCGCGTTGCCATGCCGCGATTTGCGCATATCCTATCTGCTTTTCGGGCGGAGAATCGTCCGCGCTCTCTTTCCCGGCATAGATACAACTGACCTGGCGTATGAGTTCGCATAACGCTCTTTGATCGGCCAGTAACGACGGAACGCAAACCTTAAGTAAGCGCTTGTCGACAGATAGACCGAAGAACGCCACGCGCACCAGCGGTCCCCGCTCTAAGTCGAAAGGGCGGCGCGCATCTCTCGCTAATTCCTCGATCCGCGACTGCTGTTCTTCGGGCGGGTAATCGCTCACGTCTAGCTCACGCCACTCGACGCAATCGCCGCCTTCTGCGGCTTGGATCGGAAATTTCATGCCCGGCAGCCGCCGAAATGTCGTCCTCAGGATTTCGTGGCGTCGCGCGAGCGCCTCAACGGCTGCCCGAAGGTCGACAGATCGCGCATTGCCGTCAACCGCCACTGTAATCTCGGCGCGGTACGCGGCGTCATCGCCTTGCAGCCATAGTCGCTGTTGTTGAGGCGCCAGTTCAAACCCTTCGATCACTTCTCTCTGCATGGCATCGCTCGCAATCTATCTCGATTCTCTTTCGAGATGTATTACAGACTTCAGACCGCAACCCTCGCGAAAAGTCCCGCCCCGCTGGTCTCAACAACATCAACCGATTCGGTAACGGCTTTGCAGCACACAAGTGCTGAGCACGATCATCAGGATGGAATCAAGCGCGATTCGCCTTCCCTGATCCAATTTCGGAAGCCTGTCGAGTAGCGCCACGACCGCCTTCTGGTCAAAGAAAGGGACGTCCGCCATCTCCCGGCCTCTCAAATAGTCCTCCATCAACGCCTGCGCCCGGCCGCCTGTCGCCAACGTCGCAGGCGGAGCGAAGAAAGGGTGCTTCGGCCGTTCGTACACTCTCTCCGTCAGCACATGCTTGGCCGCTTCGCGTAACGCGTACTTTTCCCTCGCGCCGCGTATCAGCAGTCGCGGCGGCGCCTTGCTCGCCAGTTCGAAGACTTGATGGTCGAGGAGCGGCACGCGCGACTCGACGGCATGAGCCATTTCCAGGCGTTCGGCATACAGCGTGTAATTCGGCAGGATCGACCGCGCCCACAGATAAAGTGTCTGGTGGATCGGTTGACGCTTCGCCAACCGATCGCGCACGTTGAACTGACTCAGGAAGACGCGGAAGGGATCGCGGTCGGCGTATGCGTGCGCGAAATCGGGCGACAGTAAGAGGTTGAACGCCGCCCTGCCGATCGCCAATTTCTTCATCCAGGCCGGCGTGAACCCCAGCGTCCGCTCGACAAAGGCCAACGAACCAAACTCGTCTGAACCACCGCGCTCTCGTCGTATGTCGCCTCGATCCGGCGTCTCGTCCGTATGCGAGAGGTCCTGGCGCGCCTGCATGTAGCCGGCGAACAATTCGTCTCCGCCTTCTCCGGTAAGAACGACCTTGTAACCGGCTTCGTGTACCGCCCGGCAAAGCAGGTATCGCGCGACGCCATGCCAGTTGATCCCGAGGGTCTCGGCTTGTGCGACCGCGTCCGCGAAATGGTCGGCGAGACTCGTCTGAGGCGCCGATACGCGATGCAACTCTGCCCCCAGACGCCCGGCGGTCTCGCGCGCGATGTCCCACTCATCGTAGTCATCGTGATCGAACGCCACGGTGAAGGCGTGAATGGGCGCCGGAGAATGCCTGGCGGCCATTCCAAGCACCGCCGAGGAATCCACCCCTCCGCTCAAGAAGCTCGCCACGGGAACGTCTGCCTGCATGCGAATCCTCACCGCTTCGTCAAGCGAATCCCGCAGTCGTTCGATGTACTCTTCGTCAGACGGCTGCGGGTCCTCGGAGCCGGCTTCCTTGTAATTCAAGTCCCAATACCGAACCACTTGAACGTGTCCGGCCGTGGCGAGGAGATAACAGCCCGGCGGCGCCTGATAGACGCCTCGAAACAGAGTGCGATCCTGATTCAGATAGAGGAAGAGCTGCTGGTAGTACGAATCGTGGTCCCAGGCGGCCGGAACGCCGCCCGCGAACAGGGCTTTGATTTCCGAGGCCAGGTAAAGCGTGTCGCCAATTATTGAGTAGAAGAGCGGCTTGACGCCGAACCGGTCGCGGGCGGCGAACAAAACCTGATTCGACTCATCCCACAGCGCGAATGCGAACTCTCCCCTCAGATGATGCAGGCACTCAGTCCCGATCTCTTCATAAAGGTGCAGAACGATCTCACTGTCCGAGCGGGTACGCAGCGCGTGTCCGCGCCGCTCCAGCTCGCGCCTGATGCGTTTGTAATCGTAGAACTCGCCGTTGACGACGACGTGAAGCCGTTCGTCCTCATTCGCCATCGGCTGGTCTCCCGACGTGAGGTCGATAATACTTAGACGGGTGTGGCCGAGACCTACTCGCCCGTGCGGAGCGATCCAGTGCTTTTGCCCGTCAGGGCCACGGTGATTGAGCGCTCTCGTCGCCCCGCGCAGACTCTCGACCTTGACCGGGCCACTCTTCGATAGCATTGCAACGATGCCGCACATATCTTCGACGTCCCCGCTTTCGACCGCTTGTTTATGGTTTCAGTGTGAACGGCTCTGCCATCGCCGTAATGATTCGCCTCTGTCCGGTGAACGGCCGTCGCCCATGAGCGGCCAGCATGTTGTCGAGTAGAAGCACGTCCCCCTTTTGCCACGCGAAACTCACGGACGTCCGCTTGTAGGCATCGCGAATCTTGTCCAGAGCCGAGTCTTCTATGGGTGATCCGTCGCCGTAATACGCGTTGCGAGGCAGATCCTCCTCGTCGAACGTTTCGGTCAACGAGCGGCGAACCGCCGGGCCCAGGTTCGAGACATGGAAGAGGTGGGCTTGGTTGAACCAAACCATGTCGCCTGTCTTCGGATGCATGGCGACCGCAGGGCGCGCTTGCCTGGTCCTTAGCCGGGCGCCCTTCCATTCCCATTCCATCGGCGCCTTGCGGCAATGTTCTTCGACGTCTGACCTGTCGGTCGTCAGGAAGGCCTCTTGCCATGAGAGGTCGATTCCCGCGCCGTAGTTGCGAACGTACATGACGCCTTTTTCGACGAACCTCTCCTTGAGCGCCGGGTCGAGCGACCGAAAGACTTCGCGACTGTCCGCGATCGGCGTTTCCCCGCCGCGTTCCGGCGGAAGGAGGCAGCAGAAGCTGATCTTCATCGGCCATGTGTAGGCGTAAGAGAATTCGTTGTGAAACGTTATGTCCTGATCGGCGGGATACTCGGTCGAGGTGTATATTCTGTTTCCGAGGTCGGTACGAGGCGTCGATCGCTCCCGGTACTCCATCAAATCCGGCGATATCGCGCGTATGAACCTCGAAAAATCGTCAATCGAATTCACCGCAAAGCCACGGAAGAGCACGGCGGCATAATTCGACAGCCAGTCCTCAAATTGTCCTAGATTGTTCGTCGCCCACTCGGATAAATCGAGCGCTCCGCCCGCCGGTTGAACCAGGATCGAAAACGCGGCCTCTGTTCCCAGGCGCTCGGTCCTTACCAGTTTTGCGGAAGACAAACTGACGGTTTTCGGGTTCACATTCCTCAGCCTGAGCGACATCGCCTCGCGGCGCGTCTCCCGTCTGGCCGCTCTTCGGTCTTTCGTCGCTGCGGCAAGCCACTCGGCGAACTCGCCCACGCTGCCGGCCCCTTGGCGCGCGACGACATCTCCTAGCAAGCCGGCCAGGTCTTCCAGCAGCGACTTAGCTGTTGATGAATCGAAGCGCCGGCGGTCATACAACACCTCGAACAGGACTTCCATTCCCGGCGTGATCCGCATGGTGAGCGGATAATTCGAATAGCCGAAGGAGCGAACGTCTTCGATCTTGAGTTCGCCAATCTCCTGGCCGGAGACGTCAGCGAAGGCGTTTTGAAAAACCAGAATGCTCTCGAATATCGGCGCGCCGCCGGGCATCTCGCTCCAACTCTGAACCTGTCGCAGGGGTGTCGTTTCATACTCTCGCAGGCCGATCTGCGCCGCCTGAATCTCGGCGAGCCAGTCCGAGAAAGGTTTTTCAGGCGTGACTCGAACGCGCATTGGCAACGTATTGATCAGCGGTCCGACGATTCTCTCGGCTCCGTAAAGGTCGGGCGGCCGGCCCGAAAAGACCGAGCCGAACACCACGTCATCGCTCTTCGCTTCGCGGCTGAGTAGGAGCGCCCAGGCGCCGCAGAAGAACGAGTTGAGAGTCAACTGGCGCTGTCGCGCGAGCTGGTTGAGCGCGGTTGTGAGGGCGAGCGGAAGGCGCGCCTCCTCACTCGCATGGGCGTCGTCCTCGCGTCCGGCGATGTCTTTGCCGGATACCGGCAAGAGGGTCGGAGCAGTGAGCCCCCGCAAATTCTGACGCCAAAATTCCCCGGCCCCTGCCAGGTCTCGCCGATTCAGATAAGCAATGTAATCGCGGAAAGGAACGCCGGGCCCCTGAGTCACATCTCTGCCTTCGCGCAATCCTCTATAGATAGTGAAAACTTCTTTGAAAAGCAGGTGAGTGGACCATGCGTCGTGAATCAGGTGATGAATGGCCCAAACAAAAACATTGCAACTGTCTTTCAGACGGATGAGCGTCAATCGCATGAGGGGGGGCGCGTCCAGGTTGACGCCGCGTTCCGCGTTAGCCCGCAAGTAGGCGTTCAGGCGCGCGCCATGCTCCTCGCCAGCCGCATGGCCCCAGTCTAGCTGTTCGAAGGAAAGCTCGGCTTGCCGGTGTACGACTTGCGCCGGTTTGCTCAGCCCCTCCCACACAAAACTCGTGCGCAATATCGGATGGCGCGCGACTACTTGCCGCCAGGCTTCCCTGAACGCAGTTACGTCGATCTTGCCGGTTAGCGTGCAGACGCCCTGCTCGAAGTAAACCGCCGAGCCTGGGTTAGCCAGCGCCTCGAAAAGCATCCCTTGCTGCATGGGCGACAGCGTGTATATGTCTTCGCTATCGTGGGGAAGCTTGTTAAGCTCTTCTTGAGTCAGCTCCGCCTCCGGAAAATCCGACGTGATAAGGCGGCCGGGGGCCGAAGAACGCGAGAGCAGGATGAGCCCACGCAACGCGTCCAAGAACCTTGCCGCCAGCGCCGAGATCGTACTTTCCCGGTGAAAGTTCTTGCTGTAAGTCCAATTCATTTCCAGCCGGCTGCCGATGACGCCGCCGAAGACCTGCAACAGGTAAGGGCGAATATTCCCTGGCCCATACAGCGGTCCGCAAGGCTCTTGCGCGGGGCTGAAGAGGGTGGATTCCGCGAACGCCCGATCGAATTGTCCGAGGTAATTGAAGACCATCTCCGGACGCGGGATTGACTTGAGGGTCTCAGCCGCGGACGCATGCGAACTCGAATAACGTAGAAGGCCGTAACTGATTCCTTTGTTCGGAACGAGCCGTAGCTGCTCCTTAACCGCTAAAAGCGCGTCCGTTTGTGTTCGCGTGCCTCTCAAATCGAGAGTGACTGGAAAGATGGACGTAAACCATCCGACTGTGCGCGAAACATCCACGCCGTCCAGAATCTCCTCGCGCCCGTGTCCTTCGAGATCGAGCCGCAGACAACGGACTCCTAACCACTCCGAAAGCGCCTCGACCAGCGCCGTCAACAGCGCGTCATTGGTCTGTACACGGAGGGCGGCTGGGATCTCTTGCAATATCGCCCGCGTCTCACCTTCCGTGAGGGACACTGTGATCGTACGAGCCGATGATTCGTCGTTCACGCCGCCGGCGAAATCGACCGGCAAGTTCGTCAGCGCGGGCGGCTCAGCCAACCAGTACGAGGAATCTTTCAAGACTTCCGCCGAACTTGAATATTCTTCCAATCGCCGCGACCACTGGCGGAATGATGTGGTCTTGCTCGGTAGACTAATGGCTTCTCCCCGGCTCAGTTGCCCATACGCCGTCTGGAAGTCTTCGACCAGCAACCGAAGCGATACTGTGTCTGCAACCAGGTGATGTGTCACCAGCAAGAGTCGCCCGCTCCGGCGCTCGCCAAGGTCGAAGAATAGCGCCCGCAAGAGCGGCCCCCACGATAAGTCGAGACCGGTTTGAGCCTCGGCCGCGATTCGATCGAGGGCCGCGAGTTGGTCCTCGCCGTGAAGATGCGACAGGTCTACCGTGGAAAACGCAATCTTTCCAGTGACCGGCGCATTTTCCTGCACCCACCCGCCGTCCGATTCTTTGAAGCGCAGCCGCAGCGCGTCGTGATGACGCGCAAGGCGTCGCAACACTTCCTCGAACGCGGTGGGATCAACGTCCGGCGCCACTCGCAGCAACACGGCCTGGTTCCAGTGGTCCGGCTCTTGAAGTTTTTGATCGAAGAACCATTTCTGCACCGGCGTCAGAGGCGCGGCGCCCACGATCTCACCCTGCTCGGGCGGATCGATATTCCTGTCGCCGCTCAGAGCCGCCAGTTCCGCGACCGTCGGGTGCGCGAACAGCAGGTTGGTGCTGAGCCTGAAACCCACCTGTCCGGCGCTGGACACAATCTGAATACTCTGTATCGAATCCCCGCCCAATTCGAAGAAGTTATCGTTAACCCCCACACGCTCAATTCCGAGGACTTGAGCCCAGATGCTCGCTAGCAGTTCCTCGGCGTGCGTGCGCGGCGCGACGTAAGGCTCCTGTCGCCAGGCTTGCGCGTTGTCTTGCTCGTGGAGAAACATTTCCAACAGCTTGCGTTTCGCCGGCGAGAGGGCGTCGATGCGTCTTGTCAGTTCATCCATTGTTCTTCTTTGGTTTATGCTGAACCTGTAATTCAGCCGGTGTGCCTGTCGCCTGAGTTGCGGGCGCTTCTCGTGGTTGCGTATGCTCAATCTATTCGCCCGCGCCGCTCACATCCTAGATTCCTATATGTTGGGCGCACGAGGATCTAGATTGAGGCGACGAGTCAGTACCGCGAGCAGTAGCGAGCGGCGGTTGGCTCCGTCTCCGCTCGCGGCACTGATCCAGTCGCTGCCCAGCGAATTCCATATCTTGGTGCGCCGGTCATATAGCTCCATCAGAGGTCGGTCTCGACCAGCGCAGCTCTTGCCTCTTCTTCCGGTAGTCGTTCCAGTTCGTCCACCATACGGCTGAGCTGCTCGTTTCTTCGCTGTCGCCTGGCGGCGTCTGGAAGTTTCCGCCGGTCAAGCTTTCCGTTAGCGCCGATGGGCAAAGCCGATAGCGTGATAAAGTCATTCGGTACCATGTAGCCCGGTAGCTTGCTCATCAAAAAAATGCGTAGCCCGGCCGCGGTCGGCTTGGATTCGCGCGCTGGCACGACGTAAGCCGTCAAACGATGGGCGCCGCCCGAAACCGCCTCCGCCGTCACTACGGCTTCCCGAACTGAAGGGTGAGAACTCAGGACTGCTTCGATCTCGCCAAGCTCGATTCGGCATCCGCGAAGCTTAACCTGATGATCAATGCGCCCGAGGAACTCGATGCTGCCATCCATAAGGTAACGGGCGAGATCTCCGGTCTTGTACAAACGCGAACCACTCTCGCCGAACGGATTAGGAATGAATTTGGCGGCGGTGAGACTCGGCTGATTGAGATACCCCCTCGCGAGATTTGCCCCGGCGATGTGCAACTCACCTTCGACGCCTATTGGCGCCGGCTCGTAAGATTCGTCCAGGAGATAAATCTGTGTATTAGAAATGGGCCGCCCGATAGGAACTACCTGACGTTCGTCCCGTGGATCGCAGCGCCAGAAAGTAACATCGACCGCAGCCTCTGTGGGGCCATAGAGGTTATGCAGATCGGCGCGAATGCGAGCGAAGAAACGCTGCTGCAACTGGAACGACAAGACCTCGCCGCTGCAGATAACTCGTTTCAAACTGCCGCACGCTTCCAGCCCCGACTGTTCTAACAGAACCTGAAGCATCGAGGGCACGAAATGCGCAATGCTGACGTCATGCTCCTTGATCAGCCTTATCAGGTAAGCCGGGTCCTGATGGCCGCCTGGACGGGCGACGATCAGCCGCGCGCCCACAAACAAAGGCCAGAAGAACTCCCACACGGACACGTCGAAACTGAAAGGTGTCTTTTGAAGGACGCGGTCGGCTTCTGTGAGTCGATATTCGTCTTGCATCCAGAGCAGGCGGTTGCAAATACCTGCATGGGTGTTCATCGCCCCTTTGGGTTCGCCGGTCGAGCCGGAGGTGTAAATCACATAGGCCAAATTTTCTGGGGCGGCCTGGATGCCCGGATTTTCCTCAGGGAAGTAGCTCAATGCGTTTTCAACACTATCTACGCACACTACCCGAACGGCGGGCGAGGATATTCTCGGCAGCCATCGCTCTTGTGTTAGTACCAGCGACGCCTGACCGTCGTTCAACATGAAATTTAACCGCTCGTCCGGATAGTCGGCGTCCAGCGGAAGATAGGGCGCGCCGGTTTTGAGAACGGCGAGCAAGCCGACAACCATATCGATCGAACGATCCATGAGAATCCCCACCGGAGTTTCCGGTCTCGCCCCAACGCTGATCAGGTAATGGGCGAGCCGATTGGCTCGGCGGTTCAGCCCGTCATAAGTTAACTCCTCCTCCCCGAAGGCCACCGCGACATTGCGCGGAGTGCGGGCCACTTGCGATTCAATCAACCCGTGGAGTAGCTGTGGCTCGGCGTAATGCTTGGCCGTCTCGTTCCAGTCTACGAGCGCTTTGCGCCGCTCGTTATCCGAGATTCGTGGCAGCGACTCATGGCTGGCGCCAGGGGCTTCGACCATCGCGGCCAGGACCCTCGCATACTGATCGCCTATCGAGATCACTTGCTCGTCGGAAAGCTCCGCCGCTATGTAGTCAAGCGCGAGCCGCAGCCGGAAGGTCGCGGCGGCGTGATCGATGTTGAACTGGGCGGTCAGATCAAAATAGGTCTGCTCGGACGCGTATGTGTCCAATACCTCGACGGCCATCAACTTTTCGAGCCCCTCATACACGTGAAAATGGGTGAAGTTGAAAACCGTATCGAAGAGCAAGACTCGTCCGTGAGCCCGCTGAAGCTCCGCCAGCGGGTAGCGCCTGTGTGGCAACATCCCAAGCTCCGCGTCGAAAGTCGCCCTGATCAACTCTTCCCAGGCGCCGCCCTTGACGGCGAATCGGAACGGCGCCGCGTTGAGAAACAGGCCGAGCAAGCGGGCGCCATCCACGGTCTCAGGCCGGC
>Ga0154003_1000364_pt1 | contig 14166 bp, 15 predicted proteins | sample TSFL087MetaG_FD_104679 | JGI IMG/M metagenome (GOLD analysis project Ga0154003, IMG submission 104679) | Attine ant fungus gardens microbial communities from Florida, USA - TSFL087 MetaG | ecosystem: Host-associated > Fungi > Mycelium > Unclassified | place: USA: Florida, Lake Talquin State...
CAATGGTGTTTTTCTTGGAGCTATCTTCCACCTGTGATGATATATACAACGGTCCAAACGGATCATTGCAACATAGCTACGATTAGTTCATTCAGGCGGATGGATATAACAAACGCTCACATATACAGATACAACACTTGCAGCTTTGGCAGAGTCAAGGAGAATATGGGAACGGCCGGTGGCGAGCAGTGGTCTTATTGTTCGGGCATCCCGTTGCGGTACGGAATGCAGGTGGCTAGGGTGTGGTCATTTTGATCAATAAATGTCCCGTTCTGAAGTTTAAATTTCATACTATCCGCATTAGGAAATCAAAGTGCACTGCAACTTCGTCTATCAAGGCAACCTGAGATAAAAAGTGAACCTTGTCTAGCGTGTCATTAATGCACAGGAGATCTGGATCTAGAGAAGCGAATATGGCCTGCTGCATGACCTTGGAATTATCTAGCACATGGCACTAGTTATGCCCTAACCTAGACTAGACCTACATCCCGAATCTTCTTTTCACTACCCCATCACTGTGCCCTTAATGAAAGCATATGACCAGTGATAGAGGTGGTATTTCTGGGGCAATTCTTTTGGAATTTCAGAGGCCGAAGATAAAGTTATGATTAGGAGAACATGCACTTGAAGTTCGAAGAAGGAAACATGAATTTCAGGCTACTAATCACCCGTGAGTTAAGAATGATGACTAACCAAAGAGATGGCAACATAAAATGAAAATGTGACATAGAATCAGAATTCCCTGTTGCCTTGTTGATGGCAGTCTAGCCCAGACCATATTGTATGAGTATGCAGTATCGCCGACCGAATCATGACACGCATGCTACATCGTATATATCGCTCACTGGGCTGCTGTACGAGATCAACCTAGCTACTACGTCCATGCCAAGTGCCTCCAAAACCACGTCTACGTCCTACTTCGGAGGTCTCGCTGGGCTTTGCCTCTCACAATGTTGCGTGGACCATGAATATGCAGGCGGCTCCGTGATAGATCCTTCTTGAGTAAGCATCAGACACTCCAAATGATACCAAGTACCTCTCAAAAAGGTCAGGTACCTACAGACGTTTCTTGACACTTGTCCACAAGACATAAGTCAGCTGTTGACATCTCTCTGGTCAGTTGTTATCTGGGGGATCAGAGAAAAAGGAGATGTAACACGAGTCCTACACACATTTGCTTATGATTCGACATCGCTCAAACAACGACGGTCATCACTGTTTCTAGTATCATTATAACCTTGGCAGATTCACACTGCCAAATATTCCTGGAATTTCAATTAAATAAACACCTGGATTATCAAGATGATTAATATTTGTGGAAAATCGATACCTGATTCATACAAAAAAGACCTCAATTCTTGTGCCCCATGAAGTGTTCAATAACCCACTCGTGTTTGCTTCTATTTTGCGAAGCTTATAAAAAATAGACACATTGTTCATTAATGGCCAAACAAATTTGATTTCCCACACCCACATATATTATTGGAATTGACGGTCCAGGTGTTAGTTTAGAAAATTGAGCTGGGATCATCGAAATACACCACAGTGCTGAAATATAATTATATAAATCATAATAATCACACCACCAAATACTGATGTCACCTCTTAACGATCCGCAGGTATGATTACGTTCGCAGTAACATTAATCAGAGTGGCAGTGCAGGTACTCGGAGAGTTGTCACAGTGCCAAACAAGGGCTAGAACGCGTTGCACAAGACGACTACGTGTCCTTATTATTTACGCCATGACGCTGCGCACTGGCATATTGCGGTGCTCTTCTGCGCTGTGGATATTATCAATAATTCTTGCTGGCATTGTATTCGGCCAGTCTGACCCAAAAAGTGAAATCTCGTTTTTCGACGACTTTCCGGCACGAATTTTTTTCTTTCACGATACCGATGTATGTATGAGTGGAATTTTTGTTGTATCAAGCGCTCATGTAATTTAAGTCTGCAGTTTATCATGATTCTGTTGAAGGAAATGTCTATGTGTCTTCGGATGAAGGAAAGTCCTGGAGTGCGACTAGTGATATACCTCAGGGGAAGGCGGTGATGGTTATTGAGCATCCCTTCAACAACCGCATGGTGCATACGTTATATTTTGTGGCCAGAGACAGAGCGCTTATACTGACGATAGGCATTTGTACTGACTGACGGCACCAAACACTATCGGACAGAGGATAGGGGAAAGTCTTGGCGTTCATTTGAAGTGCCTCTCTCTCCTGCTCTCGTCCATAAGCCACTGTCATTTCACTCAGATAAGGACAAAAATGGTTACATTCTGTACCAAGGAAGGAGCTGTGATCGTATTGGATGGAACGCTAGATGCTACCACGAGGTGTGTAGTAAGTATATGATTTTTCGAGTAAAGGTTCACTTGGTTTACAGACATTTTACACGATCGATAACTTCAGCTCAGCCACTCAGAAGCTCCTTACGGACACATCGAGATGTCAATTTGCCCACAGCAGCCAGGATTTCAGACATGAAGCCCACCCGGATCTCATATATTGCGTTGCTTCCGACACACCAACCTCAGGTGGCGGATACACCCTTGCATCGAGTAGACTTTACTCGAGCACCGACTTTTTCAAAAATGAAAAAACTGTCGAGGATCTTGGCATCGCAAAAAACGCAAAGGGTATCGTTGCTTTTGCAATTGTGTCCAAATACGCGGTAGTAGCATTGAAGGACCTCTCAGAGGCTTCTGATGGTAATATGTTACTTTATGTGACCGTGGATACGAAAACATGGGCCAAAGCACATTTTCCTCATGCTTCCTCTGCTCGGCTTCGTGAAAACGCGTACACCATTGTAGAAAGCACAAGTCACTCCCTTGGTGTGGATGTTTTGTTACACGACCAGAGTGCTATTGGTACCCTCTACTTGAGCAACTCAAATGGAACATATTTCGTGGAGAGTTTGAAGGATACGAACAGGAATGAGAATGGTTTCGTTGATTACGAGAGATTATATGGTATAGATGGGGTTGGTCTTGCTAACGTCGTCGCGAATGCTCAAGACGTTGAACTGGGAAGGGCGCAAAAGCTCTTGAAGACACAGATAACGCACAACGATGGACATACGTGGGATTATCTGAAGCCACCCTCCATAGGCAGCGACGGGAGCCAAATTCAATGCAAATCAGCTGACAAAGAGACATGTTACCTCCATTTACATTCTGTCACCAATTCACATAATTACGGCCGCGTCTTTTCTTCGCCCGCCCCTGGACTTGTCATGGGTGTTGGATCAGTTGGTGAATATCTTAAACCATACGAGGAATGTGATACATTTTTGAGTGTAGATGGTGGTGATACGTGGCAGATGGTCCGAAGGGATGCACACAAGTATGAGTTTGGCGATCAGGGTAGTATCCTCGTCGTGGTCAACGATGAGGATATTACCGATTCCATTACATATTCCCTTGATCTCGGGAAGTCATGGTAAGTACAGTAATATTTCTCTGGCTTGTGGGTCTCCTCTCTCATTGACCATTGAACCAGGAAGGACTATAGCTTGGGTATCAAGCTGCGCGCTCACGGGTTACTCACTCTTCCCGACTCGACATCTCAAAAGTTCTTGCTCTTAGGATCAGTTGCTCGCAAGGACCAGACAAGTAATGATGGCAAAGTTGTGATCGTTCACCTTGACTTTAGTCCTACCAGGAATCGTAAATGTCAAGAAGATGACTTTGAGAAATGGTATGCTAGAAAAGGTGATGGAGAAGATGCAGAGTGTATCATGGGGCACAAGGTAGGTACTTTTTCGTTGTCTATTTAGGATCTTCAGTTGACTCCGTTCAACCAATAGCAATGGTATAAACGTCGCAAGCCTGATGTTGATTGTTATGTTGGGGAGAAGTATCTCGATCCCGAAGAACATGATGAGAATTGCCAATGTACAGAAAGCGACTATGAATGGTAAGTCCAAGTCCGTGATTGGGGCTGAGTTTGCCGACTGATCTTGTTGCAGTGACTACAATTTTATACTCGATAACGATAGATGCGTCCCTGCTGGCCCTGAACCAATACCTGCTGGTGTTTGTGTAGACAGGAAGACATTTCAGGGATCCTCTGGGTACCGTAAGATTCCTGGGAATACTTGCACAGGGGGTGTCGACAAGGACAAGCCCGTAGAAAAAGATTGTTCCAAAGGTTTCTGAAAGTCATTGTTAATAATATCGGCATTTACTGACAAATCATCTGCAGCCGCTCCACCTGAGGGTAAAGTTGTCCACCAAAATGTATGCATTTCATCGGCTGTGTAAATAATGATTAATTTACTTTGGCGATAGTTCGAGTTCAATTCCGAAATCGTTCAGCATGCATATTTCAAACACTCAACGGTGTGTATTGGCAATTGAATCCCTCTCTCGTCTTCACCCTTGATGCTTATTTTAGACAATTCTTGTTCGTCTCCTTGATCATACGGTCTGGCAATCGAGCAACGAGGGATACACCTGGCAGCAATTATTTCCAGACAAACGTATTCTCACTTTTTATCACCACAAGTTCTCAGACGACAGGGCATACCTCATCTCTGACACTAACGAATATTACTACACTACCAATTCCGGTCAACAATGGCATACTTCAAAAGCGCCAACGCCTCCCAACACCTTCGGTGTTCAAGCATTACGGTTCCACCCGACCGAGACTGAGCAGCTCATTTGGGTCGGAAGTCGTGATTGTGGGCCGGATTCTGATCGATCACAATGTCGTGCGGAAGCAAAATACTCGAGGAATAATGGCAGGCAGTGGTACGATATTGCAGACTATGTCAAAAATTGTGCTTGGGCGAGAGACGCGTTATTGGATGCTGATCCAAGCGAAATCATCTGTGAGTCTTGGAAGGACAAGAAGGGAACGCAGAGGAATTTTGACGAGTTGAACAATAATTTGGAGTTAATAGCGGGTGGTCAGTATTATGAAAGGAAGAAGAAGTTGTTTGATCATGTAGTTGGATTTGCGAAGTTTTCGGAATATTTGGTTGTTGCAGAAGTGAGTAAATTAACCTGAGCTGATCCGAAACCACCCATGTGTCTAATACTTTAGCTAGTTACTACCCCAACAGCATACTCTCGATCTTCAGGTCTCTCTAGACGGGATCCGGTTTGCTGCTGGCCAATTTCCAGCAACGATGCATCCCTCTGCACATGTACGTTGAAGAAAAATGCCCATGCATGTCTCATAATCTTGTCAGGCCTATACCATTCTGGAATCAAACACTCATTCGCTCTTTCTTCACATGACAATGTCAGAACAGCCATCAGGACCTTATTGGGGCAATATCCTCAAGTCCAATTCCAATGGAACATATTTCGCCTTATCTGCTGAGAATGTTAATAGGAACGAAGATGGATATGTTGATTTTGAGAAAGTCATTGGTTTGGATGGTATTGCGATGATCAACGTCGTTGCAGATCTTGATGAAGCTAGGGTCAGTGGAAGGAAGAGGTTGCAGAGTAGAATCACCCATAACGATGGTATGAAATTAGTCTCACTGACAAGTGTTAAATGTTGATGAGGAAATAGGTGGAAGCTGGAAGCCCTTGAACCCTCCCGCCCATGATTCACTGGGACAGAAGTATGACTGCGACGGGACGGTGAGCCCTGCAGTTTGTTCTCTGTCAAGTAAATTGTTCCAAAACCTTGTAGAGATGCGCTCTACACATACATGGATACACTGAGAGACGCGATCCACGTACCACGTTCAGTAGTCCAGGCATAGTCGGTGTCCTGATGGCTGTCGGCAACGTCGGTGAATCCCTGAAGCCGTATAAAGAATCTGATACCTTCCTCAGCCGAGACGCCGGCTTCACTTGGGAAGAAGTGCATAAAGATGCTCACATGTGGGAGTTCGGAGATTCAGGCTCAATTTTGGTCATTGTGAATGATGAGGGGCCAACGGATCATGTGCTATACAGTACGGATGAAGGATTGACCTGGCTGGAATATCGGTTCTCGGAAGAGAAGATACGGGTGATGTCGCTGGTCACTGTACCTGAAGATAATAGCAGGAGATTTATTCTCTTTGGTGCTCGGCTGAGATTACCTGGTGCTATCGCTGTGCACCTTGACTTTTCGTCATTGACGATGAGAAAATGTGAGTACGACTTCATATCCTTATCCTCATATCTAATCAACCCGGAGGTGAACTCAATATGCAAGACCCCAATGATGACGATTTTGAACTCTGGGGACCTAGCATTGAGCGTGAAGAGGTTTGCCTGTTTGGGCGACGGGTGAGCTTCCATGTCAATGTTAATGAAGTTACTGTTGATCGAGAAAAAGACCCTATATCACCGTCGCACCCGTTCGGCTAACTGTATTGTTGGAGACATCAAGGTTGCAGACAATTTGGTAAAAAACTGTACTTGCACTGATGTCGACTTCGAATGGTGAGCTACCTCTTATATTTTAAAATATTGTAGCCTCATGAAAATTGTAGCGAGTTCAACCACGTCCGCAATGCAGCAGGAGACTGTGTCCTTGTCCCTGGGCAACAACCTCTCTCCGACGACACATCATGCCAAAATGGTGCCGAATATTGGTATGAGAGGACTGCGTATCGATTGATCCCGTATTCGAGCTGTGAAGGCAACAATCGACTTGATCGTGGAAATGCGCATAAATGTCCGGGTTTGAAGTCCAAGGGAACTTTATTCTGGCTTTTCATGCTTCTTTTGCCGTTTGGATTTGCTGCTCTGGTTGGGTGCTACTACTACCGTCGAAGTGGCCCTCGTAGAGGGTGTGTAGTGACATTTTTCTTTCTTTAAATGCGACCAACGTTCATTCATCGTTTTCCTCTAATCTAGGACCATTCGCCTCCCAGGAGATGCACTCTCAAGGCAAGAGAGTGGCTTTGGTAAAGCATTTGATACACTTGCATCCGTACCATGGTTCCTCCTTGGTATCGCCGCTGTTGCACTCGAATGGGTCTCGTCACGTCTGAATTGGAGTGGGTTACAAGGAAGGAGGGGTTATAGAAATGTTCCCATCGATGAGGATGCACAAATTCTTCGCTTCGAAGACGAGGAAGAGTGAAAATAGTTGAGGTTTTGTAGTTCATTGCTTGTTTCATCTTCACTCATAACATATGCTCTATACCTCCCATGTATTATCATAAGATCCGGGCAACAATTGTAATCTGTTTTTTCATTTATTTACCGTATGGTAGTTCCGGTTGGATTTCTATGTTGAGACGTATACCTTGCCTAGTAGATACAGTGACAGATATTCGCTGACGTGGAAACAAAATGGATGTAGAACAATCATCCAGTAAACTTCAGGCTGGCGGCTGCGCGGAAGATCCAGAACACCGCCAGAGTCACGTGAATTTAAAGTTTTCGAAGAATCAAGCTCATCAAGCTCATCTCGACCAAGTACTGTTTCCCACCCAAGTGTCCCCCGTTCTATTATATTCTCGAATATTCAGAGCTTTCGTTCTTACGTCTGGATTACCATTTGACAAACTGAGCGGTAGATCACGATCCACACCTCCAGAAGTAAAAACGAAGGATATGGCATGAGCTCTAAATTCGAAGACTTCTTCCGCGGGCCGCAATACTAACTCTCTATCGCGGAAAAGGTCTTTGAGATTCATTTTTTGTGCTACACCAGGCTGCTTTCTGCATCTCGTGGAACATTCGTCCAAAAACATCTCGAAATTCAAGTACCAGATTGACCAGAAAACCTGATTTCACTACATTATCACATAATTAAGGCAAAGCGGAGTACTTCTCTCGAAATACCTCAGAGCGAACTTCCGTATTGGAGTACCCTCGTATATCTGAGCCGACATTTCGAAGTTTAGCTTGTTGGCAGTCACTCCCAAATTTTTTGGACTTCTTGCCGGTTTCTCTAGGATATAATTCCTCCTTCTGATGGAGACGCTTTCCCTGCTTGCCCCTCTTTTCAGCTCTTACCCGTTCTTCCCTCCCCCTTTCTCTTCGTCGTCAACTATGGAGGCGAGTTTGAATTTGGATAGCACGTATGTGCAGTTCAATGTCATCTTTAAGTCGCCTGACATTCATGCAGGATGGGCGTGGCGTTGATCGGCGTTGTCGTTGCTTCAGCGTAAGTCAACTCCACTCGCCTTTTAACCATACTCATGCATCATGTCTCTCTTCAGGTTCTATGGAGGTATTACTTTTTTGATGTCCTGGCCACCTTTCTCAGTCCTCATTATATGAAATTAGTTTCTGTGCTTCAGGCTTATTATTATTGCACTCATCAGACAGATACTTGGCCTATAAAAATGCTCGTACGTCGCTTTATTCCGGTCTAAGTGGAACTACGCTAAAGAACATATCCTGTCAGGTTGGATTGGTCATGCTTTTTGAGACCATACATCAAGGGCTTATCACACACTGCAGTATGTTGTGTTTTCTTTTTTGTCGCGCTTAATCCGCCAACGTTGCTCCTTTCTAGTCTATGTTTATCTCGTCTCCTACTTCAGCCAACCGGAGATGCTCGGTCAACTCGTTTGGTATGTTTTCAGTCATCTAAGTTTGCCACTCTTCTGATACATAGAAAAGGAGCTTATTGGTAAAATTGTTTCCTCACTTGCCACCCCGAATCTGATTTAGCCTTGACCAGGTTGAGGTCTTGTTCAACGTAAGCTCATTTCTACATCTTATTAACCGTCTGAATCTAAGCTCAAAAAACAAGGGTCTCACTGCCTTCTTGGTTCAAAGGTCAGCGAAATTCCAGAATACAACTAGCTAGTTTACTATCTTTTTTCATAGCTTCCTCACCATGCGAGTCTGGAAATGTATGCTTATCACCGATTTTGTCCATGAATAATATTCAACAATCATTAGTTAGCAACCGTAGGATGTGGCTGACGGGCATACTTGTTTGTTCCTCGCTTATCTATTTTTCTTGTGTTGCTCATCCTGTGGAATAGGTGCTCCTCATCGTTGGGGAGTTTGGTACGCTTTCCTGAATATCAGGTCTGCATCACTTATAACACCTTGATTCAGGTTGTATCATCGGTAAGGTGACTTCATCGGTCGAGTTATCGACACTGATCTCGGATCCTGATTAGCCTACACAATTCTCTCGTCAGTTTTGTTCGGGATCATGAAGGCAATCGTGCTGAAATCCTAATTACAGACTTCGACTGCGAACATACTTAGAGCTTGGACGACTGAAGGTCCAGTCATTCTAATTTCAGCTGATCAAACGAATAACTTATCTCATCACAGGGCCTCTCAATTGCGGTGAATGTCCTTGCTGCTGCTGGTGATCTGGTTATCGCTGCCAGCCTATGCATTATTCTTCATCAGTCGCGAACAGGCTTCAAGAGGTAAGTACTATCACAGTAGTAGCACAAATGCTGAAACAAAACCATTACAGGTCCGATACGATGATCAAGAAATTGGTACGAACTAGACCTATGTTGTTTGAAAAGGCTGCTGACTACGTACTGGTAGATTGTTTACTCCGTCAATACCGGTCTTCTTACAAGGTGATATCTTCTTTCGATTAGAAGTTTCCCCTATTGATCCATCCTAGTCTCTGTGCTGTAGCATCGCTTATATCGGTAAAAACGGCACTGCCTTTGCCGTAACACTCAACACTAAATGTCTAGTAGATTGTGTTTGCAGGTCATACTTTTCTTTACATCATGTTCTTCTTCTGTATCGGCCGATGTGAGAACATCAAATGACTCTGACATCACTACCACTTACCTCCAAATAACAGTGTACTCCAACTCCCTACTTGCAGCCCTAAATTCCCGTAAAAAGATCCGTGCAGCCGCCGATGGAGTCCAAACCACGAGTGAAAACCTCTCACTCTCACTTCAAGAATTCCCTAGAAATGGTGGCATCAGCATGGTAACAAAAGTAGGTACACCCAATCTTTAACTTCGGACTCCTTGCATCAACCTTGCAAAATTCCAATCAAACATATTCTCTATATCAGCACTCAGCCAATATATCCATCAAAATAAATACCGAAGAATTCAATACTGAATTGATCCAGGAATGTGATAGGAACGATCTTGGGCACGCTCGACAGGGTTTAGATGAGAAGCGTAGCGGGATTGGGATGGTAAATTCATTTATCACTGTGCATGGAGACGCTGTTGACATTGACATCGTTCACCAGGCATTTGCAAGAAAAATTTCAAGCTCCAGTACCACTACATTCGCTGATTCGCCTGTCATCCAACCCGTTTGAGTTGACAAAAATTGTCGAGTCTGACTGGCGTCTGACTGACACGCAAAAATAGTTTTATGTAATTAGCCCACAAATGAGTATGCTTGTATGACACATGACTGATTACTTGTTTGAGACACTGATCTACTGGAGTGCTCCTGATTGCTTATAGTATCGATGATGTGTTTACCCGTCAATACTGACTTCAACCTTGAAACTTGGAGTCCAGTACCCTAAGTTCTATTAAACTGCATTTTGGTGCAATTTGTTGTATAACATCCACAAATTTCTACCACCCAGTACTTAATATTCAAATTTCACGACAGTGTTTGATTACAATTTTTCTCATCCAAATATTTGCTGATTAAAATCACCGATGACCAAGTTGACTCTTAGATACCAGCTAGGACATCATGCATCTTATTTCAAAAAAACTATCTCAGCACATTGTGTACACAAATCGAGTGATATCAAACTTGATCATGGCGGGCTGATAACCTGATGGTCAGGTGACTTGATATAGGTGGCGACTGATTTAATACCTCAGTGATTTGACATCAGATTGCCCACCGTGTATAGTTCTCGATAAGTGATGTTTTCCAGTGCAAAGCAAAAATGATATTTTACATTTTAATTACAGATATGCACAGGAATAAACAAAGAATTCATGATTCTACTGAGGGAGAAACATACTGAAAAAGATAATTATATGAAGAAAATCATTACGGTGCATATCAGAAGTCAACAGCAATATCTGTCTGCCAAATTCCATTGCCTAAGCTGTACAGAGCAATGAGGAATATCTTCTCAAACGAAATGGTCCGCTGGCTGATCTGCCACCGACGATTCGTTGTTGAAGACTTTTCTGCTTGCTGAATTCGAGTGAGGAACGAACAGAACAGCAACAATGTAGAAACTCACTGTCATAAAAGACCAGAATTGCACAGCAATATTAGCTCCCAGCTGTCCCCGTGAGATAGCAGCGCTTGCCGGCATACTTGCTACAAAATTAAGGTCCTCGTAACCAGGCCACTATATATAGCAGGTCAGTATCACTGAGCTATACATTAGAACATAACATTACCGTGATCCGCAGATGAATCTCCTTGATCCCGGTCCCTGCCAAAACTTGATCATTTGTTCCAGCCACCAGTTGATTGATCGCACTTTGCGATCGAGAACTGAAATCGGCAAGGGAAACGCCTTGGCCAGCCTGCCCCATATAATTGAACCTGATTGGATCGCACACAGGAGGCTCTGAGGTTTTACAGACATTCTGCGGGACACGATGGCGGTGAGGGGAATTAAATTCGGGAAGGGGCAGTGCCAAGGCACCCGACAAAGAAGAGTATTTTGAAATTTGAGAAGGAAATACTGGGAGGTGGATAGCATTGTGGTAGCGAGACATGTTGAACACAGTTGGAATATATAGTATTAGACTTTGTGAGACGAGCTGTATACTGTTTCGGTTTACCCGTTGAAGGACGAGAAGCTGGAAGACTGCTGGTGACTGGATCCCAAGGTTCATCCATGATTTATATACAGGATATATGTCGTATGCTAGCGTTTACTGGACTCTTCACTCGAAAGCGTACTGTGAACAGTTTCGGGAACGGGGAGGCGCATTGAGAGTCCAGTGAAGGTCGGTAGAATGTGACGAGGGAGTAAATGATAGTGACAGCATCAAAAGTTACTTTTCACAGGATCTTAGACGAAATCTAGCTCATTAGATCGCTGATTAGGATCAGAATGATGTTGTGACCCCCGTACTGTGATGGTGGGGTTATCGTGGTGATCGAGAGGGTGGATATGTGAAGATTAGCTTTCTGTCATGTCAGTGTACAGGTAACATCATTCCTGATCTACAGCACGAACCATGGTGATGCCTGATCTCTCCAAAATCCCAATATCGTAGAATAGGACGGAAACTCTTTGAACCAATCAGGTAATCCCGTGATTGTCCTTGGAACGGAAATTTCTAGAATATATCACATCTTTCACGCGACGACGATTCACCACGATGGACCAACCTCACCCCCTGTCCCCGTCGCATGAACAATGTAATCACCCTTCAGTTAATCACCCGTTGCGGAAGTAGCCATTGTCATCGACAGAACAAGCAGAGCCACCTCCGCACCAATCACAGCAATCTATAAGTAGATATCAATATCTGAGGTTTGGCTGGAACAATCGCAGCCCAGTCACAGCCGTGTTTTGTCCGATCAAGGTGTATGTATCGCTTGCTGAGTCGTATCGCAAACCCTTTGGATGCTGGAGGTGGCGACGCTATCAGGGAAAACACTGATATCCAAGAGATAAAGCGAGGCCATCAAAAATCACTGGCGTGCTTAGGGCATCTGAAGTTCATCCTGTTTCCATCATGCCATGCATGCCGGATGAGTTTTTGAGTGAATCGTTCCTGTGCAGTGAAGACTCTTCTAAGAGAGCTGTATTAATGTAGACCATTAATAGTAATTCCTGGATGTAATACCACTTTATCACATTTAACTTACCACTCTGTCACATGTACATGTGTGTATTTCTTTCAATTAAATTATCAGCAAAATAAAGCCTGAACCTATATCTTGGGTACCGAAATAAATTCCAAACATGGCATGTACCTTCGATCCATAAAGGTCTGAGAACATCAGAATTCTGCAAGTGTTACAACATCCAAAGATGCCAATAAGACTTCAATGTTCATCTGGGAAAATCTGGACCCTTGGATTTTCACTATACTGATAAGGATATTTCTAGATATAGTATGTAAGACGGAAATGCCAAACCAAGGGTAGCCCCCTGTGTTATGTAATCCACCTTACTTCTTGTATCACACTCACTATTTACTTTCTGAATAGCATTATGTCTATCTTTATCAATTCCAATACTGCATGCATGTGCAAAAGAATAGGTGACTTCCTGTAGGCAGTCCAGGGAAATTTGTGTACACAGATTACCCCAGAATGCTACATGCGGAGATGCCGAGCATGAATTCCGAATTTGGGGGTCTCCCAGACTTCCCTAGATGTCGTCACCTGGCAAGGGGTCTGGCCTTGCCAGACTTCCCCAGATGTTTTCTAGCCTTTTATGGATAGACGGATCAAATTTCCCCTGATGGCATCTACGGGATGGGGACGGACAATTTATTGACTACGAGGTACTGAAGGCCTTACAATGAAGTTTTTCCCCAGGAAATACAAGTGAGAGACAGTGGGAGTCTGAAATATTGAATTTGTCTTTCAATCGCTCCTTCAAAATGAGAGAAGTTTCGAGTGAAGTTGTAGATGAAGTATCTCATCACAAGACATATTGACAGGTAAGGGGGGAAAAATTACTACCTAGTAGAGAGGTAAATTCATGAGCATCGCATTGCAATACATGCACAAGGGACGTGTGTGACATCATGATATCACATCTAGGAAATGCATTTCTCCTAGATTTCCTCAGACCATAGAATAAGGTTTGCACTCCCCAGATTCCTATGGGAAGCCATACAATAATTATATAATTGGTATTTATGTTTACCAGTATGTGTGCCTGATGAAATTTCCTATTTTGTGACACCAGTTGGTTGTTGAAGTCAGCATTGCAGCCAAGACGCGGCAAGCTACGTATTGGCATTGTGTTATTCCAATCCCCGGCAGGAATATTGACTATTTACCATAAGTGAATTAGTATCCGGGAAACTTTGGATATGGTCATGGCGGACGGCCGGCACCGGATTTCGGAGGAGTAATATGTCGTTAGTGCCATGTTTGGTATATTGTTGCCGACACAAGAGCGCTTTGTTCCCATCACTTGACACTGTCCGCAATCGGTGTTGATGCTATAAGGGCTAACCGATGCATTGCTGGCCATCCCGATGCCCTCGATCTCGTTTTCCTTATTCCAAATGGTCGAAATGACGTGGTGTCAACTTGTAGGACAAGGGATTCATGCGCATCCTCTATCACCTGCTGAAGCAGGGGGTGATAGTCGTCAATCATCTGTCAGAA
>Ga0154003_1000366_pt1 | contig 14123 bp, 12 predicted proteins | sample TSFL087MetaG_FD_104679 | JGI IMG/M metagenome (GOLD analysis project Ga0154003, IMG submission 104679) | Attine ant fungus gardens microbial communities from Florida, USA - TSFL087 MetaG | ecosystem: Host-associated > Fungi > Mycelium > Unclassified | place: USA: Florida, Lake Talquin State...
ACCTCACACCTGAAACCTGACACCTGCCTCACTCGATCGGGCGCCATTCGCGCCCGTCTTCTTCGAGCAATTCGTCGGCCTCTTTCGGTCCCCACGAGCCGGAGGCGTAGTTTGGGAACGTGCGCGGCGGCAGGGCCTTCCAGACGTCCAGCAGCGGTTCGATCACGCCCCACCCGGCTTCGACCATGTCGGCGCGCTGAAAGAGCGTCGCATCACCGATCATGCAATCGTAAAGCAGCCGCTCGTAGCCGGTGCTCAGCAGACTCCCGAAATAGTCGACGTAATTGAAATCCATCTCGACCGCGCCGAGCCGCATGACCGGGCCGGGAATCTTCGCGCCGAATCGCAGCGAGATGCCCTCGTCGGGCTGAATGTGGATGATCAGCCGGTTGGTCCTCAGTTTTTCGATCGGCGTCTCGCGGAAGAGCGTCAGCGGCGCGCTCTTGAATTGAATCGCGACCTCAGTCACACGCTTCGGCAGCCGCTTCCCGGTTCGCAAATAGAACGGCACGCCCGCCCACCGCCAGTTATCGATCATCAGCCTCATCGCCACGAAAGTCTCCGTGGTCGAGTTCGCCGGAACCCCCATCTCCTGGCGGTAGCCCGTGGCGCGTTCGCCGTTTACGTCACCCTCGCCGTATTGGCCGCGGACCGCGCGGGTCAGCACCTCTTCCGGCGAGAACGGCTGGATGGCGCGCAGGACTTTCGCCTGCTCGTCGCGCACCGCGTTCGCGTCGAACGAGAACGGCGGCTCCATCGCGGTCAGCGAGACCAGCTGGAAGAGGTGGTTGGGGACCATGTCGCGCAGCGCGCCGGAGGTGTCGTAATAGCCGCCGCGCTTTTCGACGCCGACTGATTCGGAGGCGGTGATCTGGACGTTGTCGATGTAACGGCGATTCCAGACAGGCTCGAAGATGCCGTTGCCGAAGCGGAAGACCATTATGTTTTGAACCGTCTCCTTGCCCAGGTAATGGTCAATACGGTAAATCTGGCGCTCCTCGAGATACCGCTTGAGCTCGGCGTTGAGCGCCCGCGCCGATTCCAGGTCATGGCCGAAAGGCTTTTCAATGATCACCCGGCGCCAGTGGCCGTTCTCCTCCTTCGTCAGTCCGGCGGCGCAGAGTTGTCTGACGGTCTCGCCGAAGAAATCGGGCGCGGTGGCCAGGTAATAAAAATAGTTGCCCTGCGTCCCGTGCTCGCTGTCGGCGTAGTCGATTGCCTCCTTCAGCTTTTGATAACTGTTCGGGTTCTTCGCGTCGCCGCTGACGTAATAGATCCGCTTCAGGAACCAATCCCAGAGGCTCGCCTCAACCTCGGTCGTGGCGAACTTCTTGATTTCCTGCGAAATCTGTTCGCGGAAGGCTTCGGACGACATCTCGCTGCGCGCCATGCAGACCACCGCGAACTCACGCGCGAGCAGGTTGCTCTTGGCAAGGTTGTAAAGGGCTGGGAAGAGTTTGCGCTTCGTCAGATCTCCGGTCGCGCCAAAGATCACCATCACGCAGGGGGCGGCGCTCTGTCCTATGACCGGCAGTGGAGCTGTGTTCGGCATGTTTTACGTCCTCGGGAAATCCCCTGGGCATTATGAATAGGGCTTATAGGGCTCATAGGACTTATAGGACAGCCCTATCCCATAAGTCCTATACATAATTGCCCAGGGGCGATTTTCATTATTTATTGCGCGGCGGCTAAGGCGGCTGCGTAATTCGGGTGCTCGGCGATGTCCGAGACGTACTCGGCGTATTTGACCTTGTTGTTCGGGTCGATCACGAACACGGCGCGCGCGTGCAAACGGTCGAGCGGCCCCCCTTGAATCAACACGCCGTAATTCGCGCCGAACGACGCGTCGCGGTGGTCGCTGGCCGCGGTGACCTTGTCCACGCCCGCCGCGCCACACCAGCGCTTCATCGCGAACGGCAAATCCATGCTGACGCAAACGATCTCGACGTTCGGCAGCTTCGCGGCCTCTTCGTTAAACCTTCTGGTCTCGGCGTCGCAGACCGGCGTGTCGAGCGAAGGCACGGCGGCGATGATCCGCGTCTTGCCGGCGCCGCTCGCCAGCGTGTAGTCGCTCATATCGACTTTCTGAAGTCTGAAATCGGGCGCGTCCTGGCCGGCCTCCACGTCAGCGCCTGCCAGAGTTACGGGGTTGCCTTTTAATGAGATTGAAGCCATTGGTTCTCCTTTGATGTTGAATGTTTGATTTTGATGACGAACGGGGAAGCGGGGATTATACAAGTTCGAGGATCGAGGATCGAGGAATGCGGAATGCGGAATGCGGAATGCGGATTTTCTGAACCTCAATCGGCATTTGAAAGCGCAAAACGCGGAGGGCGTAATTGTAGAATCCCTTCATTCCGCATTCCTATCCGCCTGTCGGCCTTTCGATGTGGCCGCCGAATTTGTGGCGCATCGCCGAGAGAGTTTTTTCCGCGAAGGACCTGTCCTGGCGCGAACGGAAGCGCGTGAAGAGCGAGACGGCCAGCACGTCCACGGGCACGGCCTCTTCGATTGCCGCCTGGATCGTCCACCGCCCTTCGCCCGAATCCTGCACAAAGCCGGAATAGTTCGTGAGCGTCGGGTCTTCGAGCAGCGCCATCGCGGTCAGATCGAGCAGCCACGACCCGACTACGCTGCCGCGCCGCCAGACCTCGGCGATGTCGGCGAGGTTCAGGTCGTAGCGATAATCTTCGGGTAATTCTTGCGACGAGGCGTTGCGCAGGATGTCGAATCCTTCGGCGTACGCCTGCATCAAGCCGTACTCTATGCCGTTGTGAATCATTTTGACGAAATGGCCCGAACCTGCCGGGCCGCAATGGAGATAGCCTTCTTCCACCGTGCCGTCCAGGTTCTCGCGGCCGGGCGTGCGCGCGATGGCGCCCCGCCCCGGAGCGAGGGTTTTGAAGATCGGGTCCAGATGGTCGAAGACCTGCTTCTTGCCGCCGACCATCAGACAATAGCCGCGCTCCGCGCCCCAGATTCCACCCGATGTGCCGACGTCGACATAGTGGATGTCCATCTGTTCTAGCAACTTCGCGCGACGCACGTCGTCTTTGAAATGCGAATTGCCGCCGTCGATGACTATGTCGCCGGCGGACATGAACTTCGACAACGCTTCGATAGTCTTTTCGGTCGGGGCGCCGGCTGGGACCATCACCCATACGGCGCGAGGCTTTCGCATCTTTTCGACCAATTCCTCGATCGTTCCGGCGCCTGCCGCGCCTTCGCCCTCCAATCGCTTCACGCTCTCGGCGTTGAGGTCGAAGACGAAGCATTCGTGCCCGCCCCGCATCAGACGGCGGACCATGTTGGCGCCCATCCGGCCGAGGCCGATCATTCCCAGTTGCATTGACTTCGCTCCTTGATTCGAATTTGCGGTCGTGAAGTGAGAGGGGAGTGTAGAACTTGAGGGGGTGGCTGACAAGCTCGACTGATCACTTCCTCGGGTTTCATCCGATGCCTGAGGAACGTCGCCTTATGCCGCTTTTAACGCTAACGTCACAGACTTTGCCACTAACTGATTGCGTATCGGATGAAAGCCTTGTAGCTTATCTATGCTCCTGCGCGCTCCGGATTCCTTGCGCGAGGCGCGACGGTTTGCGGAGACAGTCCTTCATTTTGTAAACAGCATATTGTGGAAGTAATGGGGAATTGCAATGAAGCGCAATCGTTTATTTACTCTGTCGCTCGCGCTGTCCGCCGCTCTGCTCATCATCTGGTTTTCAGTCCACGCGTCGTCAGAAACCGCGAATCACTCCGCGCCGCCGAACACAGTGCCGAGCGGGCCGTCGGATTGGCCGCAATGGCGCGGGCCTGAACGCAACGCAGTGTCGAAAGACACTGGGTTGCTCAAGCAGTGGTCGGCGCCGGGGCCTCGGCAGAGCTGGTCAATATCGGGCCTCGGCGAAGGCTTCGGCTCGATTGCGATCAAAGGTGATCGCATTTTCGTGCAAGGAACCCGCGAGAGCGCGAGCGTGGTATTCTGCCTCAATCGCGCCAACGGCAGGACGGTCTGGTCCGCGGCTTTAGGGGCGAAGTTGAAACATGACGTGGGCAATGGGCCGCGCTCGACGCCCACTGTAGACAATGACCGCGTCTACGCCCTGACCGAGAACGGCGACCTGGCCTGCCTGAACGCGCTCAATGGCGTTCCCGTCTGGCGCAAGAACATTTTGAAGGAGTTCGGCGGAAGCAACCTCGGCTGGCTGATCAGCGAATCGCCGCTCATTGACGGCAATCGAGTGATCGTCACGCCGGGCGGCAATGGCGCGGGCATGGTCGCCCTGGATAAGATGACGGGCAAAGAGATTTGGAGGGCGAAAGACCTGAGCGATGCGGCGGGCTATTCGTCGGCCATTGCGGCTGACGTCGGCGGCGTCCGCACGATTATGAACTTCACCTCGCGAGCGGCGGTGGGTATCCGCGCCAGCGACGGCAAACTGATGTGGAGCAATTCGTCGGCGGCCAATGTGACTGCCAATTGCACGACGCCGGTCTTCGCCGATAACAAAGTTTTCTTCACTTCGTCTTATGGAACAGGCGCGGCGCTGCTCGGACTGAGCGCCCAGAGCGGCGAGGTCAAAGCGCAGGAACTGTATTTCACTAAAGACATGATGAATCATCACGGCGGCGTAGTATTGGTGAACGGCTATATCTACGGGTTCCACGGCGACGCCGGTATGACCTGCATCGAATTCGCCACCGGCAAGAGGATGTGGGCGAACCGCAGCGTCGGCAAAGGCTCGCTGACATACGCTGACGGTATGCTTTACCTCTTGAGCGAAAGTCGCATTGTCGGATTGGCCGAGGCGAACCCGAACGCATACGTCGAAAAGAGTCGCTTCACGATTCCAGAACGGGGCAGCTACAGTTGGGCGTGTCCTGTCGTGGTCGGCGGAAAGCTTTACATTCGCGACCAGGGTACGCTGACCGCTTACGACGTGAAGGCGAAATAGTGGGACGGAATTTAGTCTGTCTGAAAAAATAGTGGGACAGACTTTAAGTCTGTCCGTAAGCTGCCCCTATCAGAGGAACGCCCGCGCCGGGAAATCCTTCTTGGAGTAATTCCGGTAGACGCCGTAGAACTTGTCATAGAGCGAAACGATCGAATTGTTGTCACTTAAGAAAGGGGAAATTGAATGAATCGCAATCGTTTACTTACTCTGTCGCTCGCGCTGCCCGCCGCTCTGCTCATCATCTGGTTTTCAGTCCATGCGTCGTCAGAGCCTGCAAATCATTCCGCGCCGCCGAACACAGTGCCGAGCGGGCCGTCGGATTGGCCGCAATGGCGCGGGCCTGAACGCAACGGAGTATCGAAAGACACGGGACTGATTAAGCAGTGGCCGTCGTCAGGGCCGCAGCAGGCGTGGTCAATATCGAGCCTCGGCGAAGGCTTCGGCTCGATTGCGATCAAAGGCGACCGCATTTTCGTGCAAGGAACTAGAGAGGACCTGAGTGTGATCTTTTGTCTGAACCGCGCCGACGGCAAAACGGTCTGGTCTGCGGCTCTGGGGCGGAAGGTGAACGAAGGACGAGGCAACGGCCCGCGCTCGACGCCCACTGTAGACAATGACCGCGTCTACGTTCTGACCGAGAACGGCGATCTGGCCTGCCTGCGCGCGTCCGACGGCTCGCCGGTCTGGCGCAAGAACATTTTGAAGGAGTTCGGCGGAAGCAACCCCGGCTGGCTGATCAGCGAATCGCCGCTCATTGACGGCGATCGATTGATTGTCACGCCGGGCGGCAGAGGCGCAGGAATCGTCGCCCTGGACAAGATGACGGGCAAAGAGATATGGAGGTCGACAGATCTTAGCGATGGGGCGGGCTATTCGTCGGCCATTGCGGCTGACATCGGCGGCGTCCGCATGATTATGAACTTCACCTCGCGAGCGGCGGTGGGTGTCCGAGCCAGCGACGGCAAACTGATGTGGAGCAATTCGTCGGCGGCCAACGGCACTGCCAATTGCACGACGCCGGTCTTCGCCGACGGCAAAGTCTTCTTCACTTCGGATTACGGAACAGGCGCGGCGCTGCTCGGTCTGAGCGCCCAGGGCGGCGAGGTCAAAGCGCAGGAACTGTATTTCACCAAGGATATGAAGAACCACCACGGAGGCGTGGTCTTGCTGAACGGATATCTCTACGGGTTCTCCGGCTCGAGCGGTCTGACCTGCATCGAATTCGCCACCGGCAAGAGAATGTGGGTGAATCGCAGCGTCGGCAAAGGCTCGCTGGCTTACGCCGACGGTATGCTCTACCTGCTGAGCGAAAAACAGGTTGTCGGATTGGCCGAGGCGAACCCGAGCGCATACGTCGAAAAGGGGCGCTTCGCGATTCCCGACCAGGGCAGGGATAGTTGGGCGTATCCGGTCGTGGCCGGCGGAAAGCTCTACATCCGCGACCAGGGGGTGCTGACCGCTTACGACGTGAAGGCGAAGTAGCGAGCCAGACTTATGGCATTGCATTGTAGGGGCGGGTTTTCCCCGCCCAGGTTTATGATCCAAGCGTAGGGGCGGGGAAAACCCGCCCCTACGCCAAATTGCGTGGGCGCAATTATTTCTCAATGACCTTTAGTCTGTCTCACTATTTCTGGCTTGCTTACTGTTTTACGGCGATCGCCTGCATCTCGAAATGCGCGCCGCGCAGCAGCGGCCCCGATCCGAGAAACGCCCTCGCCGGAAAATCTTTTTTGAAGTAACTCCGGTAGACGCCGTTGAATTTTTCGTAGAGCGAAATGTCGGAGCAGAAGATCTGTACTGATACCAGGTCGTCCATCGTCATTCCGGCTTCGGCCAGCACGGCTTTGAAGCCGTCGATCATCAACCGCGCCTCCTGTTCGGGGTCGCTCGGTACCTGATTGGTCTTGGGATCGACGCCCAGCCGCCCGGCCAGGTAGAGCGTATTCCCCACCATCACGCCATCGCTGAACGGGAGGCTGGCGTTTCGAGTCGGCAAGTTGATGACGCGCCGCGCGCCGCCCTGACTGTATACGGCCATGCCGCCCAAAAACAATCCGATCAACAAACCACAAGATAATCCGATGAAGAGCATTCGATAGTTTTTCATTTCGTCCTCCGGAGAAAGAGTTCGTAGTCCCGCCTTTAGGCGGAACGTCTCGGTAATCGGGTAATGTTTGTAGCCCCGCCTTTTGGCGGAAGGTCTAGGTAATCAAGCCTTTCCGCCTAAAGGCGGGACTACGAACGTTGACATTGAATCACGTTTCCGGGTCATCCCAACCCTTACCGTAATCCAGCACTGGGTATTCGCGCCATATCGAGAGGGCCTTGTCTCTTCCTATTCGCTCGATAAAGTCCCCAGCGCTCGAAAACGGCCAGTCTGTCCAGCGTTCAACGTAACCGTGATGAACCGGGTTATTGTGAATGTAGTTGATGGTAGCCCAGTAATGACTTTGGCTGCTGATACCGCGATCAGCGCATCGATGCCAGACTGTGCGGCCTTGGAAGCCTTCTTCGAGATTCCACTCATGCGAAGTACGTCCATGCAACTTACCCAATTCTTTCTTGAGTTGTTTTATATCAGCCGTTTCGACGAGCAAGTGATAATGGTTTGGCAGTAGACACCAGGCTAGTACGATGTTTTGTTTTTGATCGAACGCGCCCAGCAATCTTTGGCTGAACGCAGCCATTCGCGCCAGGTCAAGTCCGATATGCGCTGCGTGCTCGTAACAGGCGCTCGCAATGTGGAATTGTCCTTTGCGAAAGAGGATTGGTGGGCCGTGCCACGGACGACGATGTTGCTTGCGGTACGTCAACACTTCTTCTCGCTGTTCTTGCGTGAGCTTACGCCAAGCATACATATACTCTCCTGCTCTGTTCGTAGTCCCGCCTTTAGGCGGAAGCAGTTCGTAGTCCCACCTTTAAGGGGGAAATGGGTTGCTCGCTTATGGAGACATTCCGCCTAAAGGCGGGACTACAAACTATAGGAACAGCTTCAAGCTCTCTTGCGCAATCTCGATGTGCGCCCGCGCTCCGAAAGGGAACGGGTGCTGGGCGCGAGCGCCGTCGATAAAAAGCCTGCCGTCGGGCATCTTCGACGCGATCGTGACGCCGGAGCCCGGCGGCGCGAGGCCGCGAGTCAATTTGTACTCGCGATCAGGTTCGCGGTAAAGCTCGCGCGCCAGGAATTGAATGTGGCGAGAACGCAGCGACATCCGCCGCCCGCCCGCCGAGCCGATGCCAGCTGTCGAACCGGCTGCCGTCGAAATCCAGACGCAGGAACTGCGTTGCTCTTCGACCTGATCCCCGACCTCGATCAAATACAGCGTCGTCGCCGCCGGGCTGTAATGCGCGACCAACACGTCGTTGAGCGCAAGCTCGGGCAATGTCTTGCCGTCTAGCCTGACCCGCAATCGCGCCAGTTCCACCGGACGCCATTTCAAAGTCAAAATCGTGTCGAGCCGCTCGGCGAAGTTCTCACGGTTGGCCGTACAGAAACGGCCCACGCTGTCGCCGGGCGCCGAATTGACGCCGATCACCATCCCGCCGCGCACGTATTGGGAGGCGCGGAGCAATGTGCCGTCCCCGCCGACGCTGACGACGAGATCGGCGGAAGCCAGTTGGCGTTTGAGCGCGGCGTTGTAGGGAACGATCGAGCTCTCGGCGAAAGCCATCTTGCGGGATTTGAGCGCCCGCCGCGCCTCGTCCACAGCGCTTTTGTGCTCGCCGTCGGCGCGGAGCTGGCGTTCGGCTGTCTCATCGCCTTTGCGGGCAAAAGTGACCGCTCGCCCGCCTTCCATTCCTACACGATCTTGCCAGAGCCCGATGTTTTGTTTTTCCAGTTGTTGTCGCAGCCGATGAGCGAACGCTTCGCCGTCGCTGCGGGCGTAGGAGATGAAGACGCCTGAGCGTTGTTGGGCGGATTTGGAGCGACTTGCGTACGTCATTGGAATTGAACGCAGAATGGTACGCGGATCTGGCGGATGGCGACGGATCAATACGGATCAATCAGTAGGCATCCGTAATGATCGGTTTAATCCGCGTACCATTTCGCTTCATCGGTAAACGACGAAGAAGTTGTTGTCGAGAAAATCGTGTTGTTCGACGCGCTTGAATCCGGCGGCGGTCATCCACCCGTCCAGGTCACCGACTGTGTAGATCATCTTCTCGTGTCCGGCGGGCCAATCGCGGCTGAAATCGATGACGGCGACGCGTCCGCCGGGCTTCAGGTATTTTTTCAAGCCTTTCAGGTACTGGGCCTGATTGCCGATGTGGTGCAGCGTGTCGATGATGGCGATCAGGTCTACGGGTTCGGGCAGCTTCGGGTCGGTTTCTGAAGCCAGGATCGGTTTGATATTGGCCAGCTTCTGCTCCTGGGCCGTGCGTTCGACGTGTTTGAGCAGTTCGGAGTCGATGTCGACGGCGTAAACGACGCCCTTGCCGCCGGCCTTCCGCGCCAGCGGGCGGGTGAAGAGGCCCGAACCAGAGCCGAGGTCGCAGACGCGATCGTCCGGCTTGACCTTGAGCGCCTCGACGACTTTATCTATCTGCAGGCCTCCGATCCGGCGCTCCGATTCGAGCAGATTGATGTATTCCTCGGCGCTGCGCCCGCCGCGCGATTGGCCGCCGGGTTGTTGCTGCTGTTGAGCCGAGACGAACAGCAAGGGCAGGGCGAGCAAGATGAACAGTAGTGATTTGTGAAGCTTCATAGGTCGTTCCCTGGATTTTCGGTTTCCGGGCGGGTTTTCGATGGGGTCGCGATCCACCCCCGCGCGCGGCCCACGTAGTAAACGGCCACGCCGACCGCGATCGTCACGAGCGCGTAGACGGCGGGCATGGGTTCTTTCTGCAGCGTCTGAATCCAAGCGAGGATCACCAGCAGAATGTAGATGGCGGGCGTGAACGGATAGCCGGGGACGCTGAAATTGCGTTTTGGATCGTCGTCCGCCGCGCGGCGGACGACGTATACCGCCGCGACCGTCAACGCAGAGATCAGCATCAATGCCGATCCGACGTAAAGCAGCAGTTTGCCGAACGCGCCGGTCAAGGCCATTACCGAGGCAATGCCCGCCTGAGTGAAGATCGCGATGATCGGCGCCCGACTGCGTTTGCCGAGGCGGCCGAAGATCGAAGGCGCAAGACCGTCACGCGCCATTGCGTAATAGATGCGCGGCCCCGAAGCCGTCCACGCGCTGATCGCCCCGACGATCAGGACCGTGATGATCGCGCTGACCAGATTCCCACCCGAAACGCCGAAGAGCCGCTCGGCGGCCTCTCGACCCACGGCGAGCGTCGGGCGCCAGGACTCGGCCGGCAGCGCGTAAAAGTAGAGCAGGTTGATCGCGATGTAGAGGATCGTGACGGCGAGCGTCCCGCCGATCAATGCGCGCGGCAATGTGCGGCGCGGTTCGGTGACTTCGCCCGCCAGATAAGCCGCGGCGTTCCAGCCGCTGTATGCGAAGCTGACCTGAATCAACGCCACCCACCACGCGCCGGTGGCTTGCGAGCCTTGAGTCACACCGCCCCAATCGCCGCGCCCGCTCGATACGCCGGCCACTATGAAGACTACAATCGCGCCGACTGTCATCGTGGCCAGCGTCGTTTGCATCTGGCCGCTGGGCTTGACGCCGATCGAATGGGGAAGCGCGAGCAGCAGCGGCAATAGCGCTGCGATGGCTGCGCCTTGCGTGATGTCGATCCCCCTGATCAACGGCGCGTCGGGATTCCACCCCGGCGTGAGCCGCGAAAAGTATTCGACCGCTTTGATCGTCGAGGCGGCCATCGGCGCGGCGAAACCGGCGAAGAAGGTGATCCACCCGCCGATGAATCCCCACGGGCGTCCGTAAACGTTCAACAGGTACTGGTACTCGCCTCCCGCCTTCGGCATCCGCGTGGCCAATTCGGCGTAACAGAACGCGCCGAAGAGCGCGAGCGCCGCCCCCGTTATCCAAACGCCCAGCGCGGCGACGCCGCTGCCGGCCGCGGCTCTGACTTCGGCCGGCACGGTGAAGATGCCCGTGCCGATCATGCTGGTTATGACAAAAGCCGCCGCGCCCCAGACGCTGAGCGCGCGGCGCAACTGGACGCCCGATTCGCCCCCCTGTTGTGGCTTGCCTGATCGCTGATTGGATCGCTCGTTAAACTGCTGAGTGGCCATTCATTCTCTCCTCGCCGGACGCCTGGCCGGCGACGATTTCAGACTCCGCCTGATCCTTGTGTGATTAGTCGTCAATCAATTTGTGGTAACGTCCCATCCAGTAGGGCAGCAGAAAGTAGACTCCGTCGCCCTCGCTGCGCCCGCCATTGCCGCCGTCGAGTCGATATGGATTGCCGTTCCATTTGCTCATCGGCAATTCGTTATAAGGCAGTACTGTCAAAGCCTGCTTGCGATCGAACCTGTCATTCAAAGTGTCAACAGGAACATCCAGCCGGTGTGAGTTGCTAACAGCCCATGAGATTTGATCCATCGGGATTTCTTTCAACGTGCGCAAGGCTTCGTAACGATCAAACTCCTTGCCTCCGCTGCCCACGGCGTAGATGAAATTCCAGAGCGGGTTGCGTTCGGGGCGCTCGACCTGCCAGGAGCGTTCGAGTGATTGAACGTAAACCTCGCGCAGTTTCGGGTCGGATTCGTAGTTGAGCAATGGATAATACGACAGGAAAGCCAATTCGTCATCCGAATGATTGACGCGGCCCGGGTAGTTGATCTTCTGGTTGCGCGTCAGCAGGTGGTACCGGTGTTTAGAGACCAGCTCGTTGTAAGCCTGCCCGTAGCGCGGATCGCCGGTGATGTGAATGGCGACGCGCAGGTGCGAGAGGATGTGCAGCGCGCGCAGACCCGTCTCGTCTGGATCGGCCCAGATTTCTTCCGGCCCCCACCACCCCCATCGCGTGCGCTTGCCGTCGACGTCGATCAATTGATAGTTGTTGTTCAGAATGTGGTCGGTCGTCCGCGTGACGACGCCGCGAATCTTTTGTTTCTCGGCGTCGTCCGCGACCAGGTCGTAATAGACCGCGTAGCCGAAATAATGGCCGACGATCTCGTCCGAACTGGTGTCGCCCTTCCATCGCCATTTGCCGTCAGCCGTGTCATGCCACTCGCCGTCTTGCGGCTGGACGTCCTCGCCGACCTTGATGAACGATCGCGCGTGGAAGCCGGGAATGCCCGTGATCTCTTCTAGCCGCAGCATCGCCTCGAAGCCTTGCCTGGCGTTGGCGCGCGCGTCGGCCTCGCCCGTGACCTTGTAGCGAAAGGCCTCCGCCGCGATGTACATCTGTGTCCACAATCCGTCGTTGTCGCTTGAGACGGTCCGGTTGGTCGAGAGGTCGCCCGGCGTTTGCAGCATGGAATCGGCGGTCAGGCCGTGGCGGACGTGGCGGGCGCGGACGCGCTCGACGAAGGCTTTGGATTTTTCGGCGAGGGTCATCAGTCTATACTCGATTCGGCTATAGCCTTTTGGCGTTTCTATCCAGACTGCATAAAGGTCGTGGCCGGTTACAGCGTCCATTTCCTCATAGCCAAAGCCGGTGACGTGGTTATCGGGGAGCCATCGTTTGCCCTCATAGTACTCCACATTCCCCCGCGCGACGTTGTTATAACGAATCGCCCCACGTTTTGCGCCTATCCAAATGTACGATGACTTCCCCGCGATGACTGTGATTTCTCCGACCGGCAGACGAACGTCATCAGGGTATGGATTCAACCTGCCTTGAGGCGTACGCTCCAGGACGCCGTCTGAAGTCGCTATTAGCGTTTCTCCCGCGTAAGTTTTCCAGGATGCTGCGCGATGGATTTTTACACGCCCCTTCGTGAGTCGCCTGAATTCGGCGGATGAGTAAAAGGCGCGGGAGTATTTTTGCCAGTAGCGGTCGGCTGATTGAGTGGACCGGCTTTGCGCTAAGGTCGAGATGGCCGCGACAACGCAAATGCACAAATGGAGGATCAGCGCGCCTTGTGTCTTCATAAGATCACGTCGGGCTGTGATAGCTTGAAGAGATGTTCTCATGGAATTTCGCCGTTTTCTCGATTGATTTATATTCTCCCGTCCCCTATTTTCCTGTTCGTGGGTTCGTCCGCAGGATAATATGAGTAGAGCGCCGCGCCATAATGTAGCGTGGTCTGATTTATAGGAGGTTCACACATGAAGCGACGCGCATGCGTCATTTTGTTATTTGCATTCATACTCGGCATCGTGGGTGCGGCTCAGGCGCCAAGCGCGCAATCAGGCGTCCGGACAATCACGCCCGTCCCTTTCGAAGAGATGAACGGTGAGCGTGTCTACAACGCCTCAGGAGTAGTCCCGCTCGCCGACTCCCGGTTCCTCTTCTGCGACAACAACTGCAACGACGCTCTCTTCGAACTCGATCTCACGGAGGACGGAAAAAAGAAAGGCCCGCTGATCAGGCGTCCCCTCCAGGGGCTCGCCCCCGACTCGATTGATGACATGGAAGCGATGACGCTCGCCGAAGAAAAAGGACGACGGTTCATCTTCGTCGCGTCGTCGCTCTACGTCAAGAAGCCTAAAGACGGGACATCGCTGAGGGTCCCGCCAAGCGGGCTCCTGCGCGTGACGGTCAACCCCGACGACAGCCTGTCGGCTGAAAACATGCCGGGGTTCCGCGACTGGTTCATTCAACACGCGCCCTCCGTCGCCGCGTCGGCCAAACTCATACCCGACGAAGGCGGCCTTAACATTGAGGGGCTTGCGTGGGATCACGAGCGTCATGCGCTTTTGTTCGGAGTGCGCTCACCCTTGTTTGGCGCCAGTCCGCTAGTGATCCCGGTACGGGTGAAGGATCTGGACGGCCCCTGGACGACCGACAATTTGAAAGTGTTATTGCCCATCCGGCTCATGCTCGGAGCGGCGGGGGGCGCGCGTGGAATCCGGAGCATCGAGTACGTTCCAGGACTCCATGCCTTCCTGGTGATCTTCGGCAAATCGATCAGCGGGGGACCGGGGCCGTTCGAGCTTTTTGAGTGGAAGGGAGGGCGGCGGGGTAAGTTGCGCCGGCGTAACGTCTCTTTCGCCGAAAAAATGAAGCCGGAAGGGGTGACGAGCGGGACAATCGCCGGCAAACCGGCGCTGATATTTGTGGATGACGGGGGCGGTTACCAAACGCTTTGGCTTGATGAGTAGTGGCTACTCCACTCTGCGCTTGACCGCCGCCTTC
>Ga0154003_1000367_pt1 | contig 14109 bp, 11 predicted proteins | sample TSFL087MetaG_FD_104679 | JGI IMG/M metagenome (GOLD analysis project Ga0154003, IMG submission 104679) | Attine ant fungus gardens microbial communities from Florida, USA - TSFL087 MetaG | ecosystem: Host-associated > Fungi > Mycelium > Unclassified | place: USA: Florida, Lake Talquin State...
CTCCGCCGCCGCCAGCGTGTTATTCAAAGGCCGCGCGGGTGGGCCGAGAGAAGCAGGCAACCCGCAGGCGATCCAGGCGCAACTGGGTCGCGGACGCCCGATCGATAGCAGCGTCAGATCAAGGATGGAGTCTGCTTTCGGCGCGAGCTTCTCCCACGTTCGCGTCCATACCGACGCCGGAGCCGCCCGACTCTCCGATCGGTACAACGCGCGAGCCTTCACGGTAGGCGAGCATGTCGCCTTCGGATCGGGAGAGTACCAACCGGGAACGATGATCGGGGACGCGATCATCGCCCACGAGCTGGCGCACGTGACACAGCAGGGAGGAGCAGCCCCCACCGTCGCCCCGATGAGAATCGGCGATACCGGATACAACGCTCTGGAAGAAGACGCGGATACGTCTGCCGTTGGCGCTGTCGCCTCTCTCTGGGGTGGGACGAAGGAATGGATAGAAGGTGTCGCTCAAAATGCAATGCCGCGATTGAGGTCGGGGCTGCGCCTGTCGAGATGCAAAGATGAGACCTGTTCGAAAGGCGATAAAACGATAACCGTTGATTTTGTGAGAATGCACGGCTCGACGGGTTCTCCGGCAACCCACCTCACCGAGGCCAACAATGTCTTCAAGAAATGCTGTGTGAAATTTCAACAGGGGCAGAATCCAACACCGGAGACTGAGGCGGTGACAAAGAACTGGCTCGGGGGAGATACCGATGTGAAGGTTGCCCCTAATTGCGGAGCGGTAGATGCCGAAGAAAAGAACATGTACGACCAAGCAACAGCAAAGTACAAATTCTCGAGCCGCATGCGCGTGTTCTACGTGAGCACCTATTCCGGCTATGGCGGGGCCGGATATAGTCTTCCCCCCAATTGCGCCACGGGCGGGGCATCCGGCTATGTCAATCACGTTGTATTGCAGAACTCGGTTTCGGCAACAACAAATCCCTTGGCGCACGAGTTCGGTCATATCTTGTTAAACGACAACAATCATGGTACTGCTCCCGATCTCATGGCGACTTCGGGAGGCGCCGCACTCAGTGATACACAATGCAAGACTATATATAACAATGCTTAGAGTCAGGACACAGACAGCGAGGCGCCGACTGGCCGGCAAAACAGGTGAATCGGAGAAGAATGTCCAATTCGATCGGCAAGTTTTTCAGGAAGTTGACGGCGACACACACGCCCTGTCGACTGTCGCTCTAATCGTTGAGGCTGCGGAACTGGCAGGGCCGGGTCGTGCTGCCGTGCTGGGCTGCGGCTCCTGTACGGAGATACCGATTCGGCTGTTGAATGAGAATTTCAGTTATGTGGACTTGGTCGATCTAGATGCGCAAGCGCTGCGCATTGTCGAAGCGCAATGCCGCCAGTGGGCCGACGCAAATGACGGATATCGGTTCTATTGTACTGATTTGACGGGGCTGATCTCGCAGATTGTACCCAGGGCGCAGGAGATTGTCGCCGCTGCAACGGATCCTGTCGGATGTCTGGATGACCTGGGTAACCTGCTACAGACTACGGCGCCAGCCTTTTGGAGACCTCCAGATGAAGAGAGGTACTCTCTCATCGTATGCGCGACTGTCCTCACGCAACTCCAGGCCACTGTCCGTAAACGTATAGGAACTATTTTTCTGAACAGGTTTCCCCATTACAGAGATGCTATGTCCTCGGATGAACGGTGGAGAAGGCGTCTGTGGAATTTTGCCAGGCGCCTGGAAGATGGATTCATCGACCATCTAGAAACTCTGGCAGTTCCAGGTGGAATCATCTGTCTCTCGGCTACCGTACGCGTCGGATGGTTGACCAAGGTCGACGCTCAGATCCTCACGACAGATGGAAGTTGGATTGCCACACGCACATCACGACTGGCCGATTACTTGCGCCCTTGGGATGAGATAATAGCAGAGTATGAATGGAAGTGGCCCAGGAATGAACAAGAAGGACCTTACTGGGGCCGCTTATATGATGTTCAAGCAATTATCTATCGAATTTCTTGAATAGGGTTCGCGTTGGCCATCTTGTTGTTCGACTCTTTCCTGTTCAGGTTGTAGAATTGCCAAAGGAATTGCCATTTCATGGCTTGGCGACAACCAAAGTCTGAGGAGAGAATATGAACTACCTGCAGGCCATCAAATCGAAGACGAAGAAACAACATAGACCAACCCAGACCATCGTCAGACCCCGGTCAGGCAAGGCGGCTCCACAACACCCGCTCACTCAACTCCAGCAGACGGCAGGCAACCACGCAGTTGGCCGTTTGGCGCAGGCCAAGTTGAAAGTCGGACAGCCCGGTGACCAGTACGAACGGGAGGCCGATCGAGCGGCAGAGCAGGTGATGCGAGCGCCCGATGGCGAATCACCGGGTGTCTCGACCAGCTCGATACAGCTCCAGAGAAAATGCAGTGATTGCGAGTCTGAAGAGAGAGATGAGACTCTGCATTTCAAGCCATCGCCCGGACAAACCCCGGAGGTCGCGCCGTCTACCGCGGCCAGGATCGACGATCTGCGCGGCGGCGGTCAGCCTTTGCCGCCATCCACGCGATCGTTCTTCGAATCTAGGTTCGGTTACGATTTCAGCGACGTCCGCCTCCACATGGGCGGCGGGGCGGCGGAGACCGCACGGCAATTGAGCGCCCAGGCCTTCACCGTGGGACGGGATATAGTCTTCGGCTCGGGATATTATCGGCCGGAGGCGAAAGAGGGGCGACACCTCCTGGCGCATGAGTTATCGCATGTCGTGCAGCAGACCGGCGGCGCCCACAGCGCGACGGGTCCCAATCACATTCAGCGTCAGCCTGAACCCGGGCCCAACATCGGGCCTGATCTGCCCAAGCCTCCGGCTCCGGACTTCGAATGCAGCATAGATTTCTTTGCGGGAAGATGGCAGGACTTCCTCAACTGCTGCGCCAAAACTCCAATCGGGCGGGGCTGCAGCAAGGATATGATCAAGGGGGCCGAAGAACTGCTCAAGAAGAAGAAGACCAGCCCCGGCCCACCGCCCAGCCTTTGCCCCGGACGCGATACTCCTTTCGGCACATGCTGTCCTATAGGTGAGATGTGGGACGGCAAGAAATGCGCGCCGCCAATCGTTCCGCCCATCTCTATTTGTTTCCCGCCCGAGAGACGTTCACCGGACGGCCGTACCTGCTGTGAGCCGGATCAAATCTGGGACTTCCTGAGACGTAGTTGCGTGCCCAAACCTCCGGCGCCGCCACCGACGCCGCCTACTCCGCCTACTCCCCCGACTCCGGCTCCGGTTGAAATATTTTTCAACAAGGACAGGCCGCAACCGGGCGCTTCAGGCAGTCAGGCTCTCAAGGAGAGTCTGACCAGCGAAGGGCGTAGCCAATTAGACCTGCTGGTCAAGCAACTCAAAGAGAATTCGGCGCTGCAGGTGCAGCTGTTGGGCAAAGCTTCGCCGGAGGGCTCCGATCAATACAATATAGAACTGGGTCAAAGACGCGCCGAGATGATTGCCGCGGCGCTCGAGGACGAAGGGATCGCTCCGTCCCGCATCGCCGATACCCCGGCAGCAGGACTGCCGCCCGGATGTGTGGAGGTGCGGTCAGGAGTAGCCACCTGCGGCAAGGTGGGGGCCAAGGGTCCGCAAGATCGACAAGTCCTGGCGCGGATATTCTCTCCTCGTCAATAAGCTCGATTTTGTCCATTGTTGAACAATAATTTGGGAACAGTGAAGAGAGAACGCGAAACACGCGAAAAAAGCCAACAAGCTTCGCGTGCTTCGCGCCTTTCGCGTGTTTCGCGTTCTACTCTGGCTTTAAAAAATTGATAGAGTCCAGAGAAGGCCCTGGTATAGAGATTTGCATAACCCAAGATGTACTTGCCAGAACATGAGAATGAGCGGCTCCCGTTGATCTCCTGCATCATGCCGACGCATAATCGCCGACATTTCATTCCCAAGGCGATTGAATACTTTTTGCGCCAGGATTATCCGGAACGGGAGTTGATCATCATGGATGACAGCACGGAGCCGTTTGAGGTTTCGATACCGAACGACCGGCGCATCCGTTACTTCAGAAGCAGGAGCAAAAGTACGGTCGGAGAGAAACGGAATCTGGCGTGCGAAGAAGCGAGAGGCGAAATCATCGCGCACTGGGACGACGACGACTGGATGGCCGAGCGGCGGCTCAGTTATCAGGTGAAGAGCCTGCTCGACCAGCAAGCTGATCTATGTGGACTCAATCGGCTGCTCTTTCTGGATGTAACCTCAGGCCAATCGAGACAGTACTGTTATCTTAATCGACAGAAGCCCTGGGTAGCCGGAGGCACGCTCTGCTACACCAAAGATTTCTGGGGAAGCAATCACTTCCCTGCTCTGAATGTGGGCGAAGATACTCGCTTCGTCTGGAGCGATCGTTCTAAAAAGGTCCTGGTCCTCCCGGACCATAAGATCTATATTGCTGTCATCCATCGGCAGAACACCAGTACCAAACGGACTGGAGATCCTCAGTGGCGCTCGTATCCCGCCGCCGAGATCAAAAAGATGATGGGCAAGGATTGGGCATTCTACACCGACCATCGGGACGCCGCCCAAAGGCCAGAGCCACAGCCTCCAGCCCATCATTCATAGAAGAGCCAGAACTTATCATCAACAAGCTGAACGGAAATTTTATGTATCTTGATGCAATTTCACTACTCGATTTCGAGGTCGGTTATGGCGCTCTGGGGATAAACGGACGCCTCGGTTACGAAGGCGCCAGGGTCTCCGTCCAAGGGCAATCCTATCCCCATGCGTTCAGCACGCATCCGCCGGCACGGCTGCGGTTCCACCTGGGCGGGAGGTTCTCCAGCTTCAACAGCTTCGTGGCATTGAACGACGATGTTCCGGTGGGTCGGTCCCACGCGGATTTTGCGGTGCTGGCCGACGGGCATGAAGTGGCCGTCGAGCCGTACGTGCGCGCAGGGGAGCCCCCGCGGTCATTGACGGCGGATGTCTCCGGCGCGGAATACCTGGAGCTGACCGTCAGGACCAGCCAGTGGGAGTATTCGCACGCGGTCTGGCTCGATCCACAGGTGGATGAGTCCCCTGCTCCGGTAATCAAACTATTCGATTGTCTGGGACGAGTGGAGATGGCTGTACCGCATCGACTATCCCGCGCCGAACGATGCATCGCCACCGTCGTCTCACCAGGATTCGAGCATCTGCTCGACGATATGTTCGGATCCCTCCATGCCAACGGAATGTGCCAGGATTCTCTATTGTTGGTCTTCGTGATCGACGGCAACGAAGCCTGCGAGCGAGTCGCCGCCAAATACGCAGCCCAGGTCGTGCATTGCAAATCGCGCGCGCGAATCAACCAGATGAGCAAGTCGGCGCTATATTCGGTGGCTCGCGTGATCGAAGCGCGCCACTATCTTTGTCTGGACGCGGACATGATGGTGCTAGGCGATCTACGGCCGGTATTTGCCGCGCTCGACTCGCTGCCCGAAGGCAGCATCCTGGCCTGCCGGGAGGGCAACAGCCACCAGAGCAACCACCTTGGGAACTCGTTGCGGTTGATATACGGCGGCGGGGATGCGGACGCGCGACTGTTGGAGATAACACCACAGGAACAAGCGTATTCACTGGTCGTCAACGACGGGCTCTTCGCCGGTAGCCGGGCCGCGCTGCTGGCTCTGGACGGCGCAATCCGGGCGATTCCACAGGCCTCAGCCTGGTCGGATGGACATCGGACCATTAAGTGGCGAAATCAATTCATCTTCAACCTGGCGCTGGCACGGTTGGGATGCGGCCTCGAATTGGATTCGAGCTACAACGTGCAGCTTCACGTTCATGATGTCGATTTTTACGAGGCTGGGACGCGCCTGGGAGCGGACTGGCGCGGGCGCCCGGCGCGAGTGCTCCATTTCAGCGGAGGAGCAAAGCGAAAGTATCCAAAGTGGCAGGGCCGATTCGCCGCCGTCGCGGACCCGTTGGTCGGAACCGGGGACGGTGATGGATATGCCGAATTTCTCCGGGCCCTGCGAGCCTGGGTCGGTCGTTACGGCCTGAAGGCGATGGCCTGGTCCTTTTACGGATTGTCGAACGGGGACGGCGCATCCGTGCGCGATCCGGAGGTCCTGCCGCTGCTGGCGACGCTGCATTACCTGATTCGTTCCAACGGGTGTGTCCGGGTGCTCGAGACCGGGACGGCGCGTGGGATATCGTCGGCCTGCCTGGCCTCGGCCGTTTTTCATCGCGACGGCGGCCGGGTGGTAACGCTCGATCCTTACCTGCACGAGGGGCGGGAAGAGTTATGGGCGACGTTGCCGGAAGCGATGCGCTCCTGCATTGAGCCTCGCCGAGTAGATTCGGTGGAAGGGATGGCAACCGCGCTGCAAGCCGGGGAACGGTTCGATGCTGTGTTGCTCGATTCGCTGCACGAAGGAGAACACGTCTGGGCCGAGTTTCAACTCGCGGAGCAGCTGGTCTGTCCCGGCGGGCTCATCTTGATCCACGATGCCTGTTATGCCAACGGCTCCGTCGAGATTGCGCTCCGGCGGATTGAAGCGAGCGGCCATAACGTGGCGCGGTTGTGGACGGCCGAAAGCGGTGTTGCCGAAGACGACCATCTCGGTCTGGCCTTGATCGAAAACCGGCGCCGCCATCCCGTTCAGAAACAGTCCGGGAGCAACCAATCCGTCATCAATCGCCGGAAGGAAGGAGCGACGAAATGAATCAATCGGAGGAGGGCGGCTTAGGGTTCCCGCCGGATTACAGCGCCGACGACATGGCAATTATTCGAGCGGTTCAGCCATATACCATGACCAGCACAGAACGGATTCAAGCCCTGATACAGGCGGTCAGGTATCTCGTCAGGTACGACATCCCTGGTGATTTTGTCGAGTGCGGAGTGTGGAAGGGCGGCAGCGTCATGGCGATGGGGCTGACACTCCTTCAACTTCATCGTCAGGACCGAACGCTCTACCTGTTCGACACTTTCGAAGGGATGCCACCTGCGGGAGAACAGGACATCGATTTTCACGGGCAACCCGCCCATGCGATCTTCGACCAGGTCAGGTGTTATGCGTCGCAGGAGGAGGTCGCGTCGGCGGTTCACCAAATCGGATACGACTCTACGAAAATCCGCTTCGTAAAAGGGCGTGTTGAAGAGACGCTACCCGATTGCGCCCCGGAGGTGATCTCGCTGCTTCGGTTGGATACGGACTGGTACGAATCGACTCGCCACGAACTCATCTGCCTCTTTCCGCGGCTTGCCACTGGGGGCGTGATCATCATCGACGATTATGGCCACTGGCGCGGCGCGAGAGAGGCCACGGACGAGTATCTGGCGAATAATGGAGTGCGGATGTTTCTTCAGCGCATCGATTATACGGGCCGCATCGGAATCAAACAGTGAGAGTGGATCGATGAAGCGCATCACTATCGGCATACACGTTCATGCGGAACCTGCACGGTTGCAGGCGACCATTGCCAGTTTGAGACGTCATACTGCGCCAGGATACGAATTGGTCTTGTTGGCTGACGGGCCCGACACCGAAATGCAGGCCAAACTCACCGAGCTCGGTCAGATACCGCAATCGGTTACGGCGGAACCGCGCGGAGGCGCAGCCTGTTTCAATCGGCTCATCGCACACGATGATGCGGAGTTGGTGATACTGTTGGAGAGCGGTTGTCTGGTGACGCCACGCTGGTTCGATCACTTGCTCGCAGCGCTTGGAGCTGATCAGCGCAACGGTCTGGCCGGACCGTCGACCAATCGGGTATGGAATGAACAACTCATCTTTCCGAGCTGTGGCTCGACGACAGAGGCGGTGGTCGCCGCGGCAAGCGCGACGGAGAAACGATTCGGCGCGCAGACGCGCACGCTGGAACCACTCTATGGTCTGGCCGATTTCTGTTATGCCGTGCGGCGCGAGGTGATCGACGAGATCGGCGCGGCGGATGAGGTCTATCAACTTGGACCCTGCTGGGAGATGGACTACAACGTTCGCGCGGCGCGCGCTGGCTGGCGCGGAGTGTGGGCCTGCGCGGCCTTCATCTGGCGCGCTCCGTTTACGGCGCGGCGCCGGCTGGAAGAAGAACGCCGCTTCGAAACGAACAAGCGGCTCTACCAGGACAAGTTTTGCGGCGCGCGGCTGCGCGGCGAAAAGACGGATTATCGTGCGCATTGCCGCGGCGCCTCCTGCCCGAACTTCGCTCCACCTGAGTTGATTCAACTTCACCACCCGTTGCCTGGTACTGCTCCGATTACTCGGCCGCGGGCGGCGATTACCGTATCTTCCCCAGCCGAACCGCTGGTCAGTTGCCTGATGCCGATCAGCAACCGCCGCAGCTTAGTGCCGCACGCGATCCGTCGCTTTTTGCGGCAGGACTATCCAAATCTCGAGTTGGTGATTGTGGATGACAGCGCCGAGGCGATTGACGGGTACATTCCGGAGGATGGGCGTATTCGATATCTTCGCCTCGATCACAAGCTGGCGATCGGGGCCAAACGCAACTTCGCCTGCGCCGATGCTCGCGGCGAATTTATCGCGCATTGGAATGACGACGACTGGTATCCGGCGTGGCGTGTGCGTCTGCAGGTCGGAGCGCTTCTGGAACGTGGCGCGGATGTCTGCGGCAGCAGCCGTATCTATTACTTCGATCCGGTCTCGAATCGAGCATTGGAGCGCGAAGATGCGGATTTAGAACGGACCCGGATGGCCGGAAACACCATGATCTATCGCCGCAGCTTTTGGGATCAGAACAGATTTCCCGAGACTCATGCCAGTGAAGAATCGCTGTTTCCCTGGAACATGGTGGGCCATCAGATCTGTGACCTGGCTGATCCCGCTCTGTGCATCGCCATGGCATATACAGATAAAACAAACCGAAAAGAGACGAGCGAATCCCCAGCGCAGGCGCAATTAACCGATCGCATCCGGTCGCTGCTCGGCGATGATCTCTATTTCTACCAGGTGGACCACGCTTCATCGCCAACGCCGGAGTGGCCGCTCATCAGTTGCATTATGCCGACCTGGAACCGCCGCCGATTTGTGCCGCTTGCGTTGCAATCGTTCCTCCGGCAGGACTATCCGAATCGGGAATTGATCATCGTAGACGACGGCGATGATCCGGTGGGCGACCTTGTCGATCATCTGCCTGGAGTCCGGTACATCAGGCTGTCGGCGCGCGCCTCCATCGGAGCCAAACGCAACCTGGCCTGCAATCGAGCCGGCGGGAAGATCATCGCTCATTGGGATGATGACGACTGGTATTCGCCGGATCGGCTGCGTTACCAGGTTGCCCCGATTTTGGCTGGACAAGCCGACTTGACCGGCCTGGAGAACTCCTTCGTCATGCAGTTACCCGCCGGCGATTACTGGACGACACAATCCGAGTTGCACCGGAGAATGTTTGTCGGCGACGTTCACGGCGGCACGCTCGTCTATCGCCGGGAGTTGCTGGACCAGGGGTTGCGTTATCCAGATACTAATCTGGCGGAGGATGCTCAGCTGTTACGGCAGGCGATGCTGGCGGGAAAACGATTGCAGCGACTGGCCAATCCAGGCGTCTTCGTCTATGTCCGGCACGGGCGTAATGCCTGGCAGTTCACGCCCGGCAGCTTTCTCAATCCCGCCGGCTGGGAGCGTATCGCACCGCCATCGATGTTCCCCCCCGGACTGTTCGCTCTATACAGGGCCGCCTGCGGTTGTCCCTACTAAAACAATGAAATAGTTAGCTGCCCGCCGCCTGCTTTGATTTGATCAAATTGTCGTTTCCACGACGCTCATCCTCAATATATCCCAAGTATCCGAACGAATATGAACCTCGAACGCGCGAATCGAGGCGGCACACAGGTTGCACGATTCAATATGGGTCGCGTCCGAGGCCCTAAAGCGCGGGTAACGGGATTACGGAAGCTTCCGCTTGCGCTTTTTATCGCGGTTGGAGCCGCGCGGTAGGCGCTTCGAACGATTCTCGTAATCTATGGCCGTGACCAAGAGGATATATAAATGCTTATTCAAAGTGCCGCCGCTCTCTTTCCCTGATGGAAAAGCGCTTACACGCAGTTCGTGTCGGCCCCGTCCGGGAAGAACTATATAGTCAGCATCGGCATGTAAAACGACCACAAGGAAGGCTGCTATGGCGACTTATATGATTTTGTTCCGTTTCACACAGAAGGGTACTGAGGAGATCAAGGACAGTCCGGCGCGGGTCAACGCCGCGAAGGAGATCATCGGCAAAATGGGAGGGGAGGTTCGCGCCTTTTACGCGATCTTGGGGAGCCAATATGACACCATGTTTATCCTGGACGCTCCGAATGACGAAAAATTGGGCGGGATGGTTCTTGCAATCGCCAGGCTCGGCTATGTTCGTACTCAAACACACCGGCTTTACAATGAGGACGAGTACGGCAAGATTATCTCGTCGCTACCATAGCTTCGATAGCTTCGACTGTTCCGAATTCTCCACTTCTCTAAGGCGAGTATCGGTTGGGTTTGAATCGGCAACCTCACTTCTCTGATGGAGTATTCGCCGTCATCATCACCTCGTTAGTCCCGGCGCTGAGACCGCAGGAGTCGTCGAGCTTCGCTTCGCTCAGTTCGCTCTCGCCGCTGGCGAGCGTCGGCCTTTACGTGATTAAGGTCGATCGACGTCTTGCTCACGCCAAGGAGCGCGCTATGCGTGAAGAAAAGATAACCGCGCATCGGCTGGCTGCATTTTCAGACGCGGTCTTCGCGGTGATCGTGACCGTCATGGTACTGGAGTTCAGGGCGCCGGACCAGCCGGCATTCTCGGCTCTCTGGCCTCTGTGGCCCACGGCAATCAGCTATGCGGTGAGCTACCTATTCATCGCCATTATTTGGATAAACCACCATTACCTTATGCGGTTCGTGGGGCCTCCGACGCTGAGATTGATCTGGATCAACTTCGTCCATCTCTTCATGGTGTCGCTCCTGCCCTTTGCGACCGCATGGATTGCGCGTACCAGGCTCGCGTCCTCCCCTGTAGCGTTTTACGCAGGGCTGTTCGTGTGCGTCGACATTGCCTACAACGTCTTCGAGCGCGAAGTATTGGCCCGCGCAGACGCCACGCAGGTGTCCGCGCGGGCGCGGCGTTTAGCGAGGCGCCGATCACTCTTTGTCCTTGCGAGCTTCATGATCGCTATGCTGGTTGCGTTCGTCGCGCCACGCCTCGCCTTCGGTTTGATATGCGGCGCCCTGATCCTTCACTTGCGGCCAGAGGCCCCTGGCAGTCGGCCGTGACGGTCCTTCAGGGACCGCACGCGAGCTACTGTGAAGGATCGAGTGCGCCTCAGGAATCTAATCCCGGTCAGGCATCACAAATCAATTGAGAGCTCGAAAATTCTTACCTGATGCGAATGGGATCACTGCGATGCTCAACGTCCGGTTGCGATTCGGCCTTGCTTCTCCAGCGTGTATTCATACAACTGCGCCCCATCCGCCCCGATCAACCTCACCTTCAATTTCTTCCCATCAGCCTCCAGCGCCGCGAACCCGTGCTTTTGGGCCTTGAAGATCGTCCGCTCGTATTCATTCAGCTCATAGGCGCCAGCGCCGCCACCTCCGGCCACGAAGAAATGAACGCCCCCCTCCGGCCTCACATGCTGCAGATTGTGGTCGTGCCCACAGATGTAGAGATCGACTCCTCCTCCTTGCAGCGCCGGCAATAGCCTCCCGATCAGTTCTCGGTTGTCTCCCCGGGTAGCCGAGTAGATGTGATGGTGACCATAGGCAACCTTCCACTTCGCCTGACTCTTGGAGAGTTCTTCCTTCAGCCAAATCAGTTGCGCTTCTGATATTCGGTTCGTGTCGAGCGCGAAGAATTGCGCCGGTCCGGCTGTGAAAGTGTAATACGGCGATGGCATTCGCCAAGTTTGGCTCTTGTCCGAATAGATGATCTCGGCCGCCGGACTATCCGGGTGTCCCCAGTCGTGGTTTCCTAGCGTGGCATAGAATTTGACACCCAGCGCCTGATACAACTGCTCCCACTGCGTCGCCCACCGCGGATCGCCTGGACTCTCCATTCCGACCGGATAGAAATTATCGCCGAGCGTGATCCCGAAATCGAAGGGCGTCTGCCGATGGAAATTGAGGATGGCAGAAGCGACCTGTTTCTGCGCCTCCGAACCAGTCCCAAAATCCCCGAAGGCAACCACTCGGACCGGCTGCTCGGCGGCCTTCAGAGAGAAGACTGGTGGCGAGGCGCGAAGAAAAGACGGGAGCATCGTGCCATTCTCAATACTGATCCATCGCTCCTGCTCCGCGGCCAACTGCTTGACGGCCACCTGATCGCCGGCGCGGCGCGTGGCTTCGAGACGCGCTGCCAGCAGCTTGCTGATGTCATTCGTCCTGATCCCCCGCAGGACTTCCACAGCCTGCAGGCTCACGCCGGTATCCGGGTCTGAAGTGATGAGTTTCTCCAGTATCGAGAAGAGTCGCGGGTGGGCGCGCCAATGCGACCGGTTTCTCCAATAGCGAATAATGGAGGAACGCACCTTGGCCGATGGCTCCTTCTCTAGCAGAGTAATGAGGAAATCGACTGCCTCAGGTTTGGAGTCGGAAAGTTGTGTGGTTATAGATGCCCGCAGGTCTTCATCAGAAGAATTGAGCAGGCGCTGTTGCTGGGCCTCGGTCATGGTCAGCAGAACCCTGGCCTTCTCGCGCAGGTCTGGGGGAAGGCGATCGAGCAGCGCATCTGACAATTTGACCTGAGCGGGCGCCGCGTTCGAAGTGGCCGACCGTTGGGCGTATGTATTGGCATCCGGCAGTAGCAAAAGGCTTACTGCCATTAGGAGAGTGACGATTCGATTGAGCATCATTCGGTTCCTCCCATTTGGAATATGTGATCGAGAGTTTCGCACTGCATTCTGTGACACTTCGCGAGGCGTAGTTGATTAATGAGCGCCGGCTAGATACCAGCTTGCGCGGTTGTTCTGCAATTCTAAGTGTTGAGTGTTAAAACAATGCAAAGGCGCTAGAACAATAATTGAGGGCCATCTGCATCAAGGGTTCTGGCGCAAAAATTATCTGACTATAAAAGATGTTGGAGAAAAGGAATCGTCTAAACCGCCATAGATTGTGGGCGATATTTTATTTGCGCCAGAACCACTTTATTCGCTTGCCAGCGATTGTGATAATTCAGCCTCCGTTACCTCTCGGAACTGCGCGCCGATCCGGTCACATGCTGCTCTCAGCCCTGTGAGCAGTTCCTTAAGGAGTTGGCTGGTAAACGTGTAGATACCGGCGACATCACCGTCCACCCCAGGTAACACCACGCCAGTAACCCCCGTGTCGGCCAGCTTGTGGAGGCTATCGCCATTAGTCGCAAGATGAAGGTGCTTCTCGGATAGCGTTGGCGGCGGCGCTTGCGCAGGAGACAGGAAGATGACCTGCCCCCGCTGACTCCAAACGAAGTACTCCGCATCGAAAGCCTGTTGCATATCCTCGGCATGGCTAGCGTGAACAAACGCGATACCCAGATTGCGCGTCCGCGTCGGAAATGTAACCAGCGCCCGGCTCACCAGCGTGCTTGCCAGGACCTTCGCCACGCCCTCAGGTACCCCGCCATCAACAGGAGGCGGATTCACCTGCCACGCCACAAGACAGCGGCACAACCCCGCCGCTACCTCAATAGGCAGTTCCCACCGGGCATCGCGGTAATCGAGACAGACGAGAATAGTCATAAAGGATGCCCTCCATTCAATTCAAAAAGCCGCTTCGTCTCTTGATGGAGGCTCGATCAGGCAAGGGCTAATCCAGGAAATCTGTTGCTCTGCAATCTTCTAGATCTTCACCCTCTCTTTCGGCTTCCACTTCATTTCTTTTCTCAGCCAATGCCTGCATACCCTGTAGCCACAATCTAAAATAGTGGCGCATAGGCCTGGTCCCGCGCTCATTCGGCAAGAGCGAGGGAGTCCCGTCCGCTCGCTTGGCTGTGTGATCAATCCCCGGGCCAACGCAATGTTTTGCCATTCGCTCGCACCGGATTCCGAGTTCGGGATGAACCGTGAGACATCGATCGTCTGATTACATGAGGACTCCAAGCCCGCGATGAACTGTTGAATGGAAATAGTAATGGCGGGCGCTTTCGCTCCCGCCGATTCCACAGCGTCCTCAGCCATTAGGGTATACCGCTGCGAG
>Ga0154003_1000368_pt1 | contig 14075 bp, 16 predicted proteins | sample TSFL087MetaG_FD_104679 | JGI IMG/M metagenome (GOLD analysis project Ga0154003, IMG submission 104679) | Attine ant fungus gardens microbial communities from Florida, USA - TSFL087 MetaG | ecosystem: Host-associated > Fungi > Mycelium > Unclassified | place: USA: Florida, Lake Talquin State...
AAGGCAGCGAAGTGAAGATCATCTCCGCGATGGAGATTCCATACGCGCCCACAACCGAAGCCTGGGTTTTGCCCAGTGGCTACTACTCAGAATTGGAGAGAGTGGCGAGAGAGCGGGCGGAGGCGGCGGTTAAAGGCGCGGTCGAGCGGATCGAGTCTGGGAAGGCCGCCGGACTTGAGATCATCACAAAAATCATAAACGGCTCCGCCAGGGAAGTGATCCTGAACGAGGCCGAAAAATGGGACGCCGATTTGATCGTGCTCGGATCGCACGGCTACAGCGGATGGCAGCGGTTCCTGCTCGGATCGGTTTCACACGCCGTCGCCACCCATGCGCCTTGCTCCGTGGAAATCGTGCGGCAAAAAACACACGCGGAAAAATAGAGGGAGAAGACATGGCGAATCGAATGAAAATCCTCGTAGCTTACGACGGCTCGGAGTGCGCCGACGCCGCAGTGGACGACCTGCGGATGGCCGGTCTGCCTCCGGACGCGCAGATCAAAGTTCTGTCGGTCGTTGAAAGCTGGCTGCCGCCGCCGTCCGCGCTTGAGATCATCGAGCATATCGACAGGGATCAGGAGTATCTGGCGCTGGCGCGGCGCGGCGGAATGCGGCTGGTTTCCATGGAGCAGGGCTGGGAGGTGAAGCCGGAATCCGGCGCGGGGTCTCCCGCCACGGTGATCATCGAGAAGGCCGACGAGTGGGGGGCCGACCTGATCGTCGTCGGGTCGCACGGCCATACTGCGCTCGGACGGTTCTTTTTCGGCAGCGTCTCGCAGAAGGTGTTGCACGAGGCGCGCCGCTCGGTGCGCGTGGCGCGAGGCCGTATCGAGGAACCCGGCGCGCCGGTCCGGTTGATCGTCGGCGTCGACGGCTCGAAAGGCGCTGAAGCCGCGGTAGAAGCCGTTGCCGCTCGCAAATGGCCCGCCGGCAGTGAAGCCCGCATTGTCAACGCCACATGGGAGGCGCCACAACTTAACTCCTACCGTGTGGGAAGCCAGATCATCGCCTGGATCATCGAAGAGACAGCCAGAGTCAAAAAGATGATTGACGAAGCGGTTGGAAAGCTCTCCGCCGCCGGATTGAAGACCGACGCGGTAATGAAAGTGGAAGAGCCGAAGCGATTGTTGATCGCCGAGGCGGAAAGCTGGGGAGCTGATTGCATCTTCGTCGGCGCGAGGGGAATGGGTCGGGTCGAACGCTTTCTGCTCGGCAGCGTCTCATCCGCAGTGGCTGCGCGAGCCCATTGTTCGGTCGAGGTCGTGCGCGATCAGAAGGAACGGTAGCCATGAATCCGAAATGGAAGTTGGGCGTGTTGTTTCTTCCGCTGGCTCTGGCGCTGCTCTGGCCCGCGAGCGCAAAGCGGAACGGCGCGGCGCAAGAGCCGGCGCCTGACTACAAGAACAACAACTGCGTCAGTTGCCATTCGAGACTGCTCGAACCGCTGCGCATGGGCAATCGCTATCTCGAATGGCAATTTTCACGACACCGGGAGAAAGGGGCCAGTTGCGAAAAATGTCACGGCGGCGACCCGTCCGCAAAGGATAAACAGATGGCGCACGCCGGAATGTGGCCTGCGTCCGACCAGCGAAGCAAACTGCACAGGAAGAATCAACCGGAGACCTGTGGCGCTTGCCACCAGAACGTAACAGGCGCTTTTGCCGAGAGCGCGCATTACAAGCGGCTCAACGGCATAGGCATGGGGCCGAGTTGCGTCACGTGCCATGCCCATATGGTTACTCGGGTGATCTACTCTCCGGCCGACACCGCCAAACTCTGTTCACGATGCCACGATTCGATAAACGCCCTGAAGCCGCGCCCGGAGATTCCCGCGCGCGCGAAAGAAACGATGATGGCTTTGCAGCGCGCCGACTACGTGATCCGCTGGGCCAGGCTGCTGTTAGACAACGGGCGAAGGTGGAATCTGCCGCTCAATGAAGAGACGAATGAGTTTAAGACCGCGGAAGACATGCTCCGCGAAGCCAGGGTGAAATGGCACACGTTCGACCTCGACGCAGTCCGCAAACAGGCCGACGGGGCCTTTCTCAAGGGTACAAAGGTGAAGGATGGAATGCTGAAGAGGCTTGGCGCTGAATGAATCGAGCCGAAAATCGGGCGTCAGCCCCCGGCAAAAACTTCCAACGCCTGATCATCGCAAATGGCGCCTTGGCGTCCATCAATCTGGATCAAACCGTTCTGCTGCAATCGCGACAGCGCCCGCGACACAACTTCGCGCACCGAGCCGATGCGGGCGGCGATCTGCTGATTGGTCAAAACCAGCGTCACTTCGAGACCCGCGCCAACGCGGCGTCCGCGCGCCCGCGCTTCCGCTATCAGCCATCTAGCCAGCCGCTGATCGACCTCGCGCAATGACAACGTCTCGACCAGTTCGGCGCATTTCCGCAATCGCCCGGCGAGCATCTTCAACGCGGCCATCGCGATCTGCGGGTGTTTCAAACAGAGCGCCTTCACATCATTTTTGTCGAGGTAAAGAACTACCATCTCTTCTTCGGCCGCGACGGTCGAAGGGTAGGGTTTGTCGTCGAAGATGGGCAATTCAGCGATGGTCGCGCCAGCGCGTTCGACGTGGATCACTTGCTCGCGCCCGTCAAGGCCTTCGCGGAACGCTCGCAGCGCCCCGCTTACGATGACGTACAGGCCGCGAGCTTCGTCTCCGGCGACGAAGAGAATTTCGTTTCGCGCCAGGCGGCGCTCGACCGCGCGTTCGGCCAGCGCGCGAAGCTCAGGCTCTTCGAGTTCGCCGAAGAACTGCGTTCTTTTCAGCGCGGAGATTTTGTCCGTGATCATGCGTGGGCATGATCACGCCTGATCGCACCCGCTTTCAAGCAGAGCGGAAGCCGAAGGCGGCGCAGACCAAAAAGACGAGCGAGTAGACGATCTCCAGAACTCCGGCGCGCGCCAGATTCACCTTCGGCTTCGGCGCGAACATCCCCCAGAAAGTCCTGACCAGGGCAGGCGCGAAGGCGATGAAAGCGAAGAGTCTCAGGCTCCCTGCAAAGATCAAAGCGGGCAGCGCGACGATCAGAAACGAATGGTAGAAGGCGCACCACCGCAACGCCTGCCGCTGCTCCGCCTGCTTACGTGGGTTGAGGCGGTAAACGCGCAGCTTGATGTAAAAGACGCTGCTCGCCATATAGAGCGCGCTCAGCAGCCACAACCATAAAGCCGGCATTTCCCATCGCCCGCTCGCCGCGTAATAGGCGGCGGGCGCGGTCATCGTCAGCCCGCCGATCGCCATAATCTCGCTCGTCGTCGAGCGTTCTTCCATCCGCGTGGCCTGTTTGCCGTTGACGAGTAACAGCGCCGCGCCGATCACCCCCAGAGGAATCAACCAGAAGAGTTCGAACGCGAGGATCAGCGGCGATCCGAACGCCGCGGCCAGAGCGAGATAGAGCAAGAGCGTCCTGCCGGATTCGGCCGCGTCACGCCCCCGAGCGCGGGCGCGCCAGTAGACCAGCAGCGATTCGCGCGAAATGAACACCGCCGTCGCCGAAAGCAGTAATAACAAGACCGGCCAGTTGACGCGACCGGCCACAGCCGCTCCCAGAACGAAAGGCACGTAAAGCATAGCCCATGCGCCATGCTCTTTGGGAAGTTTCAACGCGGATCGAAGGCTCATAAAAACGTCACTCCAATTGTGAATTGGCGGCGAAGCAACGGTCGATCAATTCCTGTCGCTCGGCGTCGTCAGTCACTCGATCGAGCGCAGGGAAGAAAATGTTGCGCTCGCGCATGTCGTGGTGTTCGCACAGGCCCTTGAACGCCGCTTCTTCGTCGAGAAGCCGGATCACGCGCCTCGCCGGGTCGCCGCCCTCCACTTTCAACTCGTCCAGCGTCACGGCGAAGCGCGCCAGGAATTCGAGCATCCGCCGATGCTCTCCAATAAAAAACTCCGGCGGACCTCCCACGATCTTTCCCGCGCGTTCGTAAACCGGCATCAACAGATCTTCTTCGACCCGCATGTGAGCGCGCAGCTCGCGCTCGTAAATCCGCAGCCGCCCCGCCGCCAGTTCGAGGTCGAGCCGCAAAAGCGCTTCCTGATGGAGCAGAAAAAGCTCGTTCAGACGCTCGTGGACATTTAGAAGCTCGGCAAAACTCATTCAGACATCCCTCACCGCGTCTCTCTCCAGCAAGGTTGGCGCCAACCTTATTTTTCCGCGATGACTTATGTCACTGCGCACGTTGAGAGGCGGCTTTACACTCAGCTCGTAATAAAAATTTTGCTACCAACGGAGGAGTTATGAATATCAGCGATACAACTACTGTTAGAGACCTTGCCGCCGGTGTCCCGGGCGCGACGCGCGTCTTCGAGAATTTCGGCATTGATTACTGCTGTGGCGGCAACCAAACCATTGCCGCCGCCTGCCGGAAGGCGAGTCTGCCGGTCGAAGATTTGACGCGCTCGCTTGAAGAGGCTGGGCGGGCGTCACAACCCGGCGACGCCGAGCGTGATTGGCGACAAGAGTCGCTCACATCGCTCGCGGCCCACATCATTGATAAACATCATCATTTCACTAGACACGAGATCGATCGTCTGGAGAAGCTCTTCGACAAGGTCTGCTCGCGCCACGGCGAAAACCACCCGGAACTGTTCGAGGCGCGGAAGACATTCTATCAACTCAAGCGGGACCTGATCCCACACATGCTCAAAGAGGAGCAAGTTCTCTTCCCCTACATCACGCGGATGGAGGAGGCCGCCGGCGAGGGCCGCGCCGTTCCGCCGCCGTTCTTCGGCACGGTGCAAAATCCGGTGCGGATGATGATGACGGAACACGACACGGCGGGCGATCTATTGCGACAGTTGCGCGGCATAACCAATGGGTACATGACGCCGCCCGACGGTTGTGTCAGTTTTCAGACGCTCTACCAGGCCCTGGCCGAGTTTGAGGCCAATCTGCATCAGCACATTCACCTGGAGAATAACGTTCTCTTTCCGCGCGCCGTCGAGACGGAGGAAAGCTCCGCGCCCGACTTCTACAAATCCGCGGGCGAATTCAACGAGCATCGCTGCTTCGGCCATTGAGAGCCGGAATCGCCGTGGCAGGCGCGGGAAATTTCGCAGCGGATTGGGGAATTATCCGCAGACGTGATCGGCGGAGACTGTAATAGCGCGATTCTGAAGTTGGCACGGCCATTGCTCAGGAGCGGAGGCGATGGCTGATATGCAGAACGCTTCAGGAGACGAATGAGATGACCAGAGAGGCAATCAAGGCGACCGGTTGGGGAACGCTCGTGACTCTGACCGTCGCCCTTCTCATCGTGATCGGCTCACGCAACCTGTCACATTTCGAAGCCGCGCTTGTCGGTTACACATTCCCGGTTCTCTTCTCCGCATTCGGCGTCACCTACCGCTATGCGATTTTGTGTTGGCGATGGTGAAACAGGCGACGGGGACGTTCATGCCGGGCTTCGTATTTCTGGCGCTCTTCGCTATCATCTGCTCCGTCGTGGCGTTCAAATCCGGTTCAAATCTAGCCGTAAAACGCATCTCATTTCGCACGGAGCCGCCGTATGAACAAGCGCACGCTGCAGAGTCTGATCCTAGGCATCGCCATTGGCGTGGCGGTCGGGCTGGGCGTCTATACTTTCGTTTACGCCAAAGGCGCGTCATACTTGATGAACAACCCCGCGTCGTGCGCCAACTGCCACATAATGAACGAGCAGTACGACGGCTGGCTGAAATCGAGCCATCGCGCCGTCGCCACCTGCAACGACTGCCACACGCCCGCGAGCTTCCTCGGCAAGTACGTGACAAAGGCGTCGAACGGCTTTTGGCATTCGTTCTATTTCACTACCGGCAGCTTCCACGAACCGATTCAGATCAAGGACCGCAACCTGAAAATCACCGAGCAGGCATGCCAGAAATGCCACACGGAAATCACCCAAGCCATAGCCGGCTCGCACGCGGCCGGCGACGGAGAGTCGACGTCATGCGTGCGCTGTCATAGATCGGTCGGGCACATGCATTGACCGTGACAATCACCCTCAACAATCTTTGGAAAGGATCATGGCTGAAAACACAACCACCGGAAATTCCGGCGGGGCTTCCCGATGGGGCGGACGTCGCTTCGTCTTGATGACCGCGCTCATTGCAACGCTCGCGGCTATCGGCGGCGCGGCGCTGCTCGTCAACATCTTCGAGCGCAAGCAGGAGGCGAGGAACCCGTTCTATCGCGTAGTGGAATTGACCGACGAGACTGAAGACCCCGCCGTCTGGGGCAAGAACTTCCCGCTACAATACGACGATTACAAGCGCACGGTTGATCAGGTGCGAACGCGGTACGGCGGCAGCGAGGCTTTGCCACACACGCCCACGCAGGCGGACCCGCGCTCGATCGTCTCGCAGTCCAAGATCGAAGAAGATCCGCGCCTAAAAATCATGTGGGCCGGCTACGCATTCGCCGCGGACTTTCGCGAAGAGCGGGGCCACGCTTACATGCTGGAAGACCAGACCTACACCGAGCGCCAGCATGTAGTGAAACAGCCGGGCACGTGTATGCAATGCCACGCCTCGGTCTACACCGTCTACAAAAAGCTCGGCGGCGGCGACCTGATCAAGGGTTTTGAGGTCATGAACCAAATGCCTTATAGCGAGGCGCGCAAGCTGGTTTCACACCCGGTCGCCTGCATCGACTGTCACGACCCGGCGACGATGCGGTTGCGCGTGACGCGCCCCGGCTTCATCGAAGGTTATCGCGCGTTCAAGGCGTCACAGGGCGTACAAAATTATGATGTGAACACGATGGCCACACGACAAGAGATGCGTTCATTTGTCTGCGGACAGTGCCACGTCGAATATTATTTCAAGGGATCTGAAAAGCGGCTGGTCTATCCGTGGTCAAAGGGGCTGAAGGTCGATCAGATCATGGCCTACTACGAAGAGACTGGTCACAAAGACTGGACGCATGCGGACACGGGCGCGCCAACGCTCAAGGCTCAGCATCCCGAATTCGAGATGTGGAACCAGGGCATTCACGCGCGGTCGGGCGTGGCCTGCGCCGATTGCCACATGCCGTATAAGCGCGAAGGCGCGCTCAAGATCAGCGATCATCACGTCAACAGCCCACTGTTGAAGATCAACCGCTCTTGCCAGACCTGCCACAAATGGCCGGAGGAAGAGTTGAAAGCCCGCGTCGAGACGATTCAGGAGCGCCACTTCAACCTGCGCAACATCGCGATGGACGCGCTGGTGGATTTGATCAACGACTTGAAGTCGGGCAAATCGGCGGGCAAGAGTGACGCCGATTTGAACGCCGCGCGGAACTTCCAGCGGAAGGCCCAGTTCTATCTGGATTTTGTCGAAGCCGAGAATTCCACCGGGTTTCACGCGCCGCAGGAGGCAGCGCGAATCCTGGGCGAATCGATCAACTTCTCGCGGCAAGGGCAGAACGCGCTGCGAGGCAAGACTCAACCGGGGAGCCAACCGGGGCCGCAAGCGCAGAAGGCGGCCCTCAAATAACAACAGGGCACGGCAAGTGACCACATGCTCAGGTTGCTGACCCTCCCCCGTACCGTGCCGCTTGCCGTCCCGTACACGCATTTGCAAACCGCCACAAGTATTCATCTCAGCTCTGACACTGAAAGGCGGCGCATCATTGCGCGCCGCTTCGATTGATGCGCATCCATGCGCTCCAGGACTCCGTTGAGGAAACGGACGGTCTCGATGATGTAAGGCCCTTTGTTCAACATCACACATTCGGCTCGCCCGCTCATCACGGAGTCGGAGACCTCGACGCGAGAGGGAGCGCCTTTGGTGGCCATTCCCTCCAGAACTTGCGTGGCCCAGATGACAGGCGCGTGGGCCGCCTCGCAGAGCCTCGGCGTGCCGGTTGAGCGACATCTGTCCGGTGTTGAAATCAACCGGCGACTTCGCCTGCCGCGCCCAGTTTTGATCGGCAAGGCGATGCAACGCGAAGAGCGCTTCGCCGAGCGTGCCGAGCGTGTGCGCCTCCATCCTGCCCAGTGAACTAAGCCCGATCGAGGCGAGACCGATTTGAAGCTGGCGAACGTCAATCTGCCTGACGGCCAGGTAGTGGAGGAGATTACGGGCGCTGTCCCGATAGGCGGCGTCAACCCTTTGCAGGGTCTCGCCGTAATTCTTCTCGAGCGCCAGCGCCCGTTCATACAATTCCTCCACTTGAGGAATCAGCCTCCTGGCTTCGGCGGCTATCTGATGTTGAGTTGAGGTCATAATCTCTGATCCGTCTCACTTCCTCAGACTTATTTGCCCGGTTCCCGTTTATCTCACCTGCCACAACGTCCATTGCGAGCCAAAAGAACGCCGATCGCCGCGCCCAATCCCATTCCGATTCCGAAAGAGACGCCGAGGGCGCTGAACGGGCGCTGTTTGATTCGATATTCCGCGCCGTCAACCAGGTCTTCCGCCGCGCGGCGGCCCTGTTTGACGGCGCGCCTTGCGGCGACGATGCCGTTGTCGACCGTGTCAGCGACGGCTTCCTTCACTCGTTTGGCTTCGGCTCCTAACTGGTCGCGGACTTCTATAGATCTTTCCAGTATCTTGGGTTGCATTGTTATTTCCTCCTTGATTAGTTGATTCGACGCCTGAAGTAAGAGCAACCAGAATGCCGGAGGAAGGTTTTCATATCTCCTTCGGCGCCAAGCCGCTTTAATTGCGATTCGGGCGTTGGAGGGAAAAAGCCCTCCGGCGCATGCGGAATTTCCCACTGGCCGTTTTGCAATATTCCACAGCTCGATCTTTCTCTTCCACTCAAATCCGCCTCTCAACCGGGCACACTCATTGCTGAGATAGAAGCGCCGTCGTTTCAAAATCTGAACGCGTGAAGGAAGAAAGAATGATTATCAAGTTGCTGGTTGCGTTTGGCGTCCTGACCGTCGTTGCGCTAATGACTATGGCCGTTCTACGGCGCAGAGATGAGGGAAAGGTGGATGGCGTCTGGCAATCGCTCGAAGCGCCATCAATGCGTCAAGTCTTCACCGAAGACATGGTCTCGGATTTACCGGCTCCGGCGAGGTGTTACCTTTTGCATGCCATCCGGCCCGGAACGCCGCTCGCGTCTTCGGTCAGCCTCCAGATGGGCGGAACAATGCTTCTGAAGCTGGCGCGGGAATGGATGCCGATGAAAGCGAGCCAGATACTCGCGCCGCCGAAGGGCTCTGTGTGGCGGTTCGAGTTCTTTCGGGCGCAGATAGAAAACGCCGATTTCAGGTGGAGCGTGAACCGTTGATTGTTCTTTCGCACAGACACTATTCAAGATCCGCGGCGTCGGTTTCCGCTAGTGTCTCGCTGTTATAAATGATCACGACCATGCCAACTGTCGCGATCTCACTGAACTCCTGCGACGCGAACATTGGGATGCGAATGCATCCGTGGCTGGCGGGACGGACCGGGACCGACGGATTGCCGTGGATGGCTATGCCGTCGTAGATGTAATTCGGATAGTAGAGCAACCCGAGCGGGCTTTTTCTCCAGCCTTCGATCTTGCGATAGACCTTGAATCTGCCCATCGGGGTGACGGCCTGCCTTGTTACGCCGCCTTCGGTAAAAAACTCACCGGAGCCAGATGAGATCGGCAGAATGCGCAGAGGGAGGCCAGGGACATCGACGACAAACAAGACCTGCCTGTGGAGATCGATCTCGATGTGCGGATAGCCCGTTTCCAATACCTGTGGTCTTTGCGCGTCTCGCAAAGCCTCAAGCTCCTCGATAGTCAACACTCCGGTCCGATCGCGGCCTTCGATCTTCTGAAAGGCGATCAACGCGTGGCGCAGTGAGACATCATTTCCCGTGAGATCCACGTTGACCCAATAGCCGAGTCGATCGAGAAGCTCTCTGGCCTCCAAAATTTCTTGTTCAGACACGGTCCGCGCCGGTCGTTTCGTTTTGTTGAACGGCGGGGCTTGCTGATTTTTTGATTGCTGGGCGGGCTGCGGATTTTGCATGGCGCCGGCATTCACAATGACCGATAGCGCGAACGTCGCCGCCAATAAGCCTCGCCCCGCGATTCGAGTCATGCCTTTAATTTGCGATTGTTGAATTTGATTTCTCATACGCCGGAGCAGAGTGCAATTTGAAGGCCATTGAAGAAGAGCCCATTTTGCCGAGGATAACCGGCTCCCGACTGGAGAACTCTGCGTGAAATTGCGCAACAGATCGCAGGGAGTGCGCAAAAAATCGCAATGGCGCCATTCGAGCGACTTCAGCCACTTACTCAGATAGCCGCACACGGGCGTCAATCAGCGAGACGCCTGCGCCCTCCTGATGAACGACCACCGGATTCAAATCCACTTCCGCGATCCGCGGCGCGGCTTCGGCGAGCGCCCCGAGCGCGAGGAGCAGACATTCGAGCGCCGCCACATCGGCCGGAGCCGAACCGCGAAAGCCTTTCAGCAAACGATAGGCGCGCGTCTCACGAATCATTGTGGCGGCGTCGTGATCGGTCATCGGCAACACGCGGAAGACCACGTCGTCGAGCAATTCAACCAGCACTCCGCCCGAACCGAAGGCGACCAGCGGCCCGAACACTGGATCGTTCGTGATTCCTGCGATCACTTCGACACCGCGCGGGGCCATCGGCGTGACGCTGGCCGCTGCGAGAGCCACGCCATGCGCCGAGAGTCGCTCGTCGAGGCGAATGTAGGCCGACGCCGCCTTGTCCGGCTCGATATTGAGCAGCACGCCGCCGACGTCGGATTTGTGGAGAATCGCCGGCTCCGCGACTTTGATCGCCACAGGACGGTCGAACGCAGCGGCGGCGACAGCGGCTTCTTCGGGCGAATGCGCCAATCGAGAGGGCGCAACGACGATGCCCGCCGCGCCTAGCAGTCGCGCCACATCGATCTGGGAGAGCCATCCGGCGGGATTTTCCGCTCGGGCAGCGATTTGATCGAGTGCAGGAACCGGTAGCGAATCGAGTCCGGCGAGCAGCGGCTCAAGAGGGCCTTCAAAGCGTCGCGGTCGCTGGGACCTAAGGCGCGAAACCGCAGCATCGCGCCGTCGCGTAAAAGTAAGTCCCTGGAAAAATCTGTCAGCGAATTTTGCGCATCCATACGTGAATAATAGTGTTCATTCGCGGCTAAAATTCTTGTTCTCAATCGCCGCAGATCCGCGCGGAAGCCGAATCGTGAAGACGGAGCCGCGGTCCGGGGCGGAAGTCACGTCGACTCGCCCGCCGTGCGCGCGGGCGACGCGTCTGACCGCGGGCAGCCCCAGTCCAGAGCCGTTGGGATTCGTGCTGAAGAAGGGGCTGAAGATTCTCGACAGATCTTCTTCGGGGATGCCACGGCCGTTGTCTTCGACTTCGATAACCACTTCCCTCCCCGCCCCACTATCACTGCTCAATCGCACGGCCACAGCCCCGTCTCCGTCAATAGCCTCGATGGCGTTGGTGAGCAATCCATGCACGGCGGCTTCGATCTGCGTCTCGTCAATCTTCATGACGGTCGGCGACGGATCGGCGGCGAATTCTACCTTGATCTGTCGGCCCTGCGTTGAGCCCGCTTTCGCCGCCTGATACCTCGCGAGCGTGACCGCCCGGTGGATGGCCTCGTCCACAGAAGCATGCTGAAAGTTGAAAACTGGCGGCTGCGCGCGATCGAGCATGGATTGGACGATCGCGTCTATCCGTCCGACTTCGCCTCGCACGCCTTCGAGCAATTTGCGTTCGGGATCATTCGGATTACGCCTTTGGATCAAAATGTCGACGGCCCCCTGAATACCCGCAAGAGGGTTCTTAATTTCGTGCGCCAGGCTTGCGGCCAGTTCCCCGAAACGCGCGGCCTGCTGGCGGCGATTGATCTCGCGTTCGTGCGCCACCATCTCGGTGATGTCGCGTACCATCAACAGATAAGCGACGATCTTTCCCGAATCGTCGCGCACCGGCGACATTCGAGAACGCAGACGCTGTCCGGGCTGTTTGCCTCTGATCTCCTCGTATGCCGCGCATGCAGTCTCGTCGATGGCGGCGCGGGCGCAAAATTGTGGAATAGCTCCGGCCTCATTCGCGCAGCTGAAAACTTCGGCGCAGGCTCGTCCGACGATCTGCTCCAGCGGCGCCCCGATAATGTCAGCGAAGGCGCTGTTGGCGCACACGATGCGCGAATCGAGCGATTGCACGCAGACGCCGTCCTCGATCGCTTCAATGAGTGTCCTCCAGGCGTCAGGCCACGTATCTACTCCTGTTTGTGAAGTTGGACGCGCTGGCGGTGATGATTCTTCGTTCGTGGTCATTTTCTATCGGGCGTGTCAGCCCCCCTCCCTTCGAGTTTCTTCAATCCGATTCCTTCCGAGCAATTCCCTTGCCAGCAGTAGGCGCCTGGACCGTTATTTTGCAACACACAATGAAATAGGCTTCTCACCCACGAGATCGGGATATTTCCGCAATCGGTGTGGGATATTCCCCACCTGAAGAACTTATCCGCCAGTTTCGAAGCTCTACCTGCCACATTGATCCTGCTGGCTCGCATGTTGCGTTGCCCAGCTACACAAACTCGGCAAGGAGGAATAGAAATGAATACTTTGAAAGCAGTAGATAGTTCGGATCGTGGCCCCTCTGTGGCGAATGAAGGCATGGACGCGGGTTACGCGATCATAGTCTCTGAATGGGATGCGGATGCGTTCCACCGCCGTGTGTCGGACCTTGAACTGCAAGGATATGTCGTGCGGCGAGAAAGCTACCGCGTCACGCCTGAGACGAATCCGGAGACCGGGCGGATCATTCATTTACACACGGTTGAGTTGTACGGGACCGGCTCTGATGAGCCTGAAAGCCGCAGTTCTTCTGAGTCTGTAGATCAGCAATAGATCCTTCATGCATACTCTCTACCATACACCCAACGCCATTCCAGAAGCACATAGATGTCTGTCGGAGGTCGCGGAACAGCGATTGCACTACCACCAGCGAGCGGCGCGGAATGTCGCAGGAACGCAGTTGAGGTTCTTCCGCAATCGGCAAATTCCGCATGCATGCGGAAAATTACGCCGCGCAGCGTAATTTTCCGCAATCAACTTTCAATCAATGCGGTCGCTACCGCTTCCAGCACTGAACCGTTCGCTCGAACGGACGCAGAAAAGGAGCAGCTTATGCGAACTCTGAAGATAGGTCTGGTAATAACTTTCTTTTTGGCGGCGCTGACACCCGCGATCTCGACTCGCGTCGCGGCATTGACCGCGACGCCAGCCCAGAGCAAGTCGTCCAAAGAGAAGTCCGACAAGAACAAAGACGCCGCGCAGTCGAAGCAAAGTCAGCCTGTGGACGCCAGCCAGTACGTAGGCGGCGAATCCTGCGCCGAATGCCATGCCGCAGAGGCGACTCATTACGCGCTGACGGCGCACAATAAAACCAACGTGGGGAACGCTCCCATTGACAAACAAAGCTGCGAAGCCTGTCACGGCCCGGCCCGTGGTCACGTGGACTTCTATCTGAACATCCAGAAATTGAACGAGGCCGGCAAAGAAGACGAGGCGACAGCCTTGATGAACGACGCCGCCAAGGCCGCAGCCGCCAAGATGCGTTCGTTCAAGGAAATGTCTTCGGCTGAAGCCTCGGCGACCTGTCTGAAGTGTCACGAAGGCGAGCAGGGCCGCAGCGAGGAGCGCTTCAATTTTCGCCGCAGCGAACATTTCCGCCACGGCGTTTCTTGCATCGATTGCCATTCGTCGCACGCGCCGAAGCGGACCGAGTTTTTACTGAAGGCGACGGAGCCGGGTATGTGCTACCAGTGCCACGCCGATCAGAAAGCCTCGTTCGCCAAGCCGTTCCACCATAAAGTCCCCGAAGGCGGGATGAAGTGCTCCGATTGCCACAACCAGCACGGCGGTTTCATGAGCAAGTCGCTGCGCAATTCGGTCAACGGTGATTCGGCCTGCGTCAAATGCCATTCCGACAAACAGGGGCCGTTCATTTACGAGCATGCCCCGGTTAAAACCGAAGGCTGCCAGGCCTGCCACACCCCGCACGGCTCGACCAACTCGAAATTGCTGACGCGCAACACCATTAAGTTCCTCTGCCTTGAATGCCACTCGAACGCGCCCGGCATTCCCGACACGGACGGGAGGGGAATCGGGACGGGCACGCC
>Ga0154003_1000369_pt1 | contig 14073 bp, 9 predicted proteins | sample TSFL087MetaG_FD_104679 | JGI IMG/M metagenome (GOLD analysis project Ga0154003, IMG submission 104679) | Attine ant fungus gardens microbial communities from Florida, USA - TSFL087 MetaG | ecosystem: Host-associated > Fungi > Mycelium > Unclassified | place: USA: Florida, Lake Talquin State...
GCCGCCACCGCCGCCACGTCCGCCACCGCCGCCCTCACCACGCCCGCCTCCACCGCCGCGCCCGCCACCGCCGCCGCGTGCGCCGCGTCCGCCGCCAGATTCACCACCCTGACCGGCCTGGGCCTGTTGACCATTGCTTTCACGTTTGCCGAAACCAAATGTCTTGCTCAGCGAAGAGATGACGACGAAGTTACCCGGCCCCTGCGCGATCACGCCATTCGGATAAGCGTTTGTGAGGAATTCCCGCAGCGTTATCTGAGACGACTCGGCGCCGGCGTTGTTGGCGCATACGATGCCAGACCCGTTGAGTCTGGTCGAACTGCCAGGCGCGCAAATCATGCGATTGAATAGCGGTTGAGAATAAAAGTCCGGCGTCAGATTGGCGTTGCGGCCAAGGCCTGCCGGGCGGTCGTTGACCGAACCGTCCCCATTATTATCCTGCCCGGTCGTAATGTTGAATGGGGCGCCTGACGAGGCGTTCATCGTCATTTGTAGCCGAAACCCTTTAGGCAAATTTATGAAGCTGCCAATAAAGGCGTTATGCCTGCGATCGCCGTTCGCGCGTCCCCATTCCGGGCCCAAGTTGTAATTGTCCGCAGGAATACCGCCGCTATCGGAGTTCATCCACCCCAAACTGTATCTGCCGAACGCCGTGACTCTGCCCAGACGGCGATTCAATCCGAAATCCAGCCGGTTGGTTGACGACCTGGCTGAAGATTCCAGTTGATAAATTAACGCCCCCGGCGAAGACGGGAAAATGATCTCGCCGAGGTTGGTCGGATCGGGGAATGGCGCGTTTATATTGCGCGTGCGGAATTGATGAATGCCCCGGTCATGAAAATAAGTGAACGTGCCGACCAACCCTTTGGGCAATTGCCGCTCGACCGAAAGACTGGCGTTGATCGAATATGGCGCATTTAGATTCGGATCGAGCGTGCGCGTGGTCCGGCCCCGTGACGACCCCTGCTGTCCACCGATGGGCAGATTGTTCGGATCGAAAACCGCGTTGCGGATCGTGAAGCTCTCCTGCGTGTCCCCGTTGAACCGTATCGTGTTCGCGTAATTCCCCCCGTTCAGGCGATCGAAGAAGACGCCGGCGCCGCCACGGATCATCGTCTTGCGATCCTTGAAAGGCGACCACGCGAGGCCGAAGCGAGGCGCGAAATTGAGTTTATCAACCAGGTGCGATTGAAACTCGTGTCGCAGGCCGTAAGAGAGCGTCAGCGACGGACTCATGCGGAAGTCGTCCATTATGAACCACGAACCGCGAAACAGGTTGTAATCGAGCAGCGTCTGGCCCCTGTTTATCGTGAACTGAGTCGCGCAGGGATTGAGGGGGTCGTTCGGATCACCCGGCTGGGTCGGGTCGCACTGGCGAGCGGATGGATCCCCGAGCGCCCGGAGCGCAGCGCGAAACTGATCGAGAGAAGAAAAGGTGAAGGTACCGTTGAAATTGCCTCCGCTCACGTCGTGGACCTTCTCGAATTCGAACTGAATGCCGCCCTTGAGGGTGTGCTTTTTGAGCGTGACCGTCAGATAATCCTGATATTCGAGGCTGTCGCTATCGCTGAGATTCGGGCAGCAGGTGGAACCGCCGCCGCTGAACGAATCGATTACGTTGATGGCCAGCCCGGTGGTGTTCGCCTGTTGATTGCTGCGTTCGCGCTGATATTGAAAACGGGCTTCGTGAATCATCTTCGTGTTGATGATCCAGGTCTCAGTCACTCGCAGGTTGTGGTTGTTGTTCTCGCGGCTCGATCCGCGCTCCTCCAAAGTGCTGTTGCCGCCACCACCGCCGCCGCCGCCGCCGCCGCCGCCCCCAAACCCGCCGCCGCCGCCGAAGCCGAAGGCGAAGCCACCGCCGAAGCGGTTCGCAAATTCCAGGTTTGTTGTTTGGCTGTTGCTGAAGTTGTAATTAACGTTGAGCGTGTTCTTGTTGTTGATCAAATAATCGATGCGCCCGCCGATGGATGACCTGACGGTTTTGCTGGGCACGTTGGGTCGGAGCTCCACGTCGGCGAGATCTTCTCCGACGGTTCTGATGATGGTCGGGGTGCTTCCGTCGATGTCCTGCCGATTGGCGAAGAGCGACGTCGAGAGGCGCTTCTTGAGCAACGGCCCGCCCATGAAGAAATCGTAGCGCTGCTGCGTCAGGTCCGGCCTGGTGAGGGCGAAGGCGTTGCGCGCGTCGAGCGCGGAGTTGCGATAACCGAAACTGCCGCCGCCGCGCCATTCGCCGTAACCGGGCTTGGTGATGATCTCCACGCGCCCGAAACCCGGATTGGAAAACTCGGCCGAATATGTGCTCTGGTTGAAGACGATGCGGGCGATAGACTCTCTCGGCGGCAACCTTCCGCCGTTGAATCCGTCGACCAGGATGTTCGCGCCCTGGCCGTTCACGCCGCCGCCGGCCAGCGCGTTCAGATAATCGCGCAGATCGTCTTCGTTGTCGGGCAGGTTCGCGATCTCCTGCTCGGTCAGCGCGATCGCGTTCATGTTCTGATCAGGCTCGGTCGAGACTGCGGAGTTGTTGGGCGAAACGTCTGTAATGACCTCGACCGCGGCGATGGCCATATGGACAAAGAGGACGCCCGAATACGGAACCTTCAAATCGGCGATCGTCTGATCTTGAAACCCCTTGTATGAGGAAGTCAGCGTGTAGCTACCGGGAGGGATGTTCGAAATTGAAAAATCGCCAGTGGCGCCGCTCTTCGTTTTGCGCTCTTTGCCGTCCTGGCCGATCAACTTAATCTCCGCCTCCGGGATCGCGTCTCCACGCTCATCGAGGACCCGTCCCCGCATCGTCGAATTCTGCGCCAGCGCGGCCGCGGCGAGCGCCAGCGCGATGAAGAAGACCGACAAGAGCCGTTGCGCTTTCCCACTCGCCCGGCTGGTAATTCGATTAGTCATTCTCTTTCTACTTTCCTCCTGCTTCAAATCTCTCCCTCCAACCCCCTTTAAATCCGGCTTCTTCATATCAGATACGCTCGGCGGCCCCTGAAAATCTTCGAGCGTTTTGTAGATCATTTGTGGGAATCACAATGTCAGAACCTCGGCGCCGCTGACTCCCTTTACGATTAATGAGACGAATTCAAACTGCGAGTAGTTTCAGGAAAAATTCTCGCCCGTCGAGGATGACAGTCGCGCGGACGCGCATTTAACAAGGTCTCCGCGCAGTATTTGCCGGATGATGATGGCGGCCCATCGTCTATTTCAATTGACCGCCAAACACCCGGGAGTTCCATTTTCTTTTGACACTTATAGGGCGATGACTTAGCTTAAGGCGCGACCTGCGCCACACCGGTTTCATACTGATCATCAAACGAAAGGTTCAAGGGACGTGACCGATATCATACGCATCACACGCGGGGACAATCCGTATCAACGCGAAGTTCAAGGCAAGGCGAACGAACCCATCACGGTCGCCGCGCTGCTCGACCGCAGCCGCGCGCTCGTCGGCGCGCGCGATCTGGCCTATTCGCTCGAAGAGATAGTCGAGCGGCTCGACCGGAACGCGCCGCGCGTCGCAGTCATCGGCGGTTCGCCAGATCACCCGGCGCACGTCATGGACCACGAGACGACGGCGCGCGCGGCGGTCCGCGTCTGGCGGCGCGGTGGCGTGCCCTTCGCGTTTTCGACCCCGGTGTTGTGCGACGGCACGGCCCAATCGAATGTCGGGATGTGCTATTCGCTCCAGTCGCGCAACGCGATGACCGAGATGATCGTCAACCAGATGGAGGCGCAGTCATACCACGGCGCGTTCGTCATTCAGGGCTGCGACAAACAGCCGCTGGCCGCCGTGGCGGCGCTAGCCCTGCTTGACGTGACCAGGCGGGCGCGAGGCGACGCCCCGGTCTTCGCCACTTTCGCGCCAGCCCATGTGCTCAAAGGCGGAACCATCCCCGATGACTTGCGGAACGAGATCGAAGAAGTCGCCCGCAGGGCGGAGGAAACCGACCATCAGGCTATCGCCGACGACCTGCGCGACGCGCTAAGTTACGTGCTGCAATGCTCATCGAACCAGGCCTTCCAGGGCGTCTTCATTCGCGCTGTGGCCGCCGGCGTCCTCACGCGAGAGCGTCACAAAGATTTCGAGAAGCGGTTGGCCGTCAATACATGCGACGGCAAAGGCGGAATCTGCGCCTTCAATGGCACCGGCAATTCGTCGCGCCACGTGGTCTCGGCTTTCGGCCTGGTCCACCCCGCGCTCGAACTGCTCACCGCGCCGCCCGACCAGGATCGGGTGGACGCCGCCGTCGACGGGCTCTTCGATTATTGCAACAACCCCGATTACTCCGTCTCCGAGATGGTCAAACAAAACGTCGAGAACGCCGTCCGCATTCACGCGACGACCGGAGGCTCGACCAACCTGATGATGCACATGGTTTCGGCGGTGATTCACGCTGGCGTGGACTTTTCGATCTGGGATTACGAGCGCATCCGCATGGCCAACCCCATTCCGGACCTTTTCGATTACAGCCTGACGCAGGGCCGCACGATCTTCGAGCTGGCCGAACAGTGCTGCTCGGGCCAGATTCGCGGAATGGAGACCGTCATGTACGAGTTGATCCGCAACGGCGTCCCGATGAACGTCGACGCCCCGACCGCGACCGGCTCGACGTGGCGGGCCCGACTTTCCGACACCAGCAACCTCTCGGCCGACGGCGTCAAAAACAACCCGATCGTTCTGAGCCACCCTCGCCGCCGGTTCAGCGGCGTTGATGTGTTGCAAAGCAATTTTTTCGATTCGGCGGTGGTCAAAATCAGCGGAATGCCCGACGCGCAGCTTGATGAATTCGATACCAAGCTCGCGGTCGCGCTTTACTTTGAAAACGAAGACGAAGCCAACAAGATGCTGCTGGACGACCACTATCTCGACTCGGTTAAATCGAATGAGGCCGTCACGCGCGAAGACCTGCTGAGAATTTATGAGAACAACTCGAAAAGGCAGGCGGACCCGGGCGTCACTTCCCTTTTGCGCGCCGAGCTATTCGATTACCTGCTCCGGGAACGCGTCATCAAATTCGCCATCGTGATCAGCGGCCAGGGCCCCGAAGCTTACGGAATGCCCGAAATGTTCACGCCGATGCAGCACGTCAACGCCAACCGCCATTTGAAAAAACTGGCGATGATCTTGACCGACGGGCGCTATTCCGGCGTCAGCTACGGCGCGGCCATCGGCCACATTACTCCAGAAGCCAAACGCGGCGGCGGCATTCTATATTTGCAAACCGGCGACATCATTCAATCGAACCTGCGCGCGAGGAACATTAATTTGATTGATCGCGACGTGTTGCGCGAAACCGGCGAGATCGTGGCCTACACCAGCGGTTTGACCGCCGAGCGGCGCGAAGTCGGCGCTGAACGCCTGCGCCGGATCAACCGCCGCCTGCTCGATATCGCGCCGACAAACCGGATGCGCGACGTAACCGACGCGTCGAATGGAGTAGCGCCGAACGCTGTGGCAGAATGCGTATTGCAAACATTTGCCGAGTTTGCGAACAGTAATCTAGCTCTGGCTAGCGATTAGAGAGCGGGAGTTATGGAAGGTAAGCGAACCATTCAGTCAATAGGTTTATGTAAAATCCTGTCGTTTGGTGGTGGGGTAGAAGAGATTGAATTGCAGCCACTGAATGTGTTAATTGGACCGAATGCCTCAGGCAAGTCAAACCTGATTGAGATATTCAGATTGCTGCGCGCTTTGCCCTCGAACCCTTCTCAAATCATCCGCGAAGGCGGTGGTGTTTCAGAATGGCTCTGGAAAGGCGGCGACCCAATTCCTATTTCCATTATTATTTTGAATGCGGATCAGATCGAATACCAACTGACATTCACAAAGGTTGGATACCGGTGGGAGATCGTTGGTGAACACATTGTCGTTTCCGGCCAGCGTACCGACAGAATTCAAAATCAGAACCCTGATTTCTCGCTATTGGCCCATCCGCAAGTCAGCCCTGAGATCCCATCATTTGCAGAAACATTGTCTTCAATCGGCATATATAAAGAATGGAACACCGGACGTTTTTCTCCATTGAGATCGCCGCAACGCCCCGATCTCCCCAGTCGTCCGCTTCTGGAAGACCTGAGCAACTTCGGTTTGGTGCTAAACAATCTGCCTTATCGTATCAAGCGAAATATCACGGATCAACTCACGCAAATCTACGAAGGCGTGGAAGAGGTAATAACCCAAATTGACGGTGGGACAGTACAGACGTTAATTCAAGAGAAAGGACTGTCTTCTCCCACTCCTCTCGCCAGAGTTTCAGACGGGACGTTGCGTTTCCTCTTCCTTCTCACGCTGCTAAACCAGTCCGAGTTACCGCCGTTGATCTGCATCGAAGAACCGGAAAGCGGTTTGCACCCTGACGTGATCCACAAGGTCGCCGAACTGCTTGTCGAGGCTTCAAAACGCACGCAAATCATCGTCACAACACATTCGTACATTCTAGTTTCCGCTCTTTCAGAAATTCCTGAAGCAATCATTGTCTGTGAGCGGGATGAAGCAGGCACTCATCTTCGCAGGCTTGATCCTGACCAATGGAAAGTCTGGTTGGAGAAATACACGCTGGGCGATCTTTGGCGTAGAGGGGATTTAGGAGGCGTTCGATGGTAGACGCAATCCGCATCTATTGCGAAGGTGGAGGCCCGGGCAATTCGACAAAAGACATGTTGCGTAAAGGGATGAACGAATTCTTGCGCGAACTAAAGAATATTGCCAGAAGCAAACGCATCAGATGGGACTTGATTGCTTGTGGATCGCGCCAGGGCGCCTATGAAGATTTTGTGAGGGCGTTGAAAACCTTCCCCGGCGCTTTCAACGTGCTGCTTGTTGACTCCGATTTGCCAGTCAATCCGCCACCTTGGCGACATCTGAGGCAAAACAACGGTTGGGAACTTGCCGAAGAACAAGATTTACAGTGTCACTTGATGGCCCAAGCGATGGAAGCCTGGTTGATCGCTGACGCTGACGCGTTGAGAACGTACTACGGACAGGGTTTCAATGCCAATACGATACCCGCTAACGCGAACGTCGAGCAGATAGACAAAAGTACACTGACACCCGCGCTCAATGACGCCACGCGCAAAACTCAAAAGGGAAAGTACGACAAGATCAAACACGCCAGTGAAATCCTTCAGAAAATTGACGTCGCTAAAGTGCGCCGAGCTGCGCCTCATTGTGACCACTTGTTCAAAACTTTAGCTGAAAAAATGGTTACCGATAGCTGAAGCCGCCCCGATTCAATACGCGCGGCTATTTGCTTCTAATTTGGAAGCGCGATTGGCTTTCCGATAGCGCTCCCCCCCAACACAGCAAAAGGAGATTGCCAATGAAGCTAAAAACGCTCGCCTTCTATTTCTTCCTATCTATTCTTCTCCTGGCCCCCGCGCTGGGCGCCGATAACGACATCGAGAAACGCGTCGAGGACGGCTACGCCGACTCCGGCGGGGTGAAGATTCATTACGCGGCGCTCGGCGACAAGAAGAATCCGCTAGTCGTGATGATCCACGGCTTCCCCGATTTCTGGTATTCGTGGCGCGACCAGATGGCGGCGCTCTCGTCGGATTATTACGTCGTGGCGATTGACCAGCGCGGTTACAACCTCTCGGACAAGCCGAAAGGCGTCGAGAATTACGACATGCGGCTGCTAGTCGGCGACGTGATCGCCGTGATCAAACACCTGGGCCGCGAGAAGGCGATCATCGTCGGGCACGATTGGGGCGGCGCCGTCTCGTGGACCCTGGCGACGTACCAACCGCAATACGTCGAGAAATTGATTATCCTCAACTTGCCGCACCTGCGCGGACTTTCGCGCGAACTGGCCAACAACCCACAACAGCAACAGAACAGCAAGTACGCGCGCGATTTCCAACAGCCCGACGCGCACACCAAAGTGACAGCCGAGGGATTGACTCGCTGGGTGAAGGACCCGGAAGCGAAGAAGAAATACATCGAAGCCTTCAAGCGTTCGGACCTGGAGGCGATGCTCAATTACTACAAGCGGAACTATCCGCGCGAGCCTTATAAGGAAGACACGTCGACGGTCGTGAAAGTCAAAATGCCGGTGTTGATGATCCACGGTCTTGACGATTGGGCGCTGCTGCCCGGCGCGCTCAACAACACTTGGGAGTGGCTCGAAAGCGACCTGACGCTGGTGACGATCCCGAAGGCCGGACACTTCGTCCAGCAGGACGCGTCCGACATGGTCACGCGCAGCATGAAGATGTGGTTGAAACGATAATAGTGGGCAGTGTGTAGCGGGCAGTGGACAGCTCTGATCTCTTCACTACCCACTACACACTATTTCCGCGGGAGTTTTGAATCAATATATGACAAACAAACGACTAGGCATCGGCTTCATTGGCAGCGGTTTCATCACTCGCTTTCACATCAAATCCCTGATCGGCGTCCGTGACGCCGACGCGCGGGGCGTGTGGAGTCCCAACAAACAGCGCGCCGAAGAGGCTGCGTCGCTGGCGCGCGAGTCGCGCGTCGGCGATTGCCGCGCGTTCGACTCGATCGAAGAGATGGTCGCCTCGCCCGACGTTGACGCGATCTGGCTGTGCGGCCCGAACCACAGGCGCGTCGAGAACCTGGAAGCCATCGTCAGGGCGCTGAAATCGGGCAAAGGCAAGTTGACCGGCATTGCGGTTGAAAAGCCGCTGGCGCGCAACGCCGCCGAGGCCAAACGCGTCATCGAACTGATCGAAGAGTCGGCGCTTCTGCACGGCTATCTCGAAGACCAATTGTTCGAGCCGGCCATCTCGCGCGGGCGCGAGATACTGTGGCGGAGGGCGGCGGCGCTGACCGGACGGCCTTATCTGGCGCGCTGCGCCGAGGAGCACAGTGGTCCGCACATGCCCTGGTTCTGGCAAGGTGAACTGGGAGGCGGAGGAGTGCTCAACGACATGATGTGCCATTCGGTCGAGGTCGCGCGGCTGCTGTTGACCGACCCCGCGAAGCCGCGCGACAGCGTCAAGCCGGTGAAGGTCTCGGCGACCATCGCCAGTTTGAAATGGTCGCGCCCAGAGTACGCCGATCTGCTGCGGCAGATGATGGGCGAAGAGGTCGATTACCGAACGAGGCCTTCTGAAGACTTTGCGCGCGCCACGATCCATTACGTCGACGACGAGGGCTCGCCGCTGATCGCCGAAGTCACGACCTCGTGGAGTTACGTCGGCGCCGGCCTGCGATTGACCTCCGAGTTGCTCGGCCCCGAATATTCGCTCTGGATCAACTCGCTCGACACCAGCCTCAAGCTCTTCCTGAGCCGCCGCGTCACCGGCGCGTCCGGCGAAGACCTGGTCGAAAAACAGAATGCCGAGCAGGGCTTGATGCCCGTCGTCCCCAGCGAAACGACCGAGTACGGCTACGAAGCCGAGAATCGTTATTTCGTCAATTGTTTCCTGGACGGCAAACAGCCTGACGTGAACTGCTATGACGGGCTGGAAGTCACGCAGTTGCTCATGACGGCGTACAAGAGCGCCGAAGAGGAGCGCGCGATCGCCTTCGATCCCAAAGCGATCGAAGATTTCATTCCGGCAGTCGCGCGAGGAACCTGGAAGCCCTGATCGCCGGATGAGCGGTCAGTCTGAAATTTTGAAGAACTTCCATTTTTCATTGTTCACCGTTGATTGTTCATTTGTCATTGCCGGGCCACGACACTCCACAATGACGAATGAACGGTGAACAATGTCCCGATGATTACATCTCAAAAATTTCCCCATCTGCTTGCAGCAAGACGGGCTAAAGTCTGTCCCACTCTTGGTCCTGATGTAGTTGCATAAAAGAGAACAACATCAGATAGACGGCGCCGAAGAAGAGCGTGAACAGCCCGGCGAAGGCGATTGTGTGTAAATAGGCGAAGGGGTTACGCAAGCCTTCCAACAGGTCATAGAACAGACTCGTCGGGCGAAAGAACACGTCCCAGCTATTCCAGCGCAGGAAGCGTCCGAAGTAGATGCCGAAGCCACTCAGCGCCAGCGCGCCGAGCGCGAATATCCAACTGGCCGTGTTACCCACCGTCCTGCGCACCAGCATCTGCATCAGAAACAGCGAGACCAAACCGAGAAATGATCCCGTCCAGGCGAAAGCGACCAGCGTGATCAGGTCGTACCAGAGCGGCACTCCCGACTGTGATTTGAGATGGATGATGTCGGTGATGAGATAAGGCGCGTTGGGCAAAAATAGCAGCCACAGAATCGACAGCCCGATGATCGGAAGCCAGCGAAGGCGCGTCGGCCAGTGATTCAGGTTGTAAGCGGCAAAGGCCCCCAAAGCCGGCAACCAGGCGAGAAAGAGATTCCAAACCAGCCAGGAGCGCGCGGAGGCGCCGTAATGCCAGGCGCGCAACGCGAGAAGCCCGAGACAGAGCGCGGTTGCGAAACCGAGCGATGCGAGCACGGCGAGTTGTCGCCGGTAGCGTTGGTAATTGGCGAATGAAGAAGGAATTTCGGAGCGCGCGACCATAACAACCTCACGTAAGCATGTATGGCGCCAAGATTAACATACCCATGCGATGACTGAAAAACGCCGTATCGCGCGGAAAACGATCGAAGACCGAGAATAGAGGATTAAGAAGATCGAGGATAGAAGATCGAATCGAATATCTTCGCTCGATCCTCTATCCTCTCTGCAATCATTCTTACTTACAGCTCAGGCTCAAATGATACCGTAGAGGCGAACTCTCGGCTCACGCCCGTACCCCCATCGCCCTCTGGCGTAGAAAAACTCGACGTTATCTATCGTCCGTTCGTCGCCGCGCAAATCAATGGCGCGCGTCTGACCACCGGCGGAGATTCGCTGCCTGACGTCGACTTCTTCACTACGTCCGTTGGCGTAATGAACAACCACGCGGTAAAACTCAATCGGCGCGCGGTCTACTCTGATTTGAATTCTCTGGAATCTGCCACGCCCGCGGCCCACGGAAATCCTGTCGCGATCCACCCTTCCATCCACATTGGCCTGTCCCAGATAAGTCCAACGGCCATACATCTGTGGCGCGCGTGAAGACAAGCGACTGGGCCTTTGGGCGCTGACTGCGCCGCTTACGCTCAAGATAAACAACAAGCCCAACACTAATCGCATATACTTAAATCTAATCATTTTTCATCCTCCTACGTTCTGAGTTGAAACATTCAGAGTGGAAGCGCCAAACGCTGACGCCTCCACTCCATTAGCGTTTCGGTTTGCGGTTCTTCCAGTTATTAGTAATACCGCTGGTGATACCGAGGGGGATGTCCGTAATACCTTACCCTGGGAAAATATCCATGCCGGTACCTGTAGTTGCGGTACCTTGCCCAGGGGCGATACTCGTGTCGTCGCCTCCACTGGTTGCGGTAATAATACCGCGCCCGTCCGTCGTAACGGCGATGATACCCTTGCGCAGAAACCGAGGGAGTAAACATCGCCGCCACAGGAAGAGCGAAGACGAATGTTAATGCAAGCCAAATTGTTGTCTTCTTAAATCGCTCGTAATTCATCTTCCTCCTTTCAGAGCGTTCAGACCGCTCTGGCGTAAACAAATTACAAGGGGGCGCATAATCGTCAGTTCACATTATTCAGCGCGCATTACCCCAAACAAATAATGTAGCTTTCACCTACACTGTATGTAGACAAGAGCTACACTCGTATTGAAGCTCAGAATTAGTGGCGACACATTGCCAGCGCCTCCACTCCTACGCGCTTCGGTCCGCATTCTTCTTCCGTATTAGAAACGGAAGCCAAACCTGAATCCTCCATAAGGCCTGTGGTAGTAGCCACCACCATATGGATAGCCATAATAGCCACGGTAATAAGGCCTGTAGTATGGGCTGTATCCCCCACGGTAATACCCCCCATAAGGATAGCCATAGTAGCCACGATATCCGTAGCCACGATATCCATAACCAGGATATCCGTAACTACGACGATATCCCCCATAGCCACGCCACTGGGCTACATCGCTGTATACGCCACTCTGCGCGTACGCAGAGGTAGTAAACGTCGTCGCTATGGGAAGCGCGAAGACGCACATTAGCGCCAGTGAAACAACTATTTTCTTAAATCGCCCGTAATTCATACTCCTCCTTTCAGAGCCTTCAGACGACTCTCATGCGCAATAAATTAGCGAGCTGAACCTCGAGTTTTGCAGTTTTCAACCGCATATCTCGTGCCAGCCTCGCCAGCGCTTGGCGCTTTTAAATGAGTTTGTGAATGAGTAGACGAGAATTTGAAACGGCTCTAAGCTCGACTTTGTTCATTTTGTGACGCCGGAGCAAGCGCTGGCGTCACAAAATGAACAAAGTCGAGCTTAGAGCCGATCTCATAATGGACAAAGCCGAGCTGAGCGCAGTTGTGACTGAACGGCGTCGTCGCTCGGTCAAGAAGTCGAAACGCCGTGACTAAATGAAATGAGGCTGGCGCGCCATTATGCCCGTTTGCTCGCTCGCCGGCGCGTGCGGTTCCTGGCCACCCAGCGTTGCTGCCCGGCTTTGATGGCGGCTTTCTCAGTGCGATAGCCGGCGAGTTGCGGGCTTAGTTCGAAATGCGCCGGGTCTTTCAAGCCGTAGCGCCATCTGAAACCGTGCTTGCGCATGATGCGCACCATCTGGCGTCCTTTGTGCGAGAGGCGTCGGCGCCGGTGTCCGGTCGCCACGCCGCCGATGTCCACGGCCAGCCCGGCCTCGTGCATCGAAGTTCCGGGTCGCTTGGCGCCGTAGATCCCGCGCCGGGCGCGGCAACGGCGGCTGCGGGCGCACCGATAGATGGCGCGCTGTTCGGCGTGCGAGCGGAAAGCGCTGTTAATACGTGGCCGGATGCCCCGCCTGCGCATGTCACGCACGGCCGCATCGAGCCGCGCGCGAGCGTCATTGTCGAGCGCATTGATGCGACGGCGTCCCAGCGCCTGCAGGTCCACATAAGATACAAGGATGATAACGACCAGGCTGATTCCGATCGCCAAGAAGGAAAGCGGCGTCTTAATTTTAGAGAACAACATTGGAGTGAAGAACTAACCTTGACGGTAAAGGGCGGCGAGATTCTACCTCACATCCGCCCCTGACGTCACGCTTATTCATCGCTTAACCATCACCATGTCCATTAGGTTTACTCGTGTTTTAACGTAAGAGACTGGATAGACGAGGTAGCAGTGGCATGATTTCTTCTCCTCGGAAAATCAGTTCGTAGTCCCGCCTTTAGGCGGAAGGGACAGCACATTGCGCGGACGGGCGCCGAGCGCCATCGTAAAAATTGACACCGCCCGCCCTGAGCACTAAAATCCTGCGTGGTCAGCGAGGTTTTCTCACTTTCGGTTTTCGCCGAAGCCCTATGGACTGCGAATAAAAACGCCGTTGCCGCTCACGCAAACCGCTCCTCTTCACATGCAGTCTCTCGCCGACACAATATATTTTGAAAAACTTGGGAGTAATTATGAGACTCAACACCGCTTCTCTACGCCAATCGCGTAGATCATATAAGCTCGCGCAGGCCATTTCGTCGCGCCGCTTCCAGACGCGTTTCCTGCCGGTCACATTGGCGTTCGCCGCCGTCCTCGCCGCCATTTGGGGCGTAGGTCCGGGAGAGTGGCGGAATGGGCGCGTTTTCGCCGCGCCGAACGACTTCGTCGTAGCGCTGGCCGCTAACAATCAACTCTTACAATTCAGCGCCTCGGCGCCCAACTCGATTATCAGCGCGACCACGGTGACGGGGTTGAAGGCCGGCGACTCGCTGGTCGGGATTGATTATCGTCCGGCCAACGGGCAGCTCTACGCGCTGGCGATCAGCGGCGCATCGGGCCGCATCTACACGATCAACCCGCTGACCGGCGCGGCCAACGCGATCGGGACCGGGTTCACGATGCCGCTGTCGGCGGGGGCGAGCGCGGGCAAGGACTTCGGCTTCGACTTCAACCCGACTGTCGACCGCATCCGCGTGGTGGCCGACTCGCGCGACAACTTCCGCGCCCATCCGGACACTGGCGCGGCGGTGACCCCGGCGGACTTCGCGCTCACACAGGGCGCGGTGGTCACAGGCGTGGCCTATGACCGCAACTTCCCAGGGGCGAAGGTGACGACGCTCTACGCCATCGACCCGAA
>Ga0154003_1000370_pt1 | contig 14055 bp, 6 predicted proteins | sample TSFL087MetaG_FD_104679 | JGI IMG/M metagenome (GOLD analysis project Ga0154003, IMG submission 104679) | Attine ant fungus gardens microbial communities from Florida, USA - TSFL087 MetaG | ecosystem: Host-associated > Fungi > Mycelium > Unclassified | place: USA: Florida, Lake Talquin State...
GACGTTCGCATGCGAGTGCGGGGCCGGCGAGCTGACATACGACAAGCTGAAGGTTTACGACGCCCGCGGCCGCGAAGCGCCGGCGCGCTTTGAGCTGGAAGGGAAACGACTGGCGGTCGTGGTGGAAGACGGCGAAGCGGAGTACCCGCTGACGATTGATCCGATGCTTGCCTTGCAGGTGACCCCGACGTTCACCCAGCAGGCGAAGCTGACAGCGAGCGACGGCGATAACAATGACGTCTTCGGCTTCTCAGTCGCGATCAGCGGGGACACGGCGGTGGCTGGGGCGCCTCTCGACAACAACGGCGCGACGGATAACCAAGGAGCGGCCTATGTCTTTACGCGCAGCGGGACGACCTGGACAGAGCAACAGAAACTCACGGCCTCGGACGGCGCAGCCAATGACGTCTTCGGCACCTCAGTCGCGATCAGCGGGGACACGGTGGTGGCCGGGGCGCCTGGCGACGGTGTGACCGCGAACTCAGGCGCGGCCTATGTCTTTACGCGCAGCGGGACGATCTGGACACAGCAACAGAAACTCACAGCCTCGGACGGCGCAGCCAATGACCTCTTCGGCACATCAGTCGCTATCGACGGGGACACGGCGGTGGCCGGGGCGCCTGGCGACGACAACGGCGCGAGGGTTAACGAAGGAGCGGCCTATGTCTTTACGCGCAGCGGGACGATCTGGACACAGCAACAGAAACTCACGGCCCCGGACGTCGAACCCAATGACCTCTTCGGCAGCTCAGTCGCGATCGACGTGGACACGCTGGTGGCCGGGGCGACAGGCGCCGACGGTAGGGCAGTGAACTCAGGCGCGGCCTATGTCTTTATACGTAGTGGGACGACCTGGACACCGCAGGCGAAACTCACGGCCTCGGACGGCGCGGGCGGTGACGTCTTCGGCGCCTCAGTCGCGATCGACGGGGACACGGCGGTGGCTGGGGCGCCTGGCGACGACAACGGCGCGAAGGAAAACCAAGGCGCGGCCTATGTCTTTACGCGTAGTGGGACGGATTGGACAGAGCAGGCGAAACTCACGGCCTCGGACGGCGAAGCCAATGATGGGCTCGGCGCCTCAGTCGCGATCGAAGGGGACACTGCAGTTGTCGGGTCTCCTCTTGCCAGGCTCGGTTTGAACCTCGCCCGGGGCGCGGCCTACGTCTTTATGCGCGACGGAACGATCTGGAGCGAATTTCAGAAACTCGCGGCCTCGGACGGCGCGTTCGGTGACCTATTTGGCTTCTCGGTCGCAATAGATGGAAACACCGTAGTGGCCGGGGCGCTTAGAGCCGACGGCGTGAGGAGGGATTCGGGCGCGGCCTATGTGTTCGTGCGCTGTTCGCCGATCGCTATCAGTCCGGAGACACTGCCCAACGGAACCGTCGGCGCGGCCTTCAGCCAGACGCTGACCGCTACGGGCGGGACCGCTCCCTTCACCTTCTCAGTCTCCAGCGGCTCTCTGCCGCCGGGCCTGACTCTCTCCTCGGCGGGCGTGATCAGCGGGACTCCGACCTCCGCCGGCTCATTCTCCTTCACTGTTCAGGCTCTCGACTCCAGAGGTTGCACGGGCACGCGCGCTTTCACGCTAGTCATATCCTGCCCGATGATCACCATCAACCCGGAAACTCTGCCCGCCGGAACCGTCGGCGCGGCCTACAGCCAGACGCTGACCGCTACAGGCGGAACCGCGCCCTTCACCTTTTCAGTCTCCAGCGGCTCTCTGCCGCCGGGCTTGACTCTCTCCTCGGCGGGCGTGATCAGCGGGACCCCGACCGCCGCTGGCACATCTTCCTTCACCGTTCAGGCTCTCGACTCCGGCGGTTGCACGGGCACGCGCGCTTTCGCGCTGGTCATCTCCTGCCCGACGATCACCATCAACCCGGCGACACTGCCCAACGGAACCGTCGGCGCGGCCTACAACCAGACGCTGACCGTTACGGGTGGGACCGGGCCATTCACCTTTTCAGTCTCCAGCGGCTCTCTGCCGCCGGGCCTGACTCTCTCCTCGGCGGGCGTGATCAGCGGGACCCCGACCGCCGCTGGCTCATTCTCCTTCACCGTTCAGGCTCTCGACTCCACCGGTTGCACTGGCACGCGCGCTTTCGCGCTGGTCATCGCGACTCCCTCTGCGGCCGTCGTAGCTGTTGAAGATGACGACGATAACACTGCGCTCGCCGCAGCGTTGGCTGGGGTGGGGGCGGGCGCCGCAGGCTTCTTCGGTGGACGGGCGCTCGCACCCGGCGGGCCTCGCTGTGGGAGGATCACGGTCGTTCCAGTCACTCCCGCTCTGCCGTCATGCGTAATCGGACAACCCTACAGCATGAGGTTCTCCACATCGGACGGAACGTCTCCGCACAACTTCATCGTCAAGGGCGCTCCGCCTCCGGGTTTGACTCTGGACCCGAACGGGAATCTCTCCGGGACCCCTTCCGCCACAGGCTCATTCAGCTTCAGCGTCGCGGTCACAGACGCTAGAAATTGTGGCTCCGAGCGCGCTTACACCCTGGTCGTCAGCCAATCATCTACCACGTCCACAGGCAATCCCGGCGCGTTGCAGGCAGCATCGGCGTTCGCCGGCTCCCCCGACGCGCTGAGCGCAGGATCGGCGCTCGCCATCAATCCCGATACGCTGCCGACGGGAACCGCAGGCCTCGCCTACAAACAGACGCTCGTCGCCTCGGGCGTCGCCATGCCCTTCAGATTTTCCGTAGCGGGCGGCTCTCTGCCGTCCGGCCTGACGCTCGCGCAATCCGGCTCGATCAGCGGGACCCCGACCGCCGCCGGAACTTCCAATTTCAGCGCGCTCGTCACTGACCGCTACGGTAACACGGCAACGCGAGACTACACGATCACCGTCAACCCGCCCTGCTCCAAGCTCAGCCTCAGTCCGGCGGGTCTTCAGGAGGGCGAGATCGGAGAGGCTTATAGCCACGCGCTGAAGGCCGACAGCGGGACTGGCCCCTTCACTTTCTCTCTGGTGGCTGGAGCGCTGCCGGCAGGGATGATGCTAGACCCGGCGACCGGCTCGATCAGGGGGAGGCCACAGCAGGCCGCCACGTCCAAGTTTACGGTCAGGGCTACCGATTCAGGCGGTTGCATGGGCGAGATCACATACAGCCTGAAGGTCGCGACACGCAAGTCTAAGTCCGTCTCGTCCGCAGGCGATAAGCCTCGGGCCGCCACGAACTCGGCGCCGATGGCCGGAGCGTCAGCCGGACGGAGTTGGCGGGAAACTGAGCGCAAGCGGTCTAAACGGTAGGACGCTGAGTAGCTGTCATTTGTCATTTGTCGTTGGTCACCGGTCACCGGTCATTCGTTATCAAGACTGACGACGAATGACAAATGACCATTGACCAATGACGAATGACGAATTTAAGGAAGGGGAGGGCATATGAACGCGAACAGAATCTTCGGAACTCCCAGTCGCAGATTTCTCTCCGTCATCCTGGCGTTGATCCTGGCGTCGCCGGGCGCGGCTCTGGCCGACGGCAAAGACGGGAAGAAGAATTTCAAGGAAGGGCAGAAGTACGGGCAACAGCAGCAGTGGGACATGGCCGCGCAGAAATTCGCCATGGCCCTCGAGGCAGAGCCGAACAACGCCGAGTACAGGATCCATTACCTGCAGGCGCTACAGCGCGCCTCGCTGATGTACGTCGCTCGTGGCGACGCGCTGGCCGACCAGAACGATCTCTCCAGCGCCTACACCGCCTACCGCCAGGCCTTCAATTACGACACTGGCAATGAGATCGCCAAATTCAAGATGGAGCGGATGCTCGAATTGCAAAAGGCGCGGTTGAGCGGGACCAGCGAGCAATTCAAGTACAACACCAGGACCGGTAACATCAAGCCGGCCAGCAACGAAATCCAGGTGGCCAGCAAGCCGCGCTCCGTGAACGACACGCCGATGGACCTTAACATCACAAACGCCCCGTTCAAGCACACGATCAAGTTGCTGGCGGAGCCTCTCAACTTGAACGTCGTCTTCGACGATCAGGTCCAGGACAATCTCAGAGTGACGATCGCTCTGAAAAACGTGACGCCCGCCAGAGCGCTCGACATCATCCTGATGCAGAAGAAACTGGCGTTCGAGCAGATCGATCGCCGCACCATCTTCATCTATCCCGACAGCAACCCCGCCAACCGCTCGCGCTATGAAAAGCTGTTGATCAAGACCTTCTACCTGAACAACATCAACGCGCAGCAGGCGAAGAATTTGATACTCCAGGTACTTCCCCCCGGCCGCCAGATCGCGATCGTCGATCCGGTCGGCGGAACTGGGGGCGGCAATAGCAATATTCTGGTCGTCAAAGCGACGCCGGCCGAATTGCAACTGGTTCAGGAGGTTCTCAACAGCGTCGACAAGAACAAGAACGAGGTCGTGCTCGACATCGAAATCTACGAGGTATCCAACGACAGCATTGTCCAGATCGGCAACCAGATCGTGACGTCGCCAATAGACGTGACCAGGACCCTTTTCGACAATGGCGGCAAACCGATCGGCGCGGTCACGACCAAATCGCTTTCGCTTTCAAACCTCGGAGGGATCGGACTCAGCAATATAAACAACGCCGGCGACGCTTCGATTGCCGGCTCCCTCTTCACGCCGTTCCTCGGCGGGGTCGGGACGCTCTTCGGATTGCCCCCGACGCAGCTCAGCCTGCTGCAATCTCGGGGCAAATCGAGGCTTCTGCACAAGACACAGTTGCACGTGCTCGACGGCGGCGAGAACGAGACCAAGGTCGGGCGCAAAGTGCCGGTCAGAGTCGGATATCAGTATCCGATATTGGGGGGGGGGATAAATTATGGCGGATTGGGCGGCCTCAGTAATAATAACAACGGAGACGTCAATAACAGCGGCGGCGTCGCTCAGAACATAGCGACCGGCCTGGCCTCCGGTCTCGGCCTGTTCAACGGGTTCGGCAATCCTTTCGACGCCATTCAATATCAAGACGTCGGCCTGGTGATCAAGGCGAAGCCGACAATCACCAACGATGGCTACGTCGAGATCAAGATGAACTTCGAGAGTTCGGATGTCCTCTCCTCCGGTATCGAAGCGCTGAACCTGACGCCCACATTCGTGCAAAGGACGCTGAACACGGTGGCGCGCATCCAGGACGGCGTGACGGCGGTGGTCGCTGGCGTCAATCAGGACTCCAGAGGCGAGTCGCGCGCCGGCATGCCGGTGCTCGGGATGCTCCCGCTGATCGGCAGGCTCTTCTCCACCCCGCGACAGCAATCCAGCCAGACCGACATTATCATCACCGTCACCCCCCACATAGTCCGCTCCGCAGGCATCACTCCGAATGATTACCTGGCGCGCGTCGGACCGCCTCAGGTGGGGAGCATGAACCAGAGCATCGAAGACGCGCTCAACCGCGCCCAGGTCGAGGAGGAGCAGGAGCGGCGCCTGATCGCGGAACGGCAAAGTCCCGGCGCGCCCGACGCGGGCGGTCCGGCGCCGGTAACGCAGCCAGCGAATTTCGGCGACCAGCGGCCTCAAGAGGTTTCGCAGCCGGTCAGCTTCAACGCCCAGCCGGCTCCGGGCGCGTTCCCGACGCCTGCGCTTCAACCTGGCGCCAATCCCAGCGCTCGTGGGCTGATTAACAGCTTGACGCCGAGGACAGCCGACACCCCGGCGTTTCCTGAAAAGCGAGAGATTGACTCCCCTGTCGACCAGGAACGCGTCGTCGAGTTGGATGGACAAACTGAACAGGAACCAGACAGAAGCGGCGAGACGCCTAAAGCGAATGGCGGTTACGCGAACTCGGCGTTGAGCTTCAGCCTTTCGCCGCAGCCCATCAGAGAGCGGATCGGGAAGAGCTTCACCGTCGCGGTCGAAGTCAGCGGCAGGCGGCAAATGAGCGGCGCCGACATCGCGCTCAAATACGACGCCACGAAGCTGCAAGTGAAATCGGTGCGCGATGGCGGCCTGTTCGGCCCGCAGCCTTTATTCAGCTACGACTTCGACAAGAAGGGCGCCCTGACCGTCAAGCTCGAACATCCTGACGGCGCGCCGACGCCGATCAGAGGCCGCCTCGTCACGGTCGAGTTCATCGCCATCGGCGAAGGCCAGTCAGAGGTCGCTTTCAACGGAGGTCAGACCAGAGCCAGGGTCGGCAATGCTCAGGTCCCTGTCACCGGCTCCTCCCTCCAGGTCGTTATCGCTAATGACTAGATCGGATTGCAAATCAATGTACGGCATACTGAGATGATTGTACGGATCAGTACCGCGAGCGGTAGCGAGCGGGCTTCAGGCTCCGGCCGCGCTCGCTACCGCTCGCGGTACTGATTCAGCCAGTCTTCCCGTACATGCAATTGCAATCCGCTCTAGGCGTCGGGTTTAGTTGATCAGCCGATCTTGATGCCTATGCTTTCCAGGAATTTCGTAGGCTTCTCGCCGCCGATCAGCGCGAAGACGTAATCGTTCTTGATCCGCGCGCTCTCTTTGGCCGTCTTCGGATCGCGTTCGCGGGCGCTCATCAGGACCACTTCATCGGGGGTGACCTCTTTGATGGTCTGGCCGAAGAAGGCTTTGACGCGTCCCGCGTCCATGCAGTCGTAGACCATCATCTTGTTGCCGAGCTTCAGGTCGCTCTTGAAATTGCTGCGGATGACGAGCGAGACGGCGTTGTCGCGCCAGCCGATCAGATCGGTCCCCTCCTCCGAGCGATACGCGGCCAGATCTATGGCGGCCTCGACGGCCGAGTTCCCCGCGCCGACTATGACGACGTGCTTGCCGGAAAATTTGTTCGGGTCGGAGAGCTTGTATTTGACGCGCTCGTCTTCGTAAGGTTTGGCAGGCTTCGGTATGTACTTGAAGCCGCACCGCTGGCAGAATTTGTAATCGCCCGTGCGCTTCTCGCCGCACTTGTTGCAGAATTGCGGCAAGATCATGCCGGTGGGGGTGACGATCATCTTCAAATCCTCGCCCGGTACGTTCAATTTCATCGGCGTGCCCCGGTTGCCGATTGCCAGGACGACGCGGCGCGCGCGGTATTCCATGCGCTGCTTCGTCTTATCCTGATCGGTGACGACGACGAAGACGTCGCCGTCCCGCTTAATGTCCTTGCAGCCTTCGAATTCATTGATGACCACGCCGTTCGACTTGACCGTCTCCATCCAGGAGCCGAGCATCTGCTCCTTGATCGCGCCCGCGCCGTCGAGCTTGATCCCGCCTTTGACGGGCTGGTCGACGGGGTTGTAGTAGATGTACTTGCCCGCCTGGTAGGTCTGCTGGATCGTCGCGGCGACCTGATCCTGCTCCAAGGCGACGTATTTCAACCCGCGCTGGGCGGCGAGCGCCGCAGCCGACAACCCGGCGGGGCCGATGCCGACGATCGCCACGTCGTAATCGGCATTGCCGTTCCTGCCCATTTGCTTGATGTCTTCGACGACGTAATCGATCACCGCACCGCCCTCGTTAATGGCGTTCTTGATCAGCGGCACGCCCGAAACGTCCCCGATCAGGTAAATGCCCGGCACACTGGTCACAAAACGCCCGTCACGTTTGGGCACTTTGCGCTCGGGAATCTTCTTGGTCGAGTTGACGACGATGCACGATTTCGGGACCGTCGGGCATTCGACCTGACATGCAGTGTCTTCCATGCACTGTTCGACAGCCACCAGCGCGGCCTTCCCGTTGAGTATCGCCAACACGTCATGCGGACAGGCGTCGACGCAGGCGTGGCAGCCGATGCAGGTGCCGACGTTGATGATCGGGTGCGGATAAGCCAGGCCTTGGGGGTCGAGGAGGGGTTGCGTCTTGCGCGTTTCTTTTTTCTTCTCGGAGGGCGTCGCGGCCTCCTTCATTTCCCCGATCACGCGCCGGCGGCCGCGCCGCGTGTCGGCCAGGACCAGCGAGAACCCGACGAAAAAGACGAAAATGAGAAGGCCGATCCAGCCCGCGGGCGGCGACGCGCCGTAATTGAGCTGCAACTTGCCGGCGAAGCCCGTGAGAAGAAGGCTGGCCCAGCCCGAGGGCAGCGCCACGCCGCGACTGATCAGTAATTTGCCGGCATATCCGGCGACAAGAAGAAGGGCAAATAGGATAGCTGTTACGGTTAGTTGTGATCGCTTCATCTTATTCGGCCGATAAAAACTATTCTTTTGTTTTGATTCCCTTGCCGCGGCAGGAAAATCCATCTCTCATTCGCGCATTTCTTTCAATCATCTCACCATCCTGCGCAGACTCGCGCGCAATGCCTTCTCCTCGCCGTGCTGCGCGTGGCAGGAAACGCACTGCGGGTCATTCGTCCGCGCGCCGGCCAGCCCGTTTATCGCCCTTTCCGCAAAGCCCGCGCGCGCGCTGGCCATCTGGGCGGCGGCGGCGGCCTCGGTCGCGCCGTGACAGGCGACGCAGGACTCGCGCACCCCCTGGGTCACGGCGGCGCCTTCAAACCCGGCCTGATGACAATCGGTGCAATTGGCGCGCCCCTTTTGACGGCCCGCAGTGTGAATCAAATGAAACTGCTCTTTCGTATTGTACTGTGCGGGTGTGCCGGGCAGTTCCTTGCGCTGCCAATCCTTCTGCGAAATCCCCGCCCACACCCAGCGCCCGTCAGTTACGGGATAACCGGTCACATTGCCGTGGGGAGTTTTGAGCAGTTGCCCCGTAAGCGGCGACCTAAATTCGCTGCCGTCCCTGTGGCAGCCGGTGCAGGCCACGTTCGCGACCAGCTGGGGCCTGAAGTCGCGCCCATTGTGCTCGCTGTGACAGCTCACGCAAGTCATCCCGACCTTCATGTGGATGTCAGACACATCGGAACTAAACGCCGACGTCGTGTGGCAGCTCGCGCAATTCTGATTCATCGGCGCCTGAGCCGCATGGCAGGTCGTGCAGGTGGAGTTGTTCGCGATTTTCGCGATCGCCGGGTTGATCGAGAGGTCGCTGCGGAAATGCGACGTCGAAAGCGGGCCGGGCGAATAGGCGTCCTTGAAAAGGAACGTCGCGCCGACCGCGAGCAGGGTCACCACGATCGCGCCCCACGAGAAGAGGGCGGTCGGCCAGGAGAATTGCAGGTCGCGCGTCGGATACCAGTTGAACTGCGCCTTGCCCAAACGCCTTTTGGTCTTCGGCTTGAGCGGCGAGTCGGCGGCGAGTTTACCCGCCTCGCGCTTGCGCTTGTCCCAGAAGATCTTCAACGCCTGCTCGTCCAGCGGGGTAAGCCGCCCGGTGAGTATCCCCGTCCCCGTCAACCGCCGCGTCCCTTTCGGCGTCACCTTATCGCGCTGGAGCTGGGCTTGAACGTTCAAGCGCCCCATGCTGCGCGGGTCGAGCAGGACCGTCTTGCGCTGCTCCGCCGGCAATATTATCTGGCTCGAGCTCGAAGCCTCGACCGGCAGAGGGTTGACCGTCATCTCGACTTCCAGTCGCAGATCCTTGTCGTCGTATTTCGGGTAGAGAAAGAACGGGCCGATCTGAATCAGATCGCCGTCGGCCAGCGGGGTCTTTTCGATCTGCTCGCCGTTGAGCAGCGTCCCGTTGGCCTCCGAGAGGTTGAAAATCCAGTAGTCCCCCTCGATCTCCTTGATGCCCGCGTGCGTGCGCGAAACCGTGGGGTGGTTGAGCGCGAGGTCGTTGCCGATAAGGCGGCCGACGGTCAATCCTTCACTCTCGATCACCACGGGATCGAGATTGACGTCTTTGCGAATAACGATAAATTTGCTCATATTCGATTCAACAGCAAAAACAATCAGGCGAAGACAGGGTGAACAGGATTTTTCAGGATTGGTCAAAGAATGGTCGATGGCATACCATTCTGAACATCCTGGAAAATCCTGTTCATCCTGTCTACGATCCTTTTATTTTGCACACGCGCTTATCTAGCCAAGAAGTAGATCACTTGAATGATGTGAACGATCATCAACGCCAGCATCAGAGACGTCAAGATGACGTGGGGGGCAAGCCACAATTTCAACGATTGGTGCAGATAGATCAGCGCGTCGACGCGCCGCATGGTCACGGCCTTTTCGATCGCGCTGAAAAAATTCCCCTGCTCGTAGGCGGAGAGGCTCTTGGCCGCGGGCTTCAAGGCGCCGCCGACCGCGCCGACCAACTGGTCCAGCGATTCGCGCCGGAGGTACTGGCGAAGCAAGAACCTCAGCGAGAGGCAACGCTTGAGCACACGCTTCCTGATGAACTTCGCCGCCTCGGGCGAGGCGGCGGCCATCGTCGCGCCAAGCTCCTCCCTCAGCTCTTCGCGGCGGGCCAGCAAGTCTTCGATCAGCAGCGGCTGGCCCTCGATCCGCGTCAACATCCGCGGCGCGACGTAATAAACTAGAATGCCGAAGAGCCCGGTCAGGATCACCAGGTCGAAGGAGACCATCAGCGCCGTGGTCAACGCCCCGCCCGATTGCACGCCGCCGTGCAGCAGGAGCACGGACCCGCCGATCACCCCCAGGTAGCTGTGGCTCAGCAGCCAGTAGCGCAGCGGCCCCGCGCGGCGTTTGTAGATCTGTTTGCGGACCGGGTAGGCCATCACGCCGACGATGCCGGTGAAGCCGACGATGCCTGTCAGCCAGCGCATATCGAACCAGGAGCCGAGCAGCGGCGTCTCAAGCCCGTAATCCAACAGCCCCAGAACCGTCAGCGCAATCGAGGCCAGCGTGATGATGATCCCGATGGCGTGCATAAAGCGTTTGCCGGCGTCCTTGTGCGAGGTGTGGCGGGCGATGGCCTGTGTCGGGCCTTTGAAGATCAAGCCCTCGATGTTTTTGATTTCGGCGAAGTAGGAGCTCGGGTCGATGCGCAGCAGCGCGCCCGTAGGACAACTCTCCTCGCAACTGTAGGATTGGCGCTTGGCGCCTTTCGGATTAAGGGACGTTCCGGCGCAGAGATTGCACTTCACCGCCAGCAGATCATCGGTCTGTTCGACCGCGGGCGGCAAAGGATCCGAAGCGAGACGCAGCAATGTCTTCAATTTCCCATTACTTCCCTTCGCCTTGTCCCCCTCTCTCGCCTTACGCGGGATCATCGAGATCGCCTCGTAGGGGCATTGCGTGGCGCAATCGGCGCACCCGATGCAGGTCTTATAATCGATATCCACCTGGCCGTCTGGGAAGCGGGCGATCGCGCCAGTCGGGCAGCCTGTCAGACATTCGGGGTCTTTGCAGTGCAGACAAACCGCCGGCGCGAGCAGACTTTGATAATTCGAGTTTTTCTTGAGCGTAACCGGACGGTTGACGTGAATGCCGCGCCGCACCAGCCGCGATTGCCCATGTATCTGGTGGCAGGCCATCGAGCAATTGCCGCAGCGCACGCACAAATCCATGTCCATGACCAGCAGGTTCGTGGCGTCCACTAGTCCGGTCTCGATCAATTCTTCCTGAGCCTTGGCGACCGGCGCCGGCTCGCGGCTCTGCAGCCAGGCCTTGGCCTCGGTCGGAACCGCCATGCCAGAAAAAGCCAGAAGGAGCGTCTCGCGCAATTCGGGCTGCTGGCGCAGCTTCGAGATCGAAACCTCCAACACCTCCGATCTTTCCATCAGCGTGCAGGTGTATTCCCACTCGCCGTCGCGTGTGATCGCGTCGACGCCGAAGCAATGCGACGGGCCGACGTAAGTCTCGACCGACTTTTTATTCCAGTTGCGGGTCACGCCTCTGCCGTTGCCGTCCTCGCCGCCGCTCTCTATGTTCAGCAACTGCGTCTTGGGAGTCAGGCGCGCCCAACCCGATTTCAGCACGTACAGCCTGTTGGCCAGTTCGCCCGCGCGGAAGAGCGCGTGATTCTTGGCGTAGACACGGAATTTCGAGATCGATTCGAGTTGGCTGATCGCCTCGCCGCTGAGGTCGGTGATCTTGGCGATCTCCTGGATCAGGTTCGAGCGCCCGTGTTTACGATAGGTCGCGTCGAGAGCCTGCCCGAAGGTCGGCAGCTTTCTGAGCAGGCGCAGCGCTGGGCGCTGAACCTCGAGCACCTGAACGGGCCGGTCTTTCGGCGCCCGGACCGTCGCGTTGCGCTGTGTCCCGGCCAGCACTGACATCTCGCCAAATTGCACGCCCGCCGGGATTTCGGCCACTTTCGCCTGCCCCTGCGGGGCGCCGGCGTAAACGTCGGCTCGGCCCGCGACTACGATGTAGAAGGCGTTCCCGCCCCAATCTCCTTCGCGGACGATATCTTCACCCGGCGCGAAAGTGAGCAGTCGCACGTAAGGCCCAACCTGCTTGCCACTGTAGTTGCGGCCGTAGACGATGACCTCGAGGTCGAGTTCGTATTCGTAATGTCCATCCCGCTTGGCCGTCAGGTCGGCGATCGCGCCGACGCTCTCGATGGCGGCCAAAACTTCTCGACGTTTTGTGTTCTCCTGTGGCATAGATTCTACCGGGAAGCGAATAATAATTTGCGTGAGTTCAGTGGGAACGATCGGCGACGATGGCGCACACTCATTTTCAGAGACTCACGGCGCTTTAGTCAACCGATTAATTGGCCTCGCCAATTTAATTCTAGATATGGATAATAGAGAGAGATTCAGACTCATATCACTTGACAATTTTCCGAGGAGTCATCCATGTAACGGCAGCGACAACGCCTTGAGACAATGAAAATATCTGGAGTGGAGAATGGGAAATAACTTCCTTGATCCCCAATCCCGATTCCCCACTCTCCACTCCCAATATTCTACCGAGCAGAACAAAATGAGACGTGGCGCCTTCTTTATGCTGACATTGCTCGCGCTGATCGCGGCCTCTTCGACCGCGCGGGCGCAAACGAAACTCGGTCCGAAGGACGGGGAAGGGCTGCCCGCGGCGGACATCAATCGTATCAAAGCCGGCGACGCCGCGCCTGATTTTACTCTCGAAGATCAGGACGGCAAACCGGTCACGCTCTCCGATTATCGCGGCAAGAAGACCGTCGTGCTCGTCTTCTACCGCGGCTACTGGTGAGTACACTGCGCGGCTCAGCTTGGAAAGCTGAAATCGCTGCTCGACGAAAGGTTGCGCGACAGGACGGAGATCCTTGCCGTCAGCATTGACCCACATGACAAGGCGATTTTCCTGCGCGACAAGTTGAAAGACCAGCCCGGCTTCGATTTCCCGCTGCTTTCAGACGCCAGCCACCGAGTGATTGACCGTTACGGATTGTTCAACGAGCAGTCCAAACGCGGCTGGCCGCACCCCGCGACTTACGTGATCGACGGCGCCGGCTTCGTGCGCTGGAAATTCGTTGAAGTCAATTATAAGACCCGCCCGTCGAATGAGGACGTGCTGGTCCAAGTCAAGAAGGCCGATACCGATATCAAATAGACTTGATCGTGGCGCAGCCCGCGCAATGAGATTAAATTCCAACCATAGTAGAAGACTCTCCTTAGCGGCCTTGGCGCCTTGGCGAGAACCACCGCCTGAATGAGCAAGCCTGTTTCTTGCAAAGGCGCAAAGGCGCGAAGTGGTAGGACTTAGTTTTCAAAGACTATAAGTCCGCGCCACGGTTAGGACTTAATTTTCAAAGACTATAAGTCCGCGCCACGGTTAAGATCGTTCCCCTCCATTTCTTAACCGTGGATTTGGGTTTAATGCTCTTTATAGTCGAGCTTCAGATAACTACCGGCGTCGCCAACCACGAAGACATAGTTGTGGCCATTGATCGCCACGCTAGTGAGACCTTCAGGCTTCTCCCTGTCTTCGAGGGTCATCAATTTAGTTGGATGCGAGCCCGGCTCCCCATTCCATTCCCATAATCCGAAGTCGGACGTCCGAGAAGTTTCAGGCGCGCCAGAGATGATCAGGAAGCCTCTCGAATTCGCGTCGTAGGTGATATCGCGCACCCCCTGGCCGCCGAGTGATAGAACGATCACCTCCGGCTGATCGACCTTCAAGTTTTCACGCGTGAATTTCCCACGTGGATCGCGCAGTTTGATAGGCACGAGCGCCGCCTGCCCCCCCTGACCTCCGATTTGCGGCCCCCGCAATCCAACCAGCAATCTCTCCCTGTTCGGGTCCCAGGCGAGGCCTTCGATGTTCAACCCGCCTTGCCTCCCATCCGGGGCTCCGCTGGTGGCGATAGTAGTCACATTTTGAAGCAGGAACGAACGGAAATCGGTGATGATTTCGGGC
>Ga0154003_1000371_pt1 | contig 14051 bp, 9 predicted proteins | sample TSFL087MetaG_FD_104679 | JGI IMG/M metagenome (GOLD analysis project Ga0154003, IMG submission 104679) | Attine ant fungus gardens microbial communities from Florida, USA - TSFL087 MetaG | ecosystem: Host-associated > Fungi > Mycelium > Unclassified | place: USA: Florida, Lake Talquin State...
AACAATGTCCGCCCGTTTCGCGGCAGTAGCTGCTTTTTTGGCCTCTAAGTCTTCTTCTTGTTCCGCAAGGGGCATGACGGGCTGTGGCTCCGGGTCCGGCTGAGGCAGCTCCTCTTCGTCCAAACCGATTTCTCGCAAGAAGTCATCAAGATCCTCTGATTTCATCTCAGAAGCACCCTGTGGTGCGTCGTGTGATTGCTCAACGGCAATATCGATAGCGGTGCGCATTGAGAGTTCGACGGGATCTGGATGTACTCCAGTTTCATTGATCTCGCTCTCCTTCCCTACCTCAGCGACAGAATCCTTATTGAAAGTGGGTTCGGGAGTCGGAGCGACAATCTGGGAAGTGGAAGCATCAGACGCAACAAATTCCGCCGTGGCTTCAGGGACACAGTCGGGAATAGTAGAAGGCGAGGTGTATTCGATCGTAATTGATTCGATGTCACCATCAGGCTGAGGTGTAGCTTCAGCTTCAGCTGACTCTGGATGGGCATCCACACTGGGGATCGCATCAAAAAGATTGGAGTATTCAGGTTGGTTGGCAGCGGAAGTCGTGACGTGGGCAATAGTATCTGTTGGGGATGGTCCGGACTTTTCAATAGCCTTTTCCCAAATCCTGAGAGCGTGAGGATCGACAAATTCCCGCCGAAGATGACCAAAAGAACTTGAAGTAGCTTGAAAGAAAGCTATGGATTTGAGAGCTACATGTTTTCCCTTCGTTTGTACCGCTTGGGCGAAGACTTGTAGTAGAGGCTTGATCCGTGCATAGCCGCGAAGTACATGAGGTTTCATTAGGGTGTAAAACCGGGTGGTGTACAGCTGCGAACGGTCACAAGCAAACAAAAGGTAATCCTGCGCCCTATGAATGGAGATGGACGTATAGTGCGCGAAGGATCGGACGAAGGGTTCTGCCTTATGGTTATAATATCTAGTGCGCTTGATTAGGGGCGAGATGTACTTTTTGACTAGGGGTTCTAGATATAGAGTGTATCTCGGCAAGATGGCGCGAGTCCAATACGGGATGACGATATTGTCCCAGAGGCTTGACGATACTCGTTTCGAAAATTGGGCGACAGCACCGATGTACGGTGCTGTCCGTTTTTGGGCCGCAGCAAGGTATGGTGTAACTGGTTGAATATAGCTTTGGTAAACAGGTTTTGCATATTGTTCATAGGGTTGGACGACAGAGGGATGTGTGAATGCAGCACGAATAGGTGGGATGACATAGGGTTCGAGAACATGTGTGCGGTAAGCAGCAAGAGAACGACAGACGGAATGATTATGGGAAGAGTCAGAAGGACAAATATAAAGAACGTATGCAGCGAAGGTAGTCAGAAAGAGGAAGAAAAGATAGTCCACTAGTGACCGCTTTTCTTGTCGCACTAGGGGAGTCTGAGGTTTCGACTTTCGTGTCTTGTGCGTCGACCGAGGAGTGCCATTTAGATCCTACAATCAGAATGAGTTTCCAACTGCATGTACAAAATATAATATATGTACAGCTTGACCAGAAGATAGCGATGAATTGTCTGAGATCTTTGAGTGAGGTTTGGCGCTGATAGTTCGAGGCAAAGCTTGGGTTGAACTCGTGCGAGAAGGTGGCGGGGCTGGTGCAGAAGGCTTTTTACGAGCAGCTACCATCTTGGAGTAGAAGAGAGAGAACGCTTGTCAAAGTCGGTGTGTGGTCTCCTTGATGGTGGCGCTCTTCCTGTGGTGATGCCTGTTCAACCGTGGATACCGGTTCGATCATGTTCATCATTGGTAAGCACAACGTCAGAGGTTCCCAACTTTTTACTCACGTCACTTGTAGTGTCCAAAAAACTGACCCCAATCACTTTTTTAACATCAGTTATTCTCAGGGAGGTCTCTAGAAAGCATTGGTGAAATCAGTAATTACATAATCAATATACATTATTGAATTCAAAAATGATGACATATGTTGGTAAATTTACGAGATTTGGATCAATGTAGTTTGGGATGTGTCGAGGCAGCATTTTGCACCCGCATTTTGCACCCGCAGTTTTCTGGAATTCTTTGCAAACGTTGCAAGTGTCCAAAATTGAATGTACATGCCTTGGTAGATTTCCAGCTACAATCTGTCAAAGTTATGATGTGAATGGACATGGGAAAATTTTGAGGGACAAGGATTATGTGGAATCACGGGCTGAACCTGGTTAACTTTCCCAAAACCAAACACATCCGATAGCATGCGGAGAACAAAGTGACTCTCTTTATGAGCTGACTGCATTTCTCAAGTAATTCCGGAATTCTCCTGAATTGAAATTGAGATGCAACACACAAATCACACGCACATTCTGCACGCATCCTGATGTCAAGTCGCCTTTTCACACAGTGTTATAACTATGCAGTTGGGGAGCTTTGAAGTTGCACTTTGAGACAAAAATTGTTAAGAGACGAACTAGAGAAGAAGAGCAGGAACAATGATCTAAATGAGATTTGTGGCTGTCCTTCTCGAATATTGCCAAAATAACTTGCCCTTGGCAGACCATATAGATGTGAGACTTTTTAGGATGAGCAAAAACAATTTAGAGCTGTAGATTTTTTTCCAGAACTCCTAAATTGATTTTTTCTATTCTTCACACATCTTGTGTGGAATGAGTACCTTTTCGACAAGGCAACATTGAGTGGTCAAGACGCAGTTCAAACTCCAACCCAATTGCATCTGCATTTGAGTCTCATGCTCTTACAATTCAGCCACCTCGCCGATTGGAACTTCATCAACTTTCAAAAGACACCCAAAATTGATCATGAAACTGTGCGATGTAAATCAATATTAGCTGGACTGGATCAACTTCTGTGTAAGGTTTTTTGACTTGCTTCACCTCTCTTCAATCATGACTATCACATCATCAGGCCTGTCCAGCAACGTGAATTCAATCCCATCTGAAGAAGCCAAGTCTGTTAATTTTAATTACTCTATTGACTGGTGAGGTAGATTATAATAATAATGCGAGAAATATCCTACAATGAATGTTTCAAATATCATAAGAAATTTTTATCATAAGGAACATGATAACACGGACTGTGACCGCGTACCGTGTAATAGATTGCTGATTTTTCAAAAAAGGAGGGACACGTTGAAAATCTTCCAGCACATAAATTATTTAATGAGAATCATTCTATGACTGGAAAAAGCCCCAACCTGTCATGTCCACGTTGAACATGTGAGAACCAGACATTAAACTCTGACTGAAATTATACATAAATCATAGACTCTAAAACTCAAGAAAAGTTAGGAGGACTTTACCAGGTACTGACTCAATGATATAATCTTCATGACTCAGGTTATTTATTTGGTGTCTTTGATCATGGCTTTGTGTAATGCCTGGACAAACTGCTGTAGCTTCGCGGATCCTGGGAAACTAGGCTAGTGACCTAGAAAAAGGGTTTTGTGAAGAGTATACAGCGAAAAGGAGATCCCAATCAATACCAACAGTGAAACCTGGGCGTTCTAGGAAAGTGAGAATGGGTCTAACCCTTAGTTGGAGCCAGCTGTGACGTCATGGTAATCAGGATCTAGCCATGGTCATTAGCGGGTTTAGGTGGAGTTCCCGGAGGAGATAGGAGGTTGTCAGAAGTCAGATGAATTTAATATACGGACAGCGGTAATCAAAACGATCGTGAGACAGATTACAAGGAAATAGAGCGAAGAAACGACAGTCAATAAGGGAATCAGTAAGTAGTAGGATGTCGAGCGAAAGGATAACCAAGTCCAGTGAGATCTTTACAGTCGGGTGACCGCCTTTAAGTCCAAAGGCATGCCTAGAAAACATGGTTCAAAACGATAAACAGTACAGGGTGATGAATATACCAGAAGGATCAATCCCATTTCTGGCCAGTATCTGATTATGTCGGATTAATCTTGCTTGATCGAAGCTGATAATTGCAGGTAAGTAGGAAACCTTCCCAAGACATGACAGCCATACTTTACATGTTCTCGGCTCATAATTTTGAGCACCTCCTGTGTACCTTGTTCGTCCAACCCAGCTCTTGAGTCACCATCTCGCAGGTTAGCTTCGATGTCGAAAGCCGATGAGGTTAAACCAGCATTGACCTGCTGGGAAAATGTTGAAAGAGGGGTGTAATGGCTCGACCTGGGAAAGATAGATTTGATACGCTCTGGAACGTGAGGGAGAAGTATTTCACGGTAACGATACGAGGCTGAAGTCATAGACAAGACGTAGGCGTGTTGAACGAACTAGTCTGAAGGAACTCTGGGAAGGAGACACACCGAGCGCTAACACGAGAACAAAGCCAAGTAGGGATGCATAGAACAACATTTTCAAGATATAGGGATTATCTGGAACAACAGAAGGCTCCAAACAGCACAGGAACTATGGAGATAAATGTAAGAGTTTGAATGTCTCCGACATGCGTCAAGATCACGTGTCAATGATTACGATTCTTCAATCTTGCCTGTCCCCCAGTTTAGGTATCTAAACTATTCTCACCGCATAACTTGCAGATCATACTGCTTGAGATCTTCTAGTTTTCTGAATCTCTACTTTATCTTTCTTTGGAAAAATATGACGGCACTTTTTCGTACACTCGAGGTACATCTAGTAACTTGAAACACCATCGATTCACCTGTGGATGATTTGATTATAGGAAGAGTTTTGTCCACCTCTGGACTCATCTCTTCTAGCAGCCTTGCTAGCTGAGGTAGAGACTGATACGGAAGATAAATCTTTCTTAACTGGGGAACCGCAGATCGTTGGACTCCGCAACGTGCTTCGAGAGCTGGCCTCCCATGCCGAGGAGGTTCAGCTTTTTGAGTTTGCAGAGTCAAATTCAATTTCGCCTACGGAAACTACCATTAGCTCGCAGGATCCAGCGCTCAGTGGATCCACGATGGACACTTCCGTCAGTTCTGGGTCATCTAGATTGTCAGTCCAGTCTTTCGGTACCCCTTTGGAATTCCTTCAGGCTTCACTTCCGGACACACCTGTCAACACGCTGAAGCAGGCCTTGAAAGACGTCGAAGAAAGCGGCAGGAAGCTGGATATGTGGAATCTGATAGGAAATATACTATCTCAAGAGTACACCCGAGAGATGGAGGAAAGAGGGTTAGGTGATAATAACGATGTGATTGGAGGATGGGAGTTTGTTCCCCATAAATCCCGGGAACACCATGGTTCTGCATCTCCTGACAAACGAAAGCGTTCTCAAGCAACGAAGATTACACTTGTTGATATTCGTCAGCAAAACCATCGTATTCGTCAGCATAGAAAGTCAGGATCTGCCCCGAAGCCACCCTTGCCCGATCTTTGGACCGAAGTGCAATCAATTGCCACCAACATTTCAGCTTATCTCAGTCCCCATCCCCTGTCTTTCTTTCTTTCTTATCTCCATTCCCCGCAATACGAATCGCCTTACCAAGCTCTTCTTGCAGCCCTCGAATGTATTTGCAAGGCTCTTCCCTCTCGTGATACGGAGGAGAATGCTACCTTGTTACGGAATTTACTCGAGGTAATATTTCCGGAATATGAGCCATTGGATTTTGAACAGCGATCTCGACTGGTGCACGAAACCGAGTTGTGTATCCTGGCAACAAGTGGCAGGGGTGAGGATGTTATTGACCTTGTTAGGTTCCTTCGTGAACTCAGCTTGGATGCATCATCCGGAACGTGGGATTTAGGAATATACCACCTGCCTCCGCACAAACCCCCACCTTCTCCCACCATTCCAAAGGAGATACACAAAAAACGAAAAAAAGCTTCTCCCATCTGCACCCCCCTGACACCTCAGATATCGTCATGTTCCTTATCTCTACCATCTCCTGTTCCAAACTCTGCCCAGGGCAACAACCTTGATCCTTATGAGTGGCAATCCATCCCTGTGCGGCGGACACTCAGTAGCAGCTCTACACGACTCGCTCATAGTATACCCGCATACGCTCGCGTACACAATGGATACGACAAAGACGACACAAGGGATTTAGGCCAGCAACTCAGACCCAACAATAAGATCAAGGAGCACAGACGTCAGCAGGAGGAGTATTTAAAACAAGCAGCGAAGATATGGCAACGAGGAGACAAGAAGTTTAGGGGAGAGACCGCCTTCTATTATGCGGAGAAGGTTAGCTTTTAAATCTCATAATTGCCTTTTGTTGACATCACCACGAGGCACGAGAATTCCAAGAATTAGTGAAACAAGAAGCATTGATAAATGCGCGCGCTATGGTCAACTCGAGAAGGTCTGAATAAGAGTAGTTGTACCTCAGGGTCTACGAGTTGACTTTCCTTTCCTAGGGCCTCTACTGGGAAATATGACGAGATTGACCTTCATGGTACAACTGTCTACGAGGCGGTCACCATAGTGAAGGAGATTCTACTAAATTTCGAATGTTCCCCAAGTACGCTCTGCATGTCATGTGTATTCTATTAAGTCACATCGCAACACAGGTCAACCGCTCAAAATTATCACTGGGAAGGGTAGCCATTCCACTAATAAGGTTGCTGTTCTTAAGCCAGCGATTAGGAATGCACTGTTAGACGATGGATGGGTTGTTGGCACATGGAATGCAGGCCTTGTTGTCCGCGGGCGGAGTTCTTGAGTCATACATCGCCGACTCTCTAAAATCGACTCCATTTTTTGCTTCATGAATATATTTACATATTCTGTAGTTATTTCTCTGGGTCCTGGTAGTCTATCAATATTAATACTGCCTTGTGTGATACATGCGTGACCCCGCGAAACCAAGATTCAATGCCATCATTTGCTATGTCAAACGTGAGAATCCCTTATATTGTTGAGGTCACTTCTTAAAGTATGCCTACGCGCAGTTCTGACTCTGATACCTCTTTTGTTGCTCTTGGAAAACGTCGAAAGCTCAGGATGAGTCCTTTTAATCATAAATGCATGACCTGTGACTTAGATTCCCACAGAAATCAGAGAGTCAAAAGAAAAAAAGAAATACAAACGTAGGACATGATAAGCGAAATCAATTTCCGCTCTCCTTTGACTCTTTACTCTATCCTACGGGCGGCGCTAGTCACGGAGATGATGATTCATCCTTTGACGATGTAATTGAAACACTTCTTCCAGAACTCCTGAGGACTAGGGCTTTGTTACTGGAGCAGTATTCGGATTATGATGAGCAGGTTGTGTTCGCATTTTCCCAAAAATATGATTCAGCTCTGAATGGGATGCCAACAGGGTACTTGTCTTAGGTCTCTCACTCGATCCGAGATATCATCTCTGCTCACCACTAGGGATAACTGGGGGCAAGATGTTACGTCAACTATCTTACTACGCAAGCTCAAATTATCTCAGGTAGGGAGGAAGCTGAATGATATGCTATCTTGGCTTATTGTATTCCTCAGGAGAGGCGCAGAAGTCACAGCGCTCCGATGTCTCTCGTAGCACCCTCGGGACCTTTATCTCAAACTCGACCCCCACCTGAGAAAATAGCACCCAGACGCCAGGTTGCACAAATGCTGGAGGAGATCCAGACGACACCATTTGATCATTCGTTTCTATCTCGTTTGCAAGGCGGTGCTAGGGGTTACACATTCTCTGGATTGATTGCTGTCGATTGGGAGACAATCACTCCGTGGATGAGTCTCATGGACGACATTCGGGATCATTATGAATTGGCGCAGTATGCACATCTCCACCTTTGATTGAAACTCAGACTGACGTCGGTGCATCACGGAATATCTAGTCCTGAGCGGGAGCAACCAGTAGTATCTCCGGCACCAATAACATATAGTACCCTTCAATCATGTCATCTCGAACAGATTCACGATTTATTAGAACGGGTTTTTTGGACAGGGATAGATGGTGACTATATCACACTTTTCATCTGATTCCTCTACCAGTCAGCGATTCCCTGGAATTTTCACCAGAACAATGTACTGTCGTGGCTTGTTACAAACGACTCGTTGTCGGTGTCACGATCATGAGTTCTCCTCAAGAAACCTATATCACATATTTAGCCGTCAAGGCCGGCTGGGATAAAGCACAGATTGCTCGGTTAGCTTGACTTGATTTTTTCGAGCTGCAGCTCAACCTTGTTTGCTCTTTTACTAGAACCATGCTGTTTCATTTGATCAAGATGAATCCCAAGAGAGACATAACCTTGCATGTATCGGCGAATAACTCAGCGATGGTAATGATTACTTTATTCTACCACATGGAAGATCCTAATTTTTGAACAGCTGCTCTACAACCAGTTCGGATTCAAAGCGGAAGAATTCATAGCTGGGTTCTATGAAGATTATCTGGATCCAGTTTCTCGGGGGTCTAAAAATGCCTTCAGGTTGCGACTTCGCCAATGATTTTCCTGGGCAGCCCAAAGAATGTGGGCAATAACTTCAACTCTTGACCACCCATTTATTTGCCGCCCCCGAAATCAGAGACTATAACATAATCAACAGCAAGTGGAACAGAGTGCGCAATTTGACTTGGGAAAACGATCCAATGAAGCGGTCCGGCTGATGGTAACTCCATTGTACGTCTTGGATGGATAACCGTTCACAACGCGCATCGATAATCTTGAGCGGTACTGCTTGGAGAGTGTGCCAGTCTTGTAGTGGCAACCATCATTCGACGCGAAGCTTGTATTTTCATTGTCATGTCAAGTGTTCTTACACGATAAAATTGATTGATTGATATCACAGAAGACTTGTCTTAAGAGGGGATCAACAGTAAAGATACATTGCAATCATGTTGTTTTCTATCGAATCATGACAAGTCGAGCTAATATATGCTATACATCTGACCAGTTCCAGACGAGCAGTCTTGATGAAGTGTGACCAATAGTTCAAAAACGACTATTGCATCTCGATTATTTACAAGCAGTTTTGATCAGAAGTCAGAAGAAGTGATAGAAGAACAACACAGAAAAATAGCCACAAGGCTGAATCGAGATGTACGCATCAACATAAAACGACTTCTTCACAACTGTCCAAAAAAAAAAGTGACTGCAAAGCTGCAATATGAAGCAGGAGCACAGAATACTGTGTACTGCTAGACCAGAACATGAGCATGAACACTGTAGGTTCAAAAGGAAAATTCACCCGGAACTTCTTTTACAAACGGTTAAGCGAGATTTCTTTGACCTCTCCAGTGCCCACATAGCGGTGGACAAGGAAGGCAATAGCAGAAGGGATCTGAAAAGGATTTTGATCACAGGAAGAGCAGGATTCATCTTCACCAGTGTCCAGTCCTGTATCTTCGAACGGTGCGAATAACGTGTCCCACCGGATATGAGTCAGACTCGGTAGAGCTTTTGAAAGAGCCAAGGATGTAAGCTGTTCCCTCCTGCGCGTTTCCTCTTTGAAGACACCACAAGCCGCACATGAGGAGAACGAATTAAGAATGCCTTTTCCACCTTTAGTTTCGTCTGAATGAATGATATGTTCTTCCAGGATATAAGCATCTGAGAGCAAAAGCCCAATATAGAGACTTTTCAATTTGGTTAAGGACGCCAAAGAACGGGCAAAGGAAGCCTGAAATAGTAGAGCACGTAACAGGGTTCAGTGAAAGTCAAAAAGAATGCAATGAAGAAATGTCAACAGCAAGTTTTTCCGCGTTGGCGTAGTAGTCAGGTATCGGGGAGTGCCTCATGTAGCCCAGTGAGTCCTCTAAGCAGACAGTGCAACAGTCAAAATCGATGCGTTTACTAGATTCCATTTCGAGTGACTTCAATTGAGGGAAAGTGAGGGATAGAGAATCAAGCAATTTGCTATCAATGCGCGGAATCTCAGTCAACGTGAGTTTTTGGATGTTTGTTCCGGAGCGAGAAAAAGAGTCAAGGAGACGGCGGACAACTGAATCTTGTGTGCTCAGTCCCTCGAGCGTGAATGATATCTTGAGGACTTGTAAGTTAACGAATGAGCCTATGTTCTTGATGAGACCGCTGGCGACTACATGCGACGGGCAAATGAAGGACCTTTGCATCAGAGGGGGAAAGGATTCCCGTCAGTCTTTGCCGTATATATGCTCATGAATCGGTGAGAATGACCTACCTGACCCAACCAAAGCTATTAGATCCACCAAAAATCTCGTTCTGGATAGAAAGGTAATCCCAGACTTTGGTAAACAGCTCCCAGCTGTCAACCACGATATTTCGAAAGTAGAGACGCAAAGAAATTTCCCGGAGAATCTTGGACGCTCGAATGAGAGAGTGAAGGGCAAAAAACCTGGATTCTGAGCAAGGGTAAGCTGGGAGCACCAAGCCCACGACGGTTTCAATGATCTCATAAGGTAGACGAGGTCCAATGAATTTTTTTGGCTGTGCGTTAGTAGAATTGCGCCCTCTAACGCGCAGTGTAAGTGAGCTTGTGCGTCGAGCAAGAACAGTTGAAGTAGTTCGAGTTAGCATGTTACAGCGATGGTTCAAGTTCAAATCGCTACCTATCAAGGCATCATCACGAAGTAGCATCAAAATAAAGATAAAGTATGGCGTATTACACGATCTACAATATAAGTAATAAAACATCAGGCCTGCTTCCCTCTACGACGACGACGGATCATCAAGAAGCCAGCTGAAATTCTCTGAAATGATCGTACCCTCGCCCTTCTCCATTTTTTTTATCGAAGAGTCAGAATCAGTGCTGCTGCTACTCGCGTGCAGCACTGATGCACGCATATTGTGGTACCACTCGTTCCGAATTGTTTTTTTCAACTTTTTGGGCTTTCCTGTCTCTCTTAAGTACAATTTTAAGTTGAATGTGCAAAGAGGGACTGAGAATACCTACCTACTGGTGTTCCCTCTTGTCGGAGCTCTAGCTCTCGCCAAAGCAAGCACAGATTGTTGCTTTGACCGCGACATAGCCGGCATTGGTCGTGGGGTAGATTGTCCATCTTCTTCACACCCGACGGCGCTATGACGTTCCTGTAGAGGTGTTACCAGGTCCGGATTAACATTCGAATTTTGCGCTTCCAGCTTGTCCCGTGATTGTTGGAATGTCTTTTCCGGCGCTTGAGACTTGGTGGATTCCTGGGATTCACCGTCAGGCAAGCATAGATTCAAGTCTGGAATTTCCAGTGGATTGATCTTCGAGCCTGCAACTTCTCCCAGAGATTCGTGCCGTAGTGTTTGTACAGAAGATCCATTCTGAGTCCTGGATAAAATTCTATTTCTTGACTTTGAAAGAGAACGTCCCAAGTACTGTACTTCTGAGTTTTTGTAGTCCAAGTCCTTGCCATATTCAATACGTTTCGTGTGTCTTGAGATAGTCTTTATCCCATCTGTATACCCACTGTTTACGGAGTCACATCCATTCTTTGAGCCAATGGAGACTACAACGACATCGTCATCGTCAGTACCAGAGATTTTCCTTGACGGTCTACGGGGTAGTTCCTGTTCTTCCAGTTCTAGATCTTGAGAGGGATTGTCGCCTGCATCTCTAATAGCGTATTTCATTCCACGCCCCTTCCCCTTCTTCCCATTTGTGGCTCTACCTTCCTTCACATCCTCCAACAATGCCTCAACTTTTCCTGACTCAATCTCTTTCCTTCTCTTCATTGCACGCTCCATGACAATTTTATCGCCAGCCTCTATTGCATCAGTCTTGTCACACTTTCTGCCTCCACTGGCACTCATATTCTCGCCGCTGTCTTCGGGGAACATTGTAACGCCATACGTCGTGCTTTCTCTGAGAATCAACAGAGCAGCTTTCGCGCCCACAAGTCCTTTCAGCCCACGATCTTCCATAATGAGTCGCAATGCGACTTCCGGCACTAGTACTCTTTGGATGAAGTCGTTTGCACTGAATGGTTTAATAAGTTTGAGGTCGAAGGAGTCGGGAGGGAACATATTGAATAGGGTCTGCTGGATTATGATATAACCTAATTCGCCATAGCTACAAAATTCGAGTCAGTATGATTATGGTGGGGCGCACGACGAATGGGGGGACCTACTATCCGGGCTGGCTCTTCTTGAAATTCTGAAATTGGCCTCTTACATCTACCATAACCCGAGCACCGTCCTTTATGTAAGATTTCATTTCCTCTCTCCAAAACACGCACTGAATCCTCGGTCCTTTAAAAGCAAAGGTCGAAATCATATCCTTTCCGCATTGTTGACCCTTGATCCAAAAATGCAAATCAGTCTCGCCAGAATCCCGAATGATCCCTTCTAGATATGATTTCATTCTCAGAACTCTGACGCCCAATCCCTCCCAATTGATGGTCTTCGGCCATCCCTTTGCTTCTGCTTCGGGTAAAACCTTAGATTCGAAATCGTGTCTCTGACACACGACTACGAAAGTTGCGAGTGGGGCTTTCCGGCCCAGGGGATTTGTAGAACGAGGGTCAGAATGTGATTTGGATAGTGTACTTCTGAGAAGATTCAAGAAGAAACGTGTCGGAGATGGCGGAAGGGGACTGTCACAATAAGGACACAGGTTGCTCGGATCAACAGAAGGTGACATGAAAACTTGGATTCAGGTCAGCACACGGAGATGAAACTGGGTTTCAGGCTCACGAGAATCTTGCTCTTCATACAAGTCCATGTTGTTCACCATAGCTCTGTCAGTAGACAAGATGTGCTTAAGCAATAGGTGAATCTGAGAAACACATACGAGGCCTCGTCGACTATTTCAAGTTTCCGTTTACGTGCAGGATCAGTCGATTCATCCTCGGATAGAAAGATACCGCCGAGGTCCCGAGTTGGCATCGGAAAGGGCGCTAACGCGTAAGTTTTCTTCTTGCTCAACTTGAGAGCCGGTTTGAATTTGTTTGTTGAAAGGGGAGAGAGCGTTGGAAATTTTCTGGTATTTCCATCTTTTCTCGACGAGATGACAGGAACGTTCTTTGTTGCAACTTTGGAACACCTGTGTGTTTGAGAACTAGGAGGGGAAAGTGCGGGGAAGGGTTGTTGAACACGAGGGCGACACTTGGAGGGTCTTATGGTTGAGGGGGATGAATATGGGTCATGAGAGGATGGCGACGCTATACTATCAACGCTTGATGAGCGCGAGGTCAAGATGATGCTGGATGCTGGTGAAGATGGTCTCGAACTTCCGGCAGTGATCTTCGAGATAGGGGAAGATAGGAGGATTTGAGATGGAGTCCGTGCTTGTTGATTAATCGCAGACATGGGTTTGGGACAAGTTAATGAATTATCGACTTGTCCTGTTGACAATTGAGCGATGGGTCGAGGTCGAGGTCGAGACCGGGGTCCCAGTCGCATCTTATTGAAACTGGATGGAACATGATTATTTCCACCCGTGTATCCTTCAAAGCATCTTCCTCTGTGATATTTCGGACCTAGTTTCTCTGCAGGCAAGGATGGAGATAAGGATGTAATTTTATCCTCCCTGACTTCAGTTTTTGTCTTTTTAAACCTATGCTTGTGCGTGGCCCGAGACTTGGTTGCAGTGGCTTCTGGATCATAGTCAGAGCTATTCTTTTCGGCCTTCTTTATTTCTACGATGGACTCCTGGTCTCCTTGCGATTGTTGTGAGAGGCAGTCCATCTCGTCATCACTTCCTAAGTTGACTTCAATGCCAGATATTCCATTTCTCATTCTCGTCAACTTTTTCCCTGACATCTCGGGCTTGGAGAATAAGGACCCATGATCTTCGAAAGCACCGGCACGATGCACTAGGCGCATTGTCAAGTCAATGCGCCGTGTTCCTTCACTCCCATGATCCTTCATACTGTGAATGTTAAGGATCAGAAATCAAGCGATATGAACCAACGATGAACCAACGACACGAGGAACGAAGAGATCATTGGAGTCACGAGACTGTCGCGTCTGACATTAATAATCATTGTTCATTGATGGGGTAACAAGTGATGTCTATTTGGGAGAGATATGCACATATTGGCACATCAAATGGGTACCAAATAGATTTGTATGAGGTACATATAGGTGATTGGCGAATGTTCTAATGTATAAGCATCAGATCTCTACAACCAGGCCAGTTGGTTTTGCTCACCTAATAAAATCACAAACACAGATTGTTCATAAGTGTCTCATACATATATTGCACAGTGTGTCACTCATGATGCTATGCAGCTGGAACTGAGATCCAGAGACAAAGACTAAGTATATTGAGAAGGTGAAGAATAGAATG
>Ga0154003_1000372_pt1 | contig 14021 bp, 9 predicted proteins | sample TSFL087MetaG_FD_104679 | JGI IMG/M metagenome (GOLD analysis project Ga0154003, IMG submission 104679) | Attine ant fungus gardens microbial communities from Florida, USA - TSFL087 MetaG | ecosystem: Host-associated > Fungi > Mycelium > Unclassified | place: USA: Florida, Lake Talquin State...
CGGCGCGATTTGGCCTGCTTCGTCTTCTGGCCCGCGAGGTTGCGGCGGATGAACTCTTGGGTGCGCGCGATCATCTCCTGCTGCTCGCGGTAAGCGCGCAGCCGCTGCTCGCGGCGCTCCTCCTTCTCGACGAGGTAGTCGCTGTAATTGCCCCTGTAACTTTCGACGCGCCTGTTTTCGAGATCGAGAACGCGGTTGACCGTGTGATCGAGAAAGAAGCGGTCATGCGAGATGATCAGGTAGGCCGATTTGTAGCCGGACAGAAAGTCTTCCAGCCACTCGACTGCCTCGACGTCCAGATGGTTCGTCGGCTCGTCGAGCAACAAGATGTCAGGTTCCAGGAGCAACAGCCGCGCCAACCCCAGCCGATTCTTCTCTCCCCCAGACAGATTTTCGGCGCGTTTGCCGAATTCGTCTTTAGTGAACCCGAGGCCGAGCAGCACGGCCTCGGCGCGCGCGTGGTAGCTGAATCCGCCCTCCTGTTCGTAAGTCTGTTGCGCTTCGCTGTATTCATGCATCACGCGATCAAGTTCGCCGTCGGAACTTTCGGTCATCGCGTGTTCCAGGCCGCGCATCTTCGCTTCGAGCGCGCGCAGCTTCTCGAAAACTTCGAGCGCAGAGTCCATCACTGTCTGGACGCCGCGAAAATCCACGTGCTGGTCCAGCGCCCCGTAGCGAAACCCGCGCAATCGCTCGATCTCGCCGTCGTCTGGCGTCTCGGCGCCCATGACCAGACGCAGCAATGTCGTCTTGCCCGCGCCGTTGCGGCCAACCAGACCGACGTGTTCTCCGGGATTGATCTGGAAAGTGAGGCCGCGCAGCACCTCCTGCGCGCCGTAGGCTTTGGTCACTCCTGTGAGACGGAACAGCATGTTTGGAGACAGGGGACGGGGAAAGGGGGCGACGGGGCGACGGGGCGACGGAGCGACGGAGCGAATGGAAATGGCTCCGATTCTCTCCCCCGCCTCGTCCCCCCGGCGCCCCGTCGCCTGGTCGCCGCTATTTCTGCGCCTCAGCGGTCGGGGACGGGCTTGCGCTTGCGGCGCCCGTGTTTGCCGCCGAGACGGGGCGCAGCACGCCGAAGCTGTTCGGGTTTTCGAGCATGCGCCTGGACAGAAAGTTCTCGATCTTGGCCTCGTCGCGAGCGCGGGCTTGAATCGCCGCGTCAAGGACCTGTTTTCGCTGAGCCAGGATCCCGTCCTGAATCTCTTTTCTCAGGTTCGCATCTTCCAGAGAACGATCCCGAGATTCGGTCTGCTTGCCCGTAACCTTGAGAATGTGCCAGCGGTTCTCGGAGTCCTTGAGTGGCTCTGTGACGTCGCCCGGTTCCATCGTGTAGAGCTTGTCACCGACGGAGCCCTGCAATCCCATCTGCTGCGGCAGCGCGCTGGCGAATTCCGACCTGGGAAGGAAGCCGATGTCACCGGATTGATACGCGCTCTGATGTTCGGAGAATTGACGCGCGATGGTGGCGAAATCGGCGCCGTTGTTGAGCCGTGTCTTGATGTCGCGTATGCGCTGTTCGGCCTGGGTGTCTCCCTTGGCGTCGAACTTGGCGCCGTTGTCCCTCGGATCAATGACGATGTCCGAAAGCATCACGCCGGGCTGGATCGAAAACCGCTTCGGGTTGGCGTTGAATATGTCGGCAATCTCGCGGTCCTGTACCTTGAGCTGCGTCTGCGCCTTCTCGTAAAGCTTATTGATCGAGAGTGTCTTCTTGACGAAGTCGCGGAACTGATCTTCGGTCTGATTGGTCCTCTGCAGCTCTTTCGCGAACGCCTCTTCGGTGAACCCCCTCTCGACCTTGTAGCTCTGAATGAATCTCTTGATATCGTCCTCGGTGGGCACGATGTTTTCTTTCTGCGCCTGCTGGTAGAGCGCTTCCTGCGTGATCAGACTGTCCAGCGCCTGTATTCGAGTCGCGGCCTGCTCGATCGGAGAGAGTTGGCCCTCCTGCCCGCCGAGTTGCTGCGCGATCACACGGTCGACGTCTTTGATCAGGATCTTCACGCCGTTGACCGTGGCGGCGGCCTCATCACCTCCGCCCGCCCCGGCGGAGCTATTCGCTTCGCCGCACGACGACCCCAGAAATGAGAGTGAGAGAATGATTGTTGGCAACAAAATTTTTCGCACTTTTTTTTTGCTCCTCAGAAAATCATCCACAAATTCACACAAAGAATCACGAAGACGAAATCAATACTCGGTGTTTCTTCGTGTGACTTTGTGGACGAGATCTTCATTTTTCATGGTAACGCGTCACGCCAACGCGACGACGTCAATTTCTATCTTGACGTCGCGCGGCAGCCGCGCGACCTGCACCGTGGCTCGCGCTGGTTTGGTCGCGCCGAAATACCTGGCATAAATCTCATTCATGGCCGCGAATTCGCCCATGTCGGCGAGATAGACCGTCGTTTTGACCACGCGGTCAAGGGACGACCCGGCGGCTTCGAGAACGGCCTTCAAATTATCCAACACCCGCCCGGTCTGTTCCTCAATGCCGCCTTCGACGATTCGCATAGTGCCCGGGTCGAGAGGAATCTGGCCCGAGGCAAAGATGAAACCATTCGCCTTTATCGCTTGTGAATATGGGCCAATGGCTTGCGGCGCGCGGTCGGTTTGTATGCTCTCCATCTTATGATTTTCCGCCTGATAATTTGATCGGGATTGCGAAAGCAGGGCGGGATTCTACTCGAAAACGCCGGTACGGTACAGGGTGCGGTAGCGACCTGGTCCTTGCGTAATGCGCGTCTCCCGGGCTCGGCAGGTCGCTACCGTTCCCTGTACCGTACCGATCCGATTTAAACGCCGAACGCCGCGACGTTCAGGCGTTCGACCTCGATCACGCCTTCGACGCCTTTCAGGGCGCTGACCACGCGCTCCAGGTGCTGTAAATCGCTGACGTCCACGGTAAGGTCGATTCTTCGAGTCCCGTCGTTCAGAATCTCGTCATCAGTGCTCGCGTTGCGGATGTTGGTTTTGATGTTGGCGATTGTGTTGGTCAACGCCGCGAGCTGTCCGGTGCGGTCTTCGGTCACCACCGAGAGCTTCACCGCGTAAGGATTTTCGCCCTTGGGCGCCCACGCGACCTCGACGATCCGCTCGCGGTTGACCATCAGGTTCGCGGCGTTCTTGCACCGCGTGGCATGGACTCCCACGCCCTTGCCGCGCGTGATGTATCCGATGATCTCTTCGCCCCGGATCGGGCTGCAGCAGGGCGCGCGGTAGACCAGCACGTCGTCGACGCCCTTGATCAGAATGCGTTCGTCGCCCATGCGCAACGCGCGTTTGACGGCGTCGGCCACTTTCTGCAGCTTCGACGTCTTCGCCTGCTCGAATTCGGCCAGGTCTTCGGCCTTGACGAAGCGCGCCAGGACGGTGCGGGCCATCAACTTGCCGTAGCCCACGGCCGCGAACATGTCGTCGATTTTGGCGTAGCCGTTGTCGTTGAGAAACTTCGCGAGCTGCGGGTCTTCCAACACCTGTTTAGTCTTCAGCCGCAGCTTGGCCGCCTCTTTCTCAAAAATCTTACGCCCGACCTCTACCGACTCGGCGCGCTGGCGCTCGGCGACCCAGTGTTTGATCTTGCTGCGCGCCTTCGAGGTGGCGACGAAGTTGAGCCAGTCGCGGCTCGGCTTGTGCCCCGGCGTGGTCATGATCTCCACCACGTCGCCGTTCTGAATCTGGTACTTCAAAGGGACGATCTTGCCGTTGACTTTCGCGCCGACGCACTGGTCGCCGACCTGGGTGTGAATGGCGTAGGCGAAGTCTATGGGCGTGGCGTTGCGCGGCAACTGGATGACCTTGCCCTTCGGCGTGAAGGCCAGGACCTCACGTGGGAAGAGGTCGAGCTTGAACGAATCCACGAAATCGCGCGCGTCCGAAACGTCCTGCTGCCACTCGGCCATCTTTCGCAGCCACTTCATCGCGTCGTCTTCGCTGGTGTCTTTGCCCCTGCCTTCTTTGTATTTCCAATGCGCGGCGATTCCCTCTTCGGCTATGCGGTGCATCTCCTCGGTGCGGATCTGAACCTCGAAATGATAGCCCTCCTCGCCGACGACCGAGGTGTGCAGCGACCGGTAGCCGTTTTCGCGCGGCATGGCGATGAAATCCTTGATCCGGTCGTGGAAGGGCTTCCAGTATTTATGCATCACGCCGAGCGCGAAATAACAATCCTTCTCTTCCTTCGTGATGATCCGAATCGCGGCCAGGTCGTAGACTTTATCGAGTGAAATCTTCTGGCGCTTGAGTTTGAGATAAATGCTGTAGAGCCGCTTGATGCGCCCCTCGATCCGGACGAAGTCCACCCCTTCCTGGGTCAACCGCTGGGCGATCCTCGCCTTGACCTCTTCGAGAAAAGCTTCGGTCGAAACCCGGCGGCTCTCAACCTCTTCCTTCAGCCGCTTGTATTCCTCCGGTTCGAGATACTGGAACGAGAGATCTTCCAATTCCGAGCGGACTTTGCTCATCCCGAGGCGGTGGGCGATCGGCGCGTAAACTTCGAGCGTCTCCTCCGCAATGCGTTTGCGCTTTTCGGAATGCAAGTATTCGAGCGTCCGCATGTTGTGAAGACGGTCGGCCAGTTTGACCAACACGACGCGGATGTCGCTGGTCATGGCCAGGATCATCTTGCGCAGGTTCTCCGCCTGGGCCTCCTCTTTGGACTTCTTGCCCAGGTTGCTGATCTTGGTTACGCCGTCGACCAGATTAGCGACCTCTTCGCCGAACACCCTTGAGATGTCGTTCGTGCTCGCCAGCGTGTCCTCGACAACGTCGTGCAGCAAGCCGGTGCTCACCGTGGCCACGTCCATCTTCATATCCGCCAAAATGGCGGCGACCGAAATTGGATGGATCAGATATGGCTCCCCTGAAGCGCGCACCTGATCTTTATGGGCCTTCGCTGAGTATATGTAAGCGCGCCTGAGTAAATCCAAATCGGCTTCTGGATGATGCCGTTCGACTTTCCTTTCTACATCTTCAAAACGGATCATGCAAAACGATTATAAGCAGGATAGAGATTCAGAGCCAGATCGAAGGCATTCGGAGGACGACAAAAGGCAGAATTGCAAGATTAATATGACCCCGCTCCTATTACGACCTTCCATGCGCGCCGTTTCAAGGCCCCTTTTCCAAATCCTGCAGGGTCGCCGACTGCTTGCCGGCGCCTTGTTGCGACCAGAACATCCTTCATCAAAATTTCGTTCTTCTCCATATCGATGACGCCGTCGAATTGTTTATACTTGAATCGTTCCTTCTACGGCGCTGGTCTATAATATGCCCTTCCGAGCTAGACAAACTATTCGCCATAGAAATAAAATCCGCGCCTCATATAGGAGGAAGCCCCCTCGTTCTTTCCGAACGAGTCATCACATCTTAAAACTCGACATTGTCCATTCTTACAAAACTGAGAATACTGGACCTACAAGTTTTTTACTTTCAAAGACTTGCAGGCTGCCCCCATACTACTTTGTAAACCTGGACAAAACGGAGGCATCGCCGTGTTCAATGAAATCACCCCAGTCTCAAACCCGCAGGGTCGGGGTTGGCCAACTACCCGCTGGGTCGTTCGGATAATCAACCTGCTCCTTTGGGCCGGATTGTCGGCTTCTACATTCCTATGGCCAGACTTACCACCTGTGCAAGCAAACGCTAGTGAACGCAGTGAGGCGCAAAGTTTTCAAGAGAGTAGCTCACTGGAACTCAGTAAGCCTATTGAACGAGAACTCTCCGGGGGGGAGTCGCATTTCTACAGGATCACGATGAGCTCCGGGCAGTTCTTGCATATAGTGGTCAGGCAACTGGGGATAAACGTGGTTGTAGTACTGGTTGCGCCTGATGGTAAGAAGATCAGCGAGGCCGACAGCAATTATACGATCGAGGGATCAGAGACGGTGTCTGCGATCGCAGAGGCGCCCGGCGCATATCTGATCGAGGCGCGTTCCGCTGAGAAAACGGCCAAGACAGGACGCTATGAGATCAAGGTAGAAGAACTGAGAGCGGCGACCGCCGAGGATAAGTATCGAGTCGCCGCAGAGTCGGTCTCTCGAGAGGCGGAGCGGCTAAAAAATGGAACACTGGAAGCCAAAAGAAAGAGCATCGAGAAGTATCATGAAGCGTTGGAGCTATATCGAAGAGCGAGTGACCGTAAGGGGGAGGCTGAAACACTCAATAATATCGGCGAGGTCTATTGGTCGCTGAGAGAGATGCGGAAGGCGTTGGAGAAGTACAATGAGGCGCTACAGATATTCCAGTTGGTAGGCGACCGCGAGGGAGAGGCAGGCATACTCAACAACATCGGCGCGATCCATTGGTCACTGGGAGAGATGCAGAAGGCGGTAGAGAAGTTAAATGAAGCTCTGCAGCTCAGGCGGGCGCTAGGTGACCGTAAGAATGTGGCAGACACACTCAATAACATCGGCGTGGTCTATCGGGCACGGGGAGAGATGCAGAAGGCGCTGGAGACATACAATGAAGCCCTGCCGCTTAGGCGGGCCCTAGGTGATCGTAGGGGAGAGGCTCAAACACTCAACAACATCGGCCTGCTCTATGACAAACTGGGAGAAATCCAGAAGGCGCTGGAGATGTACAACGAAGCGCTGCCGATCAGGCGGGCGGTAGGCGACCGCAGTGGGGAGGCCTCCACACTCATTAACATCGGCGCGTCTTACTGGTTATTAGGGGGGGTTCAGAAGGCGGTGGAGATGTTCAATGAAGCTCTGCCGATCTTGCGGGCGATAGGTGACCGTAAGAATGAGGCAGCCGCACTCAATAACATCGGCGCGGTCTATGACAAACTGGGAGAGATGCAGAAAGCGCTGGACAGCTACAACGCGGCTCTGCCGATTAGTCGGGCGATAGGTGACCGTGATGGGGTGGCTGTCACACTCAACAACATGGGTGTAGCCTATCGGTCACGGGGAGAAATGCAGAAGGCGCTTGAGATGTTCAACGAAGCTCTGCCGCTCAGGCGGGCGCTAGGCGACCGCAGTGGGGAGGCCACCGCACTCAGCAACATCGGCGCGGTCTATTTCTCACTGGGAGAGATGCAGAAGGCGCTGGAGAAGTACAATGAAGCCCTGCCGCTCAGGCGGGATGTAGGTGACCGCAGTGGGGAGGCTGGCACACTCCACAACATCGGCGAAGTCTATCGGTCGTTGGGAGAGATGCAGAAGGCGCTGGAGAAGTACGATGAAGCCCTGCTGATCAGGCAGGATGTAGGTGACCGCAATGGAGAAGCTGTTACCCTGCTGCGGATAGCGCAAGTAGAGCAAAAACGCGGCAGTCTCACCCAGGCTCGCCAAACCGTTGAAAAGGCTGTCGGCATTATTGAGTCCCTGCGCACAAATATCGCTAGCCAGGAGCTTCGCGCTTCCTACTTGGCTTCCCGACGGGAATTCTATGAATCATACATAGACGTGCTGATGCAGATGCACAAGCAGAACCCAGCCGCGGCGTTTGACGTCGTCGCGCTAGCGGTGAGCGAGCGCGCCCGGGCGCGCTCCTTGCTGGAATTGCTGACAGAGGCCCGCGCCGACATTCGTCAGGGCGTCGATAGTCTACTGCTCGAGCGCGAACGCTCCTTGCGACAACGACTCGCTGCGAGGGCCGCTGCCCAGGCCAGTCTGTTAAATCGTAAGCATACTCCCGAACAAGCCGAGGCCGCCGCCAAAGAGATCGCCTCGATCACTACTGAGTATGAGGAGGTTCAGTGGAAGATTCGCGCCTCCAGTCCCAGATACGCAGCGTTGACACAACCTCAACCACTGAACCTGTCAGAGATTCAACAGCAGGTCCTCGATTCGGACACTCTGCTCCTGGAGTATTCGCTGGGAGCTAATGCGAGTCATCTCTTCGTAGTGAACCAAACGTCGATCACCTGGCGCCAACTACCGAAGCGGGCGGAGATAGAAGCGGCGACGCGCCGAGTACACGAACTGTTGACCGCGCTGCAGCCGCGACCAGGCGACACCGAGGCCAAATACCAGGCTCGTATCAAAGAGGCTAGGGAGAGTTACTGGCAGCAGGCCGCGGTGTTGAGCCAGATGTTACTCGGCCCTGTCGCCTCACAGCTCGGCAAGAAGCGGTTGGCGATAGTGGCCGATGGCGCGTTGCAGTACATCCCCTTTGCCGCTTTGCCCGCGCCTTCTCCAGGGAATGATGAGGGGCGGAATTCCGGAGCCGAACCGCAGCCGTTATTCGTCGAACATGAAATCGTAAGCCTTCCATCAGCTTCCACGCTCGCAACGCTGCGGCGTGAAACAGCCGGACGCAAGCCGGCGGAAAAGGCGCTCGCAGTTCTGGCTGATCCGGTCTTCACGGATGATGATACTAGAGTCAGGAGAGATGTGGGCAAGGCGGGAGCCAAAGAGAAAACCAGATCCGCCGATTCGGATGAGACAGACATCGTTTCCCTGCAGATGTCGAGATCCGGCCGGGAAACGGGAGTGATCGGCGCCGAAAGTGGTTTCGGGCGATTGCTGAGCACGAGACGTGAGGCTACAGCAATATTGGCTCTCGTTCCGGAGCGGGAGCGCATGCAGGCGCTGGATTTTGAGGCGAGTAGAACGACTGCGCTAAGGCCGGAGCTTGGCGAATATCGCATTGTACATTTCGCCACCCACGGAGTACTCAATAACGTCCACCCTGAGTTGTCGGGCATAGTGCTGTCGCTGGTCGATGAAGGGGGAAAGCAGCATGATGGATTTCTCCGACTTCAGGATATCTACAACTTGAAACTTCCGGCGGAGTTGGTGACGCTGAGCGCCTGCCAGACCGGATTGGGCAAAGAGATCAAAGGCGAGGGGTTGATAGGGCTGACGCGCGGGTTTATGTATGCCGGCGCTCCGCGTGTCCTCGCAAGCCTGTGGAAGGTGGACGATCGGGCTACCAGCGAGCTGATGAAGCGATTTTATCAAGGAATGCTCGGGCCCGAAGCGTTGCGTCCAGCCAGAGCGTTACGTCAAGCCCAGTTGTCGATCTGGAAACAGAAACAGTGGCGAGAGCCATATTATTGGGCGGCCTTCGTACTGCAGGGCGAGTGGAAATAGCGATAAGCGCGTCGATTTCTCAAAAGAAGGGATGGGTAATCACCCGAGAGGCGTTTGATAGGACGATGGCCTAGCCACATCCTGATAGCGAGCGGGCCGGCGACTAGGAGTTGGTCCTTAAGAGGCGGCGCCAGGCGCTTGCGTCAAATGATTGTATCTTGTATTTTTAGCGCCGTTGCAGTGGTTTAATTGTGTCCCGCCCTTATTCACTTCCCCCTGGAGGTTACAAATCATGCGTTTTGATCTTTGGCAATCTATTCGATTGCTGGCTGCCTGTTTTCTGCTCACTCTTTGCGCCACAAGCATTCTGGCTCAGACACATGTTGTAAGCCCGGCTGACATCCACAAAGAACTGGTAAACGCCGCCCAGACGCGGCGGGAGAATCAGGAGAAGGTCAAGGGTCTTTTCTCGTCTGACGAGACGCGGAAGGCTATGCAAGCGGCTCAGATAAATCCGGAGAAGGTCGCTGCCGCAGTCGATACGCTGAGCGACGAGGAACTAGCGCGACTGGCTGCCCGCGCGGACAATCTCGATAAGGACTTCGCCGCCGGCAGGATAAGTGACAGAGATTTGCTGATCATCATCCTGGGCATTGCGGCTCTCGTACTGATCATTGTCGCAGTGCGTTGATATGTTTTACCGCTTCTCCACTCTGGTAGTCTTGTCTTTCTGTCTTTGCGGAGTCATGCCGGCCGCGGAAGATTCAGGCGTGTGGCTGGACGTTCCCTTCGTGAAGCAGGAGAAGGATGGATGCGGGGCGGCGAGCGTCGCGATGGTGATGCAATACTGGTTCAAACGGCTGGACCGCGCAGACGGCGAGAGCGTCGATGCGGCCGAGATCCATCGCGATTTGTATGCGCCCGAAGCCCGCGGCGTCTACGCCTCGGCGATGAAGCGATATTTCAAACAGCGCGGATTCGACACGTTCGCGTTCAGCGGCGAGTGGGAAGACCTGCTAAATCATCTGCGGAAAGGGCGGCCTCTGATCGTCGCCCTCAAGCCGCCGGAAGCTGAGGCGCCTCTACATTACGTAGTCGTGGCCGGACTCGACTCGCGGGCAGGGCTTGTCTTGTTGAACGATCCCGCGCAGCGCAAGTTGCTTAAACAGGATCGAGCCGATTTCGAAAAGCAATGGAGCGGCGTCAACAAATGGACATTGCTGGCTTTGCCTCAACCCGGCGCCAAGTGAAAGCGGCGACCATATTTCTCATCCTCGCCTTTTCCGCGTTTCCCCTCCGGGCGCAGCCCTCCCTCTCTGATCACCCCACAGAAATCAAGCAGCTCCTCGCGGAAGAACGGTGGGAGGATATCGTTCGAGTGGCGGAGGCCGACGCCGAGCGTTCCGCCGACCTCAATTACTACTACGGAACGGCGCTCGCCCGATTGAGGCGTTGGGACGAAGCCAAGAGGGCCTTTCAAATCGGGCTCAGCCAACAGCCCGGCGATAAGCGATTTTCTCTTGAACTGGCCGGCGTTTGCTTCAGGAAGAAGAACTATGAGGAGGCGTCTGGCCATCTGCGGCGGGCGCTGCGGCTCGACCCGGCGGACACTTATGCGAACAACTTCCTGGCCGGCGTCTATTTCCTTCAGGGCAACGTCGAGGCGGCGCTGAAATACTGGAACAAGGCTTCAAAGCCGGAAATCGAAGAGTTGCGGATCGAGCCGGCGTTGGGCGTCGCGCCGGCGCTGCTGGATCGCGCCTTCACCATCGCCCCCGCCACGGCGCTAGACCTTCGTGATCTGCAAACCACGAAAGCGCGAGTGCGCGGACTGAACATCTTCTCTAATTACAGGTTCAACCTCGAAGCGCGCCCGGACGGGAAGTTCGACATGGTCTTTCGCGCGCGTGAGCGAAGCGCGGATTCCAAATGGGCATTGCTGCTCTCGCTCCTTCGCGGCCTCCCGTATCAGACCGTCACTCCGGAGTTCTTCAATATCCGCCGCCGGGCCATCAACTCGGAATCGCTCATTCGTTGGGACGCCGAGAAACGACGCCTCTGGACAAACCTCTCCGGCCCTCTCTTCGGAAACCCGAAGAGACGATTCCAGCTCGATCTGGACCTGCGTGACGAAAACTGGGATGTGGGACAGATTCCAGTCTGTCCTCAAGCTGTACAGACAGAAGTCTGCCCCGCCGGCAGTTTAAATCTGCGCAAGCAGGCGTTCGCCGCGTCGGCGACCTCGTTTGTGAATGGTCGTTGGGATTGGTCTACAGGCTTCGAGCTCTCCCGCCGCGGCTTCCGCGACGTCGACGCCGGGGGCGTATTGACGCCGGGCCTGTTGGCGCAAGGTTTGCAGCTCAAACACCTGGGACAGCTCAATTACAAACTACTGGACGCCCCCGAGCGCAGGTTCACACTGGCGGGGAGCGCCTCGACCCAACTCGGCCGCATCTGGTCGCAACAGTCGCGCATCTTCGCCAAACTCCAGGCTTCGATGGAGACGCGATGGTTCCCGAAGAGCGCGGGCGACGATTACGAGATGCGCGGAAAGATCAGCGCCGGCCAGACGCTGGGAGAGAGCCCTTTCGACGAACTCTTCATCCTGGGCATCGAGCGCGATAACGACCTCTGGATGAGGGCGCACGTCGGGACCCGCGACGGGCGTAAAGGCAGCGCCCCCATCGGACGCGACTATTTCCTCTCCAACTGGGAGATCGACAAGAACGTCTACGACAACGGGCTGATGCGCCTTAAATTGGGCCCCTTCCTGGACAGCGGCAAAATCACCGACCCTTCATCAGGATTGGGTTCGCAGACATGGCTCTGGGATTTGGGGGCGCAAGCCAAGGTCCAAGCGCTCGGAGTGGGAATCGTCTTCTCCTACGGAAAAGACCTGCGCTCGGGCAATAACGCCTTCTACCTCCGCTTCATGCGATTCTTGGAATAGCTGGCGACCCCTACGGAAAATCAACCACGAAGAAACGAAGAGCGCGAAGTTTTTTCTGTTCTTTCTTCGCGCTCTTCGTTTCTTCGTGGTTGATTTTCATTCTTTTCTGGGCGTCGCTCATTTTTTATTCGGCGACGCCACAGATATCTTCTACGCTCACCAGATGAACGGAATCAGTCTGTATTTGACCCTCTTCGTATAGTCCTCATAACCTTTCAGCTCTCGCTTCAGAAATCGTTCCTCGAAAAGTATTCGCACGGCGGTCAGCCCGATCGGAACGATCGCCAGCGCGGCGGCGGCGTAAGATTCCAGCCACAGAGGCAGGCCGACCATCAGGAGCGCGGCGCCAGCGTACATCGGGTGTCGCACCAAGCTGTAGACCCCGGTGTCAATCACCGTTTGATGTCTTTCTTCCTGATGCCTCACCACAGGCGCGGCGTAGGCGTTCTCTTTGAATGTGAGCGAGATGAGGCTCCAACCCGCGATAAACAGTATCAGCCCCAAAGACGAAACGAACAGGTCGGGCTTGCCCATCAGACGCCACCGGAAGACGTCCAGGGGAATGAACACAATCACGCCGATGAACGAGGCGATGAGCAAAAGCACGATGATCTTGTCCGCGAGTGGTTGTCCTTTCTGCACGGGCGGCTTGAAACGTTCGTTGAGCAAATCCTCCCTTCCGGGGAAGACTATGACCATCGTCGCTACCGTGGCGACGAAGAGTACGCCGAGGAACGCCCAGGCGCGGGGCCAATCGAACGTGCCCGCCGGCAAAAATAGCATTCCGCCGAAGAAGAGGACGTTATAGAAAACGCTGAAGATCAACTTGTAGGCAAAGCCGCGCGTCTTACCGTTGTCGCGACGCGTCTTCATTACTCCCGGCTGGTTGACTCTATTTCCATTTAACATAGGCCACTCTTCGTAGGCGCCGAATAATGGTCTTTGAAAAAATCTGGCGCGAGTTGTTTACTCGCGCCGCTTCGGCCAAGGACGGCGCAAGTAAACAACTCGCGCCATACTAGGCGCATTTATTTCTCACGGTGTTGGCGCCAATAGAGATTGCGGCAGCCTTCAATGTTCCCGGTTTAGCCATTTGAACTTTGTATAAATGCAATACGTATGCCGCCGCGAGTCGCAATTCCATTTCAAAGGGCTTATTATTTCGCCAGTTCGTTCGAGAGACTTTTCAAACAAACGTGATGTAACGACACAGGGGTGAATGCGCTTTATGTCGGAAGGCGTTGATGAGCGATGTAGGCATTGCGGGGCGGCGCTACTGCCGGGGCGACGCTACTGCGTGGCTTGCCTCGCGCAGGTTCCAGTCGCGCGCGTGGCCCCCGAAGACAGATTGACTGAGATGATGCGCGAGATTCCTTCGACTCATCGGCCCGACAAAACGTTGGTCTTCGTCCCGGAGCTTCGCGAAGCGCGGCTAAAGCGCGAGCGCCGCAACCGGCGGGCGCTCATCGCGGCGACAATAAGCTGCGCCGTCCTTGCCGTAGTGGGCTTCGCCATTTGGCGCGCCCACGAGCGCAAACAGACGCAGGCGCAATCGCAGCGGCGCGAGGCGATGGCGCGGCGCGAGCTTGATCTTTACGTCAAAGCCCTGGAAATTTTCCGCGCCGATTTAGGCCGCTATCCGAGCGCGGCAGAAGGACTCGCCGCGCTCGCCAGACAACCTTCCACACTGTCCGGCTGGCGCGGCCCGTACATCGAAGGCGATTACTCGGTGGACCCCTGGGGGACCGAGTACGTCTATCAGGTATTCAATGACGGGGCGGGTTATATCCTTTCCACCTATGGGCCGGAAGGAGAAGCGTTCGGGCGCCCCTTTCTGCAAGTTCATTCGGGAACGCCCGGGCCGAGCCCGGCCCCCTCAGCGTCTTTCAGGTAGATTATTTGAAGCCTGTGCAAATTAAAGCTGAATGCAATCAATCGCTTCACTTGGAATGGCGGCAGCCTTCGGAGTGCGGCGACTTGAGATACCGCTGGCAAACTCCCTACGCCAGCGCCGCCTTTGGTTGACAACATTTAGCAAAAGCCGAGCGGCGCGTCTTGGCTAGTGGAGCCTCCGTCAACCAGTTCCA
>Ga0154003_1000374_pt1 | contig 14005 bp, 15 predicted proteins | sample TSFL087MetaG_FD_104679 | JGI IMG/M metagenome (GOLD analysis project Ga0154003, IMG submission 104679) | Attine ant fungus gardens microbial communities from Florida, USA - TSFL087 MetaG | ecosystem: Host-associated > Fungi > Mycelium > Unclassified | place: USA: Florida, Lake Talquin State...
ATTTTTGGTCTTGCTCGGACGTCGATGATGATAGTAACGCCACTGCGCGTCGGCGGTCGGCGCCATCGTGGAGATCAGAAACATGATCGCAAGCAATATCGCCCCGATCTTTTTCATCCTGACGTTTCTCTTGTTGATCGAATAAAGCATTTTCTAACTCCTCCTCTTATCCGAATGCGTGTGATCTCCCCGTCGCCTGACGGAACCTTGTTTTGTGGAGCCGCGAAGTCAGAAATGGCGCGCGCCGTAATTAGCGGCTAACCGTGGCGCTTGAAAAATTGTACGGCGCGCTCATGTTTCTCGGCTTCCTCGCGCGTATCGAATGTGCCCAGGTTGCGGCGCTTGCCGGTCTTCGGGTTTTTCTTGCGCGAATAGAGTCGGTACTTACCTGACTTGAGCTTCCTGATCACCATTGCCTCCTCAAAAAGTCAGTTCATAGTCCCCGACTACGAACCGCGATTTTCATTCTTTCAGGGCGCCGCGACCGGCCTGAAGGCTCCCGAAATTCAGCGTCAAAATTTAGACACAACCCTCTGGCAAGCTGCGAGCCGTGACAATGATTTGAGGCTCCAAACTCCATGCGTTCTCAGCCTAAATCCTCTCGCTCATTCGACATGGATTCGACATGGAATGGATAAGATAAAAGCCTTGCCCCTGATGAAGTTTTCGTTAATTGGGCGCCCTAACGTACCGACCGATTGAAAGGCTCGGACATATGATCGTGCAGTGAAAGAATTATGATTGACGACGGTGTTATCGCGCTTGAATAGACGCATAGCCGATACGCTCATTGAAAAGGCCGGGCAGAAAGGTTAAGAGCCGCGCCTTTAAAGGGCATAAGCCTTGCTGCCCATTCTGGCGATCCCGAACAACAAGAGTAAGTCATGTACTGATCTGTACTCCCCGTTTCGGAGAGTAGGGCTTGCTGGTTTGGATTGAACGCGTCGCCAGGATAATTGCATTGATGATGCTGTTCGATCTGGTGGGAGGCGTTGTTAAGGCGCAAGATTCGTCGCGCCTGAACAGCGCGGCCGCTAAGAACATTATTACAGATCGCCTCACGCCCAAAGATTTGCGGCGTTGGGAGGCGATCAAACGCATCATCTTTGCAGAAGACATCGAAGGCCAGCCATTGCACCCGACGCTGCGAGGTCTATGGGAAAAACTCGAACGGAGCGGCCACGTCATTTACATCGAAATGCGCGGCATGGGCCGCGCAATCTCCAACACCGCAGGCGTCTTTCATATTGAACGACTCGACCCCGAAGGCATGAAGCACGTGGCGATCATCACGCTTTACCCGGAGATTATTGACCGAGCTTACGTCGGGCCGACCGGCGGCGCTGAAGGGTTTATCCCCTTTCAAGGACTCAGCAAGGAAGAACGTTACGCCGAAGTGCTCGGACATGAAATGGCGCATGCGGTCCATATTTTGAGCGACCTGGCGCGCGCGCGACGGGTTAAAGAGGTCGTTCAAGATACCAATGAATTGTTCCTCTCGTATGGCAGGCAATACGGATACGCGAACGTCGGACCGGAGATGCAGCGGCGCCTGAACCTACGAGACACTCTCCTGAAGGAATTGGAGGAGCCGGCTGAAGCGGCCGAGAGGTTGGTGTGGAGAGAGATTCTGTGGAGTCACGAAGCGAGAAATGGAAAATAGACAACAATGGCGCTTGCATGCAATGACCACAAATCGATGGGGGATTCTTGTAATCATCCCATAACAGTCGGGCCGTGACGCCACGGACTATGACTGCTGGGGACGAACTTCGCCTGGCGCGCTTGAAGCCTCGTCAGGCTTTTCAACTCAAGGAGAAAACAACATGGCAATGCAAACTGATCCTGTTTGTGGAATGCAGGTGGACGACCAGAAGGCTACCGCAAAGTCCCAATTTCAAGGCACGAACTACTACTTCTGCTCGGACGAGTGCAAGCGGAAGTTCGATCAACAGCCGCAGCAATACGCCTCCAAGGCCGGGCGGGCAGGCGGAGGCGGGCAAGGCGGCGGGCATTCGCATGGAGGTGGAGGCGGTAAACGCTGATAACCGCTGACATATGCCATATTTCATATGACATTATGTCATATGAAATATGGCATATTTTTATGTAAGACCGCGTCATTCATAGCTCAGCGCCTCGACTGCGTCCTGCCCCGCCGCCCGCAACGCCGGATAGATCACGCCAATCAAACCACTCGCCAGTCCGCCTGGCGTCGCGAACAAGACAGCCTCGACTTCCATCTCAAAGACCTGCTCAAAGACCTGCCGGGCTTAAAGACCTGCCGGGCGGTCACCGGCGGCGTCCACCATGCCCGCTCGAAGTTTATCTTTTCGCCGTAGCGCTTCATCTCGCTCTCGTAGAATCGCGAGAGCATGGGAATGCGCCGGGCATAATGCGGAATGAAAATCAGCGATTCTTTGGAATGATTGGTGTGGCAATGCATCGAGACGGCCGCGCGAAAGCCTTTCGTATAGGGAGCGGATGACCACGCCGCCGCTCATAGACGCGCAGCCGCGTTATGTCGGGGATACCATGGCGTTACTCCTTTTCGCCGTGCTTGTTTCGGGTGCGAGGCTGAAGACTAATCGAACGGTGTAACGTCCGGGTCAGGTGGGAAATAATTCGTGGTCAAGATCGCGCTAAATCGCCCTTAAGAACGGGAGTTGGTTGGCGCCTGGCGCCTGGTAGTCGTTGACTTGATAACTAACCACCAACCGCCAGGCCCCAGCCACTAACTACCAGCCATCAGGTTTAGGTATTCCGGCTCCAGGGCGAACTGCCCGGCTCTCACCTTGCTATGTTTCCTGATCATCAAAACCGAATCAATGATGTGAATGACGCCGTTGCGGCACTCGATGTCAGGCTCCACGATGCGCGCGTTGTTGACCTGAAGTCCGCGCCTGGCGTCGATGAGCAGATCGTCTTTCAACATTGTGCGCAGAGAATCTATTTGCCATAGCTCACTCGACGTGACCCTGCCCGGCGCGATGTGGTAGCGGATGTTGGCGGCGAATTTCTCGATATCGTCCGCCAGCTCCTCAACGCAATCGCGAGACATTTTTGAAAATGCCTCGTCGTTCGGCGCAAAGACAGTGATGTAATCATCGCCTTTGAGCAGATCGACCAATCCTACGGCCTCGACGGCGGCGACCCAGGTCGCCAGCGCGCCCAACCCGGCGGCTATTTGATAAACGCTTTTCACTTTGTTTGCCTACCAGTTTATTGGGGACACATCGATACAGTCCTGCGCGCAAGCGGATGCGCGGTTGGCGCCACAATTTCGCGCCTTCGGAGAATTTTGCGATCGGGAGCGGCCGCAGCGCGCCAATATAGGCGCGATGACTTAAATGCGCCTTAAGCCGATTTGAAGATCGAGTAAGGTTTGGGGCGTTGGCGTAGCGCTGTACGCGCAAGCAAGCAAGTCAGCTCTATGATGCGCCTCCTGCATATACGCTCGGCGCTGCGCCATTGGTTTCGACTAAAGAGTTTACACCCCTTTGACCTCAGCTTTACACGCCTTTAACGCGTGGCTGCTACATTCCGCCCTCTGCATGAACCACTCGAACAGTACGCAACATTGATGCCGCAAAAATCTTGAAGACCGTTATCTCAATGCTGGGGGAAGAAAGGATATCGGAAGACCTGTCGCTCAACGCCTCGGACGTCAACAGCGCTGTCTACGACGACGGCTATTTGCGCATTGAGCACGACAGATTTTATGTCTCTTGTGGAGGACAGCCTATTTGGCGCCTTTCGCGTCGAGAGTTTTTGATCCTCTCGCGATTGGCGCGCGGCGCGGGCCGCCCGGTTACCAAGGAGGAGATCTGGGCTTACGTCTGGGGCAATGCGGCGACTTTCAACGCCAGCAACTTCCGAGTCCATATCGCCAATTTACGCCGAAAGCTCGCCCCATTCGGTTTGGACATCGTCGCGATGGTGCGCGTGGGCTATCGCCTGAAGAAGTCCGCCGAATGGAAGGAGGGAGACGGGCGAGTCTGACAAGCAGCAATGCAAACCCAACCAATTTATAAGGAGCTTTTATGACGCAAGCAGAACGCAAGCGGTCCATCAGCGCTGGCAGCGCTGGCAGCGTTGGCCGCTTACTAAATATTTTGTTGGCCTTGACGACGCTGTTCGGATTGCCGGGCGTGATGTTGGCGCAAGCTGATCAAGCCCGTATCACGGGCGTTGTTCGCGACCAAAACAACGCCGTCGTCCCGGGCGCAACCATCAACGTCAGAAACGAACGTACGGGAGATGTCCGCGCTACAACCTCGAATCAGGAAGGCGGTTTCGCCGTCAGCAATCTCAAACCTTCGCTCTACACCATCCAGGTGACTGCGCCAAATTTTGCCAAGGCGGAATACACCAGCGTTGAATTGGTCGTCGGCCAGGCGTTCGATCTGGTGGCGGAATTGAAGCCGGTCGGGTCCACTGAATCCGTCACAATCGTAGGCGGTGAAGAAGCCGCGCTCGATACTTCATCCGCCCGCATGGGCGCGAACGTTAACGAGACCGAAGTCAAAGGGTTGCCTCTCAACGGCCGCCAGTTGTCGCAGCTTTATCTGCAAGCGCCCGGCGCGCTCAACAGCGGCTCGGGCACGTTCAGCGACATCCGTTTCTCCGGTCGCGCCGTGCAGCAGAACGCCGTTCGCTATGACGGCGTCGAAGGGACGGCGATCATCGACGCCAGCCCGGGCAACCTCAACGGCGAAATCCCTTCGCCCTTCCGCCTGCAAGCCAGCCTTGAGAACGTGCAGGAGTTCCGCGTGGATTCCAACAGCTATCCAGCGGAGTACGGCACGGGGACCGGAGGACAGGTCAACGTCGTTACCAAATCAGGCGGCAATCAATATCACGGCTCCGTTTTCGAGTATCTGCGCAACGACGCGCTCGACGCGCGCAACTGGTTCGACCGCGCCACCAAATCGCCGCTCAAACTCAATCAGTTCGGCGCTTCGCTCGGCGGCCCGATCGTGAAGGACAGGTTCTTCTTCTTCGGCAGTTACGAAGGCTACCGGCTGCGATCGGGCCTCAACTTCGTCGAGGCCGTCCCTTCCGCTACAGCCTGCGCGCGAGCCGTGGCCGCCATCGCGCCGCTCTGTCCCACGGCTTTCCGCGACGCCAACGCGATAATTCTGCCGGGAGCGTCATCCAATCCGGACTTCGCTATCGCGCAGTTGCAGGCCAGCAATCCGGTCAACGAAAACGCCGGCGCGCTGCGCCTGGATTACAAAGTGAACGACAAGAATTCGATCTATGCGCGCTACTTCCGCGACCAGGGCGACAACAATCAGCCCCAGAACGTCTCGGGCAGCCGCGCCATCATCAAGGCCGTGCCGCAGAACGCCGTGCTGGCCTGGCAAAGCACAATCGGCCCCAACAAGATCAACGAGTTCAAATTTGGTTACAACAGCGCCTATACGCGCGTCTCCGGTTCCGCGCCGACAATCAACGGTATTGATCTGTCGGCTGTGACGATCAACATCAGCGGCAGCGTGGCTAATACCGGCATAGCCGGCCAGGGATCGTCATCGGGCATTTCGGCGCCGGGCGGTCTCGTGCGCGCCAACTCCGCCACCAACGGGCGCGCCCAGCCCTACACGCCTTACACCCTCTCTTTTATCGATTCCCTGAACTTTTTGAAGGGAAATCACAACGTCAAATTCGGCGGTGAAGTACGTCTCATCCGCATGTACACCGACCGTTTAGGCGGCACAACCTACACCTACTCGAACCTGGCCAGCTTCCTGGCCAACACGGCGCAGTCGATCCAGTTCTTGGGCGATGAGAGCGCGCCCAGCGTCTTCAACAACGGGGTGACCGGACAACGCTACGCCAAAGAAGAGTTCTACATCGGTTATGCGCAGGATGAGTGGAAGGTTAAACCAAACTTCACTTTCAACTATGGCCTGCGCTATGAGTACTATACCCCGCTCCGTGAGGACCGCGATGCGCAGGTAGTCTTTGACATCAATTCGGGCAACATCCTGCCTTCGGACACGACTGTTTACAAAGCATTGAAGACGAACTTCGCGCCACGCTTGTCGTTCTCCTGGTCGCCGAATGCGGACGGGACGGGCTTCTTTGGCGGCGGCAAGACCGTTTTGCGCGGCGGCTTCGGCATCAATTACGGGCCGGGCCAGATCGAAGACCAGGTCCAGCCGATCGAGTCGGACCGCGTCAGCTCGACTTTGAGCAATGTGAGCAACGCGTTTCCGGCCAACATCCCGCAGATCGTCGCCAACTTCACCAGCACCCCGAACAACCGGCAGTACCAGCCGCGCGCCTACGACATCCAGAACTATCGCGTGCCGGAGCGCATCTTCTCCTACACCGCCTCATTGCAGCAGGAGTTGCCTTACAAGATGGCCCTCACGCTCGCCTACGTCGGCAGCCAGGGGCGCAACCTCTTCCTGCGCAGCGTGGCCAATCAGATCTCAGAGGTACGCACCAACGCCAACCCTGCCAACAACGCGGTTGTCATTCGTGAATTCTCGATCGTGACGGAAAACGGCGCGGGGCAGAACCCGACGGTGCTTAATCCGTTCGCTGAAGTCGACTACAAGCGCAGCGGCGGCCATGACCGCTACGACTCTCTGCAAACGACTCTGGGGCGACGGTTCAACAGCGGGCTGACGCTTAACGCGCAGTACACCTTCGGCCGCAGTTTCGGCAACACAGCCGGCTCGAACGAGGCGCTGACCGTGGGCAACAACGCGCGGACCACCGACGCCTTCGATTACGACGAGGGCTACAACAACTTCGACGTGCGCCACACCTTCAATGTCAGCGCGCTTTATCCGCTGCCGTTCGGCAAGAATCTTTCCGGCCTCGGCAAACAATTGATCAGCGGTTGGGACGTCGGCGCCATCGTCAACGCCCGCAGCGGGCTGCCGATAGACTTGCGCGTGACGCGCACGGACGTCGTTTATGTTGACGCCGCGGGCAATGTCTTCACCGTGCCGGCGGCGGGCCGCACGGCTGTTATCAACACGCTGGGCGGCGGAGCTTCGCGCAATGTGCGCCGTCCCGACCTGATCCCTGGCATGGACCCGTTCCTCAATAATGACCGCACGATTCTCAACCCGGCGGCCTTCGCCATTCCGAAGCAGGGTACTTTCGGCAACCTGAGGCGCAACGAACTTCACGGGCCAGGTTTCACGCAGTTCGATATGATCCTGGCGAAGAAGTTCATTGTCACCGAGGCGTTCAACATCGAATTCCGCTCGGAGTTCTTCAACATCTTCAACGTGTCGAACTTCGCCAACCCGCCGGGCACGCTGAACAACGCATTGTGTTCGAGCAGTGTCGTGGCGCTGCCTGGCGAGCCTTACTGCATGGCCATCGTCAACGGAGTCCGAACGCCAGTTGCGAACGTAATCAACCCAGGGCAACCATTCACAAGCGGAGCGGCTGGTTCAGCTTTCGGCATCCTCAACCGGACGGTCGAGCGCACCGTGGGCTTGGGCGCGAACCGGCAGATTCAGTTCGCGTTGAGACTCAATTTCTAATCCGGTTCGGAGTAGAGAGTTTCTAAATCAAAAAAGGGCTGGCAAACTGTGGTTGCCGGCCCTTTTTTCCTAGCGAGCGGTAGCGCTCGCGGTACTGATTTTGCGTAGGTCGAGTAATTTACCAGGGCAAAAGCTATGGCCGAAAAAAAGAGGGTTTTGATTTTATGCACGGGCAATTCGGCGCGCAGCCAGATGGCCGAAGGCATTCTGCGGCGCCTCAGTAAACAGGAAGGCGCCGCCGCCTTCGAGGTCTTCAGCGCGGGCGTGAAGGCCAGCTTCGTGCGCCCGGAAGCGATTCAGGCGATGAGCGAGATCGGCATTGATATTTCAAACCACCGCTCGAAATCGGTTGAAGAGTTCACGGGGGAGCAGTTCGATTATGTGATCACAGTCTGCGATAATGCCAAAGAAAGCTGCCCGGTCTTCCCCGGCAATGCCGCGCGCATTCATCAAAGTTTTGATGACCCGCCTCCGCCCGGCGTCGGCGATGATGAGTTCCGTCTTGCTGTCTTTCGCCGTGTGCGCGACGAGATACGTCAATGGATGGAGGTATTCATTAAGGCGCCCGGGAAATAAATGACCACAGCGCTGGCGTTTACTGCGCTCATCATTCTGGTGGCGCTGATCTTCGACGTGGCGAACGGCTGGCACGATGCGGCCAATTCAATCGCCACGGTGGTTTCGACTCGTGTGCTCTCCCCCGGCGTCGCGGTGGCATGGGCGGCGTTCTTCAATTTCGTAGCCTTTGCGCTGTTCGGAACTCGCGTCGCGCAAACCATCGGCGGCGACCTCGTTGACATCGAGCGAATCGCCGAGCGGTGGCGGCTGTGGGTCTTACTCTGCGGACTCATTGGCGCCATCGTGTGGGACGTCATCACCTGGTACTTCGGGCTTCCGACCAGTTCTTCGCATGCGCTTGTCGGCGGTTATGCCGGCGCGGCGATTGCGGCGTATGGCGGGATCGTAGGAGTATTGAAACCCGATGGGTGGATAAAGACAATTTCGTTCATTTTCATCTCGCCCCTGGCCGGAATGATCCTTGGCATAGCCTTCACGGTCGCAATAGCCTGGATATTCCGGCGGCGCTCTCCGAGCCGGGTGGATAGATTCTTTCGCAGAGGACAGTTGTTTTCGGCCGCGCTCTACAGCCTTGGGCACGGCGGGGCCGACGCGCAAAAAACGATGGGCATTATCGCCGCCGTGCTCGTCGCCGGAGAGATCAACCCGGAAGCCACAAAACATATTCCGCTGTGGGTCGTCTTGAGCTGCCACGCGGCGATGGCGATTGGAACGCTGGTCGGCGGCTGGCGAATCGTCCATACAATGGGATCACGCATCACGAAGCTCAAGCCCGTAGGTGGATTCGCCGCCGAGTCGGCGGGGGCTTTGACGCTTTTTATGGCGGTTTACGGCGGGATTCCCGTCAGCACCACACATACGATCACAGGAGCAATCATCGGCGTGGGAGCGACGCGGCGGCTCTCCGCCGTGCGCTGGGGAGTAGCGAGGAGAGTGGTCTGGGCCTGGGTAATGACAATCCCCTGCTCGGCGTTGATGGCCGCGATATGCTTTTTCATTGTCGCGGCTATGCGCAAATGATTCATCGGATCGCTTCGACGATCTCACGCTCACCCGGCTCTGTGATATTCCCTGCCGCCTTCTCGAAGGCCGCGTCGAACCGGGCGCGACGCTCCTTGAACTGCGCGATCGCGCTCGCGGCGCTGACCGCTGAACCAACGAGTTAAATGATTCCCGGTATGAGACGATAGGGCGTCCTTTGCGTGTATTCCACATACCCGGGCAAATCCCTTTTAAGAAGCCTCTCCTCATCGAGAATCCGCCACACCAACGCCGGGACGCCGGGGGCGAGAGCAAGTAGTCCCCACCACGAGCCGAGCGCTAGCGGAATCCCGATCATAAAGATAAGCGCCGCCGCGTACATAGGATGGCGCACTATGGCGTACGGCCCCGTCGAGATGACTCTTTGATTCCTTTCCACTCGGATGGTGGCGGCGCCGTAGGTGTTTTCCCTGAACACGAAGTAAAAGCCGATATATGAAAGGACGATAAGCGCATTGCCGAGAATCACGATAGACGCGGGGACATCAGACCACCCGAAGCGATGATCGAACGCCGGAAGTAAAACTTCCCCGGCGAATGACAGAAACATAATCGTCACAATGATCTTTTGCGACTTCTCTTTTTCCGCCGCCGGCCCCGCTCTCATGCGCCGCTCAAGGAGCTGGGGGTCGTTAATCGCAAGCCATACGGTAATCGGGATGTTGCATGCGATAAAGACAACGATAAATGCCCAAGCTTCCCAATAGTCAAACGTCCCTGCGGAGAGGAAGAGCAATGCCCCCAGGACGAATAGGGACAGGAGAGATTGCGTTGCCAGCTTGATGTATAGTTTCTTGTTCATGCTAATACTGTAACGTGGCGCGTGAGCGAGCGTTCGTAAAAGGCTGAAGCCCTTCTGAGGAATCCGCCTTCCCCCTTCTCAGTCTTATTCTCCTGTTTATCCTCTTTGACTGACCGGCTTTCACTTTCGTCGAAAGACAACCGCGCGCGCGTCGTTTGCTTTACGACCGGCGTCTGAGCAAACTCCGCGCCGAACGACAGCTCCAGCGCAAGGCGCATCGCGCTGTAACGCATCATCAGATAGCTGAACATTTTGATTACTCCCACGCCGGTCGTGCGGGGAGGCCATGCGGAAGGCAAGGGTGGCGTCCGGCCACGCTAAATTGATTTATCGTCATCCTCATCTTCGTAGCGCGCAACTTTGGAGTGGCGTCGTAGCTTGTCTTTTTCCATCCAATCCAGGCAATACCCGCCGAAGATGAGAAGCGGGATCGTCAGGAGGAGTAGCGCCGTCCCCACGGTCGAGAGCCAGCGCCGCGTCACTTCGTTGGCCACAAACCAACTAGCCACCGTGAGCGCTGCGCCAAACAGCCCTGAAGAAATGCCGCCAGCCAGCCCGGCCAATGCGCCCAAAGACTGCGCCTTCGCGATTCGGCGTCGTATCGCCGGCCGTGACGGCGACCAAAGTTCCTCGCAATCATCGTTCCGGCGTGAAGGCATATCTCGCTCTGTATAGTTGTAGGGATTAATCATCAATAGAGCCAGCATAGGACAGCCCGCATAAAGATGGCGTAAGGGATTTATTAAAAATTCGTAAATGCGCTATGCAATGTGTCGGGCGCGCTATATGGCGCACCCGGCGAGATCTCTTCTCTGCGTTTCTTCCGACAAATGCTCATTAAGCCTGATGAAGTTCCCCTGTCTCGTCGGGTGCAATGTCTTGTCCCCTTCATGTAATTCACAGTGGATTTCCAGAATCTCATCGTCTTCGCTAACGCCGGATCGCTCGACCGCTTCCTTAATCTCTGACCATTTCATAAACGTTCGACTCCTTGTTGAACAAAATTATCAATACCGGGATGCTAGCTCCGTTCGCATAAAGATGGCGTAAGCGGGGCATAAAAAGTTCGTAAGCGCGCCGAAGCTCTTATGATCCCGGCTCAGCGCGGTCCGTCTCTACGGCTTTTTTATCGCCCTTTTATGCAATCCTTTTGCCTTACGGTTTCGGCGCGTCAAGGAGATAATCATCCCGGCGCTTGGCGGTGTTCTATTGGGGTTCGATAAGGATGGCGTAAAGGATCAGGCGCAGCGCTGTTATCCAAAGCTGTCAATCTTCCGTGTTGAAGCGATAACCGACCCAGGGCTCGGTGAGGATGTAGCGGGGTTTGGCGGGATCAAGCTCGATCTTCTTGCGCAGTTGGCCGATGAAGACGCGCAGGTATTCGGTCTGTTCGACGTAATCGCCGCCCCAGACCGCTCCGAGCAGCGCGCGATGAGTGAGGACTTTGTTCGAATGGCGGATGAGATAAACTAGCAGGTCGTATTCCTTCGGCGTCACATGCAGTTCTTCGCCGCGCGCTTTGACAATACGCGCTTCGAGATCGACCTGAAAATCTCCGGTTTGAAGAATCTTGACCTGATGGTCGGCGACGACGGAGGCGCGCCGCAGCGCGGCCCGGACCCTGGCGAGCAGTTCATCAATGCCGAATGGCTTGGTCACGTAATCATCCGCGCCCGCGTCCAGCGCCTCGACCTTCGCCCGCTCTTCACCTTTGACCGAAAGCACAATGATGGGCGCTTGTGAAGTGGCGCGAACGCGACGGCACAACTCCAACCCACCCATATTCGGCATCGAAAGATCGGTGATGATCAGGTCGGGCGCCCAGGCGTTGAAAATTTCGAGAGCCTCTTCACCTTCGCCGGCGACCTGAACTTCGTAACCGCGCGCGGCGAGGCTGCGCCGCAGGACGCGGGCGATTTGTGCTTCATCATCAACGACCAAAATGCGATGCGATTGGTTCATCGTGTTTCACCTCTCCGTCAATCTCTTCATCGCCGACCGGCACAGTAAAAGCGACGCGCGCGCCCAGGCCGCTCGCCCCGCTCTCAGCCCAGATGCGCCCGCCGTGCGCTTCGACGATGCCGCGCGCGATGGCCAATCCCATTCCCAACCCCCTCGGCCTTCCAAGACTAGCCGCGCCCTCGGCGGTCGCGCGAAAGAATTTGTCGAAGACGCGCTCGCGCAACTCCGCCGGTATGCCGCGCCCTTCGTCTTCCACCGCGATAATTATCATCTCATTCTCGGCGCGGCGCGCGAAAATTTTAATACGCGAACCTGAGGGAGAATACTTCGCGGCGTTGTCGATAAGCGAAAACAAAACTTCGGCGATCAGACTGGCGTCAACCCTGGCGGCGGGCAGTTCGCTTTCAAACTCCACTTCGAACCAGCGCCCGCGCGTAAGCGATTCGGCCCGCCCGCGCGCCATCGCCACGATCTCTTCGACCGAACTCCAGCGGCGGCGCAGATTGATCGCCCCGGCTTCGATGCGGGCCAGTTCGACCATGTTTTCGACGAAGTGGTTAAGCCGATCGGCCTCTTCATTGATGACTTCAAGAAATTCGCGCCGCGCTTCGTCGTCGAGCGTGACTTCGGTCTCGTCCAACAGCGTCGTCACCGCGGCCTTGACCGAAGTGAGCGGCGTGCGCAGGTCGTGAGTGACGGCGTCGAGCAAGGCCGACTTCAACCGCTCGCTCTGTTCGAAGACCTCGGCCTGCCTCGCGCGTTCGGCGGCGGCCCTGTATTCATTATACAAACGTTCGATCTCGCGCCTGCCCGCCTCGGCCTCTTCGGCGCGCCGTTTGGCGCGCGCCGACAGCGCGCCGGCGGTCAGCGCGGTAATTAAAAACGCCGCTAGCGCGATCCAGTTCTGCGGATCGGCGATGATGAAAGTGTGAACCGGCGGGAAAAAGAAGAAGTTGAAACATACGACGCCCAGCAACGCCGCGAGGAGCGCCGGGCGGATGCCCCACCCCGTGGCCGCAAACAACACGACCAGCAGCAGCGCCAGCGCCACCGTCGTTAAACTCAAACGCTCGTGAAACGGGCCAAGCGCAGCCGTCGTCGCGGCGACGCCACAGATTGCGAAAACGTAACCGCCCGCTTTCGGCCACAAGTTTTTCGCCCAGCCTTCCTTCATAGCCCTCCGATTTTTCATGTTACATACGCCATATGCCATATTTCACATGGCGTATGAACAAAGCTCAAGAGGGAGTCTTACCGTATCGCCCGGCCCGCGCCCGGAGATTAACTTATACAATTATGGCGGAGAGATCATCGCTGCCGGCGTTTTTCATCCGCAAAACTTGTAACGCCGGAGGAGAAGCGCGTATATCCCAATTTCCCTCATTGGGCGACAGCCAGATTCTGGAGCCTGTTTCACATGAACTGGATTTTTTCCGGAACTCCGCGAAGGGAAAGGCAACGACGTTTTCCAGCCGTCTCGCATGCCCGCTCAAAGCGCTCAGGACTGGAAGTATGGGGCTACCGGTTTCGTCGATGAAGAGCTTTTCCGAAGTCGCTTAAATCGGCGGAGCCTTTGGAGCGCGGCGGTTCGGTGATCACGAATATTTCAAACCCTTACTAGCTGCCCTGACATAGCCGATTCATAAAGCGCGATCACGACCTCCAACGACTTCCTTCCTTCTCTCCCATCGATCATCGGCGCTCGGTCTTCGCTCACGGCCCGCATCATGTCTTCGATCTGGCGGCGGTGGCCTTCGTTTGAAATCGCGGCCGGGTCGGCCGAGCCGTCCGTGGTTTGCTCGCCGCCGCCGGCCTCTTCGCCTTCGCCGTCAATCGCCCAGCAACCGATCGTGTCGCCGTCCAAAATTATTGCGCCGCGCTCGCCCGAGATTTCCAGGCGGCGTTTGAAGCCAGGCTTCGCCGAAGTCGCGGCCTCGATCACGCCGAGCGCGCCGTTTTTAAACCGCAGGCTTGCGACCAGCGTGTCTTCGCCTTCGATCCGCGGGTAGCGCAGCGCGGCTTTCATCGCGAAAGCGGCCTCGACCGGCCCCATCATCCATCGCAGCAAGTCGACGGTATGGATCGCCTGGTTGATCAACGCGCC
>Ga0154003_1000375_pt1 | contig 13975 bp, 11 predicted proteins | sample TSFL087MetaG_FD_104679 | JGI IMG/M metagenome (GOLD analysis project Ga0154003, IMG submission 104679) | Attine ant fungus gardens microbial communities from Florida, USA - TSFL087 MetaG | ecosystem: Host-associated > Fungi > Mycelium > Unclassified | place: USA: Florida, Lake Talquin State...
GCATCAGGACGGACTCGTCCACATCTCGCGGCTCAGCGACCGCTTCGTCAAAGACCCGCGCGACGTGGTCAGCCCCGGCGACCGCGTCACGGTGCGGGTGATCGAAGTAAACCTGGAAAAGAACCAGATCGCATTGACGATGAAGAGCGACGCCGCCGGCCCCCGCAAACAACCGGGCGAAAAGCAGGCGCAGCCCGCCCAGGAGCGCAAACAGGAGCGCGGCCAAAATCGCCAACAGAATCGCGGGCCGAATCAGGCTAAAGACCAGAAGCGGCGTGACGACCAGAAAAAACCGCAGAAGCCCGCGAAAGCCGCGTTCAATAATCCCTTCGCGCAACTGGCCAACTGGGGGAAAGATGATGAGTAACGATGGGTGAGATTTACGTCAGCACCGATGTGGAAACCGACGGCCCGATCCCCGGCATAAACTCGATGCTCAGTTTAGGCTCGGCCGCATACCTGCCCGACAAAACTCTGATCGACACATTCAGCGCGAACCTCGAAACGCTGCCTGGCGCCGCGGCCGATCCGAAGACGATGGCCTGGTGGGAGACCCAGCCCGAAGCCTGGATTGCCTGCCGCGAAGACCTGCAGCCGCCCGAACCGGCGATGAAAAACTACCTCGCCTGGGTGAAACAATTGCCCGGCAGACCCGTGTTCGTCGGCTATCCGGCGGCCTTCGACTTTATGTTCGTGTGCTGGTATCTGAACAGGTTCACCGGCAAAAACCCGTTCTCTCACTCCGCGCTCGACATCAAAACCTATGCGATGGCGATGTTGAAGATGGATTTCCGCGACACTGTCAAACGAAACATGCCCAGGAGATGGTTCGACGACCTGCCGCACACGCACAAGGCCCTGGACGACGCGATCGAGCAGGGGGCGCTGTTTTGCAATATGCTGCGCGAGAACAGGAATTTGGAGTAGGCGATCTTAAATCAGAACATGTGAGATTGGCACAGTCAGTAAATCGCGAAATCGGGAAGAATGCGCATAAATCGAAAGACGCCTGGGTACTGTTCGCTTCCAGCGCGCAGTCTTGGCAGGAGGCGCATTGATCGATATCAGACTTCTCCAAAGTCGCCATACTTACGTTCACGCGCATCAAATTCCAGGCGCGCTTTAGTTTCCAGCAGGCTTGCCGCACAAGCCTGCACGATGGAAGCGAACAGTACCCAGGTTTGCGCCAATCAATGTACGGGAAATGGACCTCTTCGATCATTTCGCGATTTACTGACGGTACCGCGCGCGTAAGCAAGCGGCTGATTTATGAGACAGCCGCGCAGCAATCGCGCGCGGTACTGTGCCGACGTCCCAAAGCCCCGCGTCTGGCGTCATATTTTCGGCGCTTCCTTTCTTGCGGCCTACTATCAACGCTACTACCATACGTTTTGGAAATCACCCGAGAGAAAGGCCGATATTTAGAGAATCAGCATGGACGGAGTATCAGTTTCCAAATCGGAATGGACACTGAGCGCGGAGGCTCTGGCCCGATTTCTGGCCGGCCTCGATACGGACTCCGATCGCGCCGGCGAGAAATATGAAAGCCTGCGCCTGACGCTGATGAAATTCTTCGACTGGCGGGGGGCGCATTTCCCCGAGGAACTCGCCGACGAGACGATCAACCGCGTCATCCGCAAAATTGACGAAGGCGAAACCATCCGCGACCTCCCCACCTATTGCCACGGCGTGGCCCGCCTGGTCCTGCTCGAAAAGCTGAAAGGCCCGGAGAACAAAAGAGCGGACTTTGAAACGCTGCCGCCCGCCGCGCTCGTCGCGCCCGAACGGGAAGAGGAGGACGGAAGACAGGACTGTTTCGAAGGATGCCTGAAAGAATTGCCGGCCGAAAGCCAGCAATTGATCTTGCAATATTACAGCGACGAGAAGCGCGAGAAGATCGACCGCCGCCTGGCGATGGCCGAGCGCCTGGGCATTCCGCTCAACGCGCTGCGCAGCCGCGCCCAGAGAATTCGCAACCGGCTTGAAGAGTGCGTTAACGGCTGTATGAATAAAAAGTGAGATCGAGCCGACATGGAATGGCGCGATTCGCCACTAGTAAGTGAGAGCCTATATGGAATCATGGCTCTCAATCCCGTCTCGCAACCTGTTTTGATCCGGCAAGTATAAAAATGCGGCAAACTATTGAACAGGATGAGCGAATGACTCGCTATCTGCTAGGCGATCTGCCAGAAACCGAACAGACCGCCCTCGAGCAGGAATACTTCACCGACCCGGAGAAGTTCGAAGAGGTCTGGGCGGCGGAGAACGATCTGGTTGATCGTTACGTGCGAGGCCGACTGTCGCGCGCCGAGCGGAAGCTTTTCGAGCGGAACTACCTGCAATCGCCGAAACACCGCGAGCGTGTCGCGATTGCCAGAAAACTGCTTGAAGCAGTCGACCGGCCGGTCGCGGAGGGATGGGGCGCGCCGCGAGTCGCCTCCACCGCGCCGAGCAGGTTGATGGAAAGGCTGAACACCCTGCTGACGCCGAGGTTTCTCGCGCCGTCCGCGGCCTTTCTGCTGTTATTGTCGGCCCTCTCGTGGCTGTTGGTTGAAAGGTCGCGACTTAATGAGGAGCTCGGAAAGGCTCAATCGCGGCTCTCCGATCAACAGCGACTCGATCGTGAGATCATGGATCAACTGGCCGCCGAACGCGAGCAGAGCGGGAAGTTGAAATCGGACCTCGACCGCGCGCTGGAAACCCTCGCCCAAATGCCGTCTCTGACGGCGCCGTCAATCCTTTCATTCCTGCTGAGACCCATGCTGACGCCGCGAGGCGAGGGCGAAACGCAGCTGCCGATCACAATCTCGCGCAAGACCGATCTGGTCAGGCTTCAAATGAAGATCGAGAAAGGCGATTCTCGTAGATTTCAGGCGACCGTCCGCCAGGTCGGAGGGCCGCCTGTCTGGAATCAGCGTTTGCTCAAACCCAGGTCGGGCGTAATTACCGTCAACGTTCCCGCCGGTAAACTCCCTGTGGAGGATTACATCCTGACTCTCTCAGCCACGACCGCCGCGGGCGAAACGGAAGAGATCAATAGATACGCTTTCAGGGTTCTCAGGAAATAACCTGGAATCTCGGAGCGATTCCCACTTCCCGCCTTATATATATCATCGCATTGAAAAGTTAGCTCACGCCGAATCAGTACCGCGGAGCGGCAGCGAGCGCGCTTTACTTTGAGACGCCGCTCGCTACCGCTCGCGGTACTGACCCGTACACGCAATTGCGATTGCGTGTACGGTGTGGGGCAATTTGTTTAATCGCCCTGATCGCGGCTTTGTCCGATCAGGAAACAAGCGCGAGGCGAACAACTCGCGCCCGGAGTCCAGGCGCACGCAATCGCACACCGCTCTAAAAATCAAAGCCTCATTCACAAAAAAACCTGCGACATGTTTTCGCGCCGCCCGCCAGTAGAGATTGAAGGAAAGGCCGAGCGACGCTGTTCGGCGATGACATCGATCCAGCCGAATGCGCGGGACGCCGAAATCTTCAGCCTTCGCGGCGACATGTTTCGATCCTGCCTGCGCTCAGGCTCACAATAAGGAGCAAAGCAATGAGAAGAATTACGTTCGCAGTCGCGACTGCGCTCATCCTTGGCGCGCTTGCACTCGCGCTTCCGAAACTCAAATCCGACGTCAAGGCCAACCCGGTCGCCAAACCGGCGGCGCCTCAAATCGGCGCCAAGGCCTGCAAAAATGTGAAGTTCAAGTTTACGAACAACCGCAGTGACCAGGCGACAATCCGTATCGAGAAGGTCAGCTATCACCTGACTGGCGTCGGGGATCACACCGAACTCGTCCACACGTCCAGTGATTGCAGGTATGGACAGACTTGCACCACCACTGGTGACAACCTGCCCGATGCCGACGGTAGGAGCGTGACCAGCATCCAACTGGTCTACAAATATCTGCCGAAGACCGTGGGAGCCAACTGGTCAGGTTTGGTCCAGACCCCCAATCAGCCAAACGTCTCGAATACTGTCTGCAGCGATAACAGAACATATGGGGATGGCTCGAAAGGCTTCTATATTCCGCCGCAGTAGGACGAACTCCGATGAATAGTGGCGCCGCGCCGCGCGTGTAAGCAGGCGGTTGTCTCATCCGTCAGGCGCCTGGTTACGAGCGCGGCGCCGCTGCGCCTGACGATTACTCACCGAGGCTGGATGTTTATGAGTTACGGAACCCTGAACACTTCATTACGACGAAGCGCCGCATTTATGAAATCAGTTTTTCTCGTGACGGCGATGGCGGTCGCGGCGCAGGCGGCGGAGCGAAAGCTGAGCGAACCGTCACAGGCATCGCCGTCACAGGAACTGAAGGTAACGAGCAACCTGACGGATCAAGAGGTCGAGCCGACCTTCGCGCTGACATTTACACCGAGTCGTTCGCTGCCGGCGGTGGAGGGACGATTGGCGGTCCTTATCGGACAGACAGACATCAGTAACCTGCTTACGCCAACCGGCGACAGTTTGAGCTATCTCCCCCGAATCCTCCCGTTGCCGGCGGGCGAATCTCCGATCAGGGTCTTTCTGGTTACGCCGTCAAACGAGTGGCGTGAACTTACGCAATTGACGCTTCGGGTAAAGGCGCCGGCGCCCACCGCCGCGTCGCCGAAACAACCAGGCGATCAGGCGCAAACATCCGAGGCAGGTCCAGCGCATACATCGACCGCAAAAAAATATAGCTTCACGCCCTCTCTCACGCTGGGGATGAAATCGCAAATGACCGAGCGCCATTTTCCGGACTCCAATCGCCCCGAAAGGCCGACGTTCACCGACGCTACGCTTCAGGCGAGTCTGAAATCCGAAATAACAAACGGATGGTTCGGCAACCAGATGCAATTCGATCTGGTCGGATCGAGTTTCCGGAAAGAGGCTCTACGTTTCACCGCACTGAGCGAAAACGCGCCTAAGGTAGACCTGTCGAGTTACCTGATGCAATTTCAATTTAGTAAGGCGAAATTTCAGGCCGGCCAGGCCACTTTCGGAACCAATCGGCATTTGATTAACGGTTTCGGCAGCCGCGGCCTCACATTATCGATTCCGCTCGGCAAGCGTTCCGACATCTCAGTGGCCGCGCTCAACGGGAGCAGCATTGTCGGTTGGAATAACTTTTTCGGCCTCGACCGCCGCAAACACCAGATTCTTTCAGCCACGCTCGGATTCGAGTTTATCGGCCAACGTCCAGGCGGCTTGCGCCTGGAAGCCGCCGCGCTAAGCGGATCGCTGCAACCTATCGCCGGGTTCAACCAGGGCGTGATCAACGACGCCGAGCAAAGCAAGGGGGGGAGCCTGCGCCTGCTTGCCACGGACAAGGCGCAGCGGCTGAAACTGGAAGGCGGGTTTACGCGCAACCTGTTCAGTAATCCGTCCGATCCGCTGCTCAACCAGAGCCAGCCGGTCGTCCCCGTGAAGGAGACGACGCGAAGCGCATATTACCTGGATACGAGTTACGCTCTGTTGCAAAACCGGAAGCTGAGCGAAAAGACGACGGCAAATCTCAGACTCAACTATCGTCTCGAAAGCGTAGATCCGTTGTTCCGCAGCGTGGCGGCAACGACACAGGCCGACCGGTTCCAACACGAGCTTGAAATAACCGGCGCCGTCGGCGAAATCACGGCGACGGTTTCCCACCAACAATTTCACGACAACCTGGCCGACATACCCTCGCTGCTGACAACATTGTCGCGGCGGTATGTGGTGGTTGTCAGCGTTCCATTGGCGTCGTTGGCTCCGCATGGGACTGACGGGACTGACGGAGCTAATGGGCGGAATCAGTTGAGCCGCTGGCTGCCGCGTTTGGGCTACAACATGAATCGAATTCATCAATTCGGACGCGCTCTTCCGCTCAACGCCGGATTCAACGATCCCAGCCAGGTTCCCGATCAGATCAGCGAGAATCACGACTTCAGCTCCGAATGGCAGCTCGAAAAGTGGCGCTTGACCTATCGCTTCAATCGTTCATTTCAGGACAATCGCCAACAGGGGCGGGTTCTCGCCGACCTGCTCAATCAGATCCACGGCGTCATCCTGGGGCTTACTCCGCATACGGCCTTCGACCTCAATTTCGATCTGAATTTCGAAAGCGCGAAGAGCTTCGAGACGTCTCGAGTTGACCGGACGCTGCGCGCGGGACTCAACACCAATTGGCGAATGACGCCGAGGATGACAATCAACGTGACCGCGTCTAATACGCTTGCGGGCGATCTCGACAGAAGAATTACCCGGAGCCGCAACACGGAATTCGATCTGCAATGGTCGTATCAATTCACCCGCGGCGAAGCGGGCTGGCGGAAAGTCCAGGGGCAATTCTTCATTCGATACGCCGACCGTTACGCCAGAACGCGCGATCTCATGTTCGGCCTAGACAATCTGACCCGCTTGAAGACGCTCAACGGCGGGATCAATTTCGTCTTCTTCTAAACACAGAGGCAAAAATCCTAAGGCGTATCCATGTTTCATTTTCCATTTTACGTTTGTCATTTGTCATCGCGGCGCGGCGTAGTCCCGTAAATGACAAATGAAAAATGAAAAATGACAAGTGATATATGGAAAATGAAAACGCCTCAAAGACATCGAGGAAACCATGCGGAAAATAGCATCGAGTCTTTGTCTCATCCTTCTGTCGTTGTTCGCGCCTGCCGCAGTAGCTCAGACGATCAGGGTCAATCCGACCGGCGTCAACGTCAACGTCAGTGGCTCAACGACAGTATTTCTGACCTTCGGGCCGGTCGGGAACTTTCGCCCGGCGGAGGGGACATGGTGCGGCGAGTTGATTCCGGCGACGCCTGACAACGGCCTCAAATGCGATCCGGCGACGATTTTTGGCTCGCTACCGGGCCGGTTCAATCGGTCGAGATCGAGCGGCAACCTGGGCTTCACCGACATTATGTCAATTCCGCCTTCGGTCGCGCGGCGCGCCTATCAGGCGGCGCAGGCCGGATCGGTTTCGAGCTTTTTCTACGTGCGCCACTTCATCAATTCGGCGGAAGGCCCAGACGAGTACGTCCCCGTCACCTGCCGGCTCTCCGGCGGCGGCGCCCGAACTCCATTCGCCTTGACCGACGTAAAGGTCTCGTTCGATACCGAGGCCGCCGAGAACGCCATCGTGTTCGTCGCGCCGGGCCGAAGACCTCCCGCCATTAAGGCCCGGATCGTGTATAACGGGACGGGCCGGTTGCGGGGCCGATGGGAAGTGGTCTTGCCCGGAGAACAACCGCCGGAAGATTTCGATCTGCTGACCGAAGCCACGCTGCCTGTTGAACAGCGCGGGCAGCAGCGCCGCTATACTCAGATCAGCCGCTTCAATCTTTTCCTTCCGCCTACGGGAAAGTACACGCTAGCGGGGCCGGACGTTACGCGGCTCCCGACCACCCTCGAAGGCCCATACCTTGTGCTGCTACGCGTCGAGGCGACGGATGACAAAGAGGCCGACTCTGACCTCTCTGCGCTCGGAGTCGGCGCGGGCGTGGTTCACAGCGGCGCGGTCGCCGGATTCCCGATCCCCGTGTTGCGCTACTTCGTCGGCAATGGACAGGCAGGCGACGCCATTCCACTGCGCCTGCTCACTCCCGCAGAAAACGCTCCGATCGAGGCAGGCCAGCCAATCGATTTCAATTGGACACAGGCGCCCGGCGCCGCGCTCTATCAACTGGAGATCGCCGATCAATCGGGGCAGGTAATATTGTCGGCCTTGCTGCAACCTCTGACGCTCAATTACAGAGCGCCGTCCTGGCTCCGCGGAACAGCCGCCGGCGCGGGCTTGCAATGGCGCGTATCGGCGCTCGATCAAACCAGCGCGAAAACTGTGGAGACTCCCTGGAGGCGTCTACGATTAAACGCCAGTCCTTCTAGATAGACCGCTGCGCCGATGTCATTCGCCATATGTATGGTCGTTGAGAAATAAATGGCGGCGCCTTTGCTAGAAACGGGCTTCCTTATTCAGGCGGCGGTTCTCGCCAAGGCGCAAAGACACAAAGGCCGCTAAGGAGAACCGCCCACTACTATGGCGCCATTTAATTTTCAAAAGCCATTTATGGCATACGGCATATGGACTGCGTCCTCAGCCAATCACGATAAACCCGCGACATGTTTTCTCTTATATCGCCAGTAGCACATGAAGGTGAGATAGCAATGGGCCTCGGCGTCAGGCCAGGTTTCGGCGCCTGAACGGAAGCGCATGGGCGTCTACTCACTCAACTAAAAAAGAGTTCTTTCGAGGTAAACGCATATGGACGCCAGCATGTCTACTACATTGAAAATCGCCGGCTGGAAATCGTGGCGGCCCGCCGAATACTTTCATGAATACTTCAGTCATCAGGTGGAACCGGACGAACAGGTGGCGATCCCCTTCCAGATCAAGTTCCTACGGCGCGCGGGCCTGGCGTTTCAGCGAGCATTAGAGTACGGCTGTGGCCCGACGCTGATGCGGGCGCTCGCGGCTTCGGCCTATGTGGGGTCTTTGGACATGGCCGACCGGCTCGACGACAACTTGCGGCGTGTAAGGCTGTGGGCGGATGGCGCCCCGCAAGCCGATGACTGGAGCCGGTTCACCGAGTACGCGCTGAACTGCGAAGGCGTCGCGGCGCCGAGCCGCGTGGACGTGCTCGCCCGCGAGCGGCAGACCCGCAGCGTACTCTCAGAGTTGCTTCTGACAGACGCTCGAAAGCGGCATCCGCTTGGGCCGGATCGAGTCGCGAGCTACGACTTGTTGATTTCCAGCTTCTGTATGGATTCCCTTACGCGGAGCAAGGCGGTCTGGCGCAGGTGCATGCGCAACGTCTTCGGGGTGCTTAAGCCGGGCGGCTCCTTTGTGATTCTGTCTCTCCGCGGCTGCGAGCGCTATCGCGTCGGGGCGCAGTGGTTCCCTGGGGCAAACATCCAGTCCGGCGATTTGGAATCCGCGTTACTTGAGTGCGGCGCCGACCCCGCGCGCATGGAGATAGTCGAGAACGACCTGCCCGCTCACGCGGATCAGGGTTATAGAGGCATTCTACTGGCCAGTGGGCGGACGAGAGCCTGATTCTCAGCGTCATGCTTTCTCCCCTATCGCCAGTAACAAGTGAAGACTAAATCCTGGAACAGAGCGCGTGTTTATGCAGATATATGTCACAACTGAAACAGGCGAAGGCCCGACCCCGTTGGCCGCATTCGACGCGGCGCTCATCAATGCGGGAGTCCCCAACTTCTTATCAAAGCGACGGCTGGAAGAAATAAATGGAGGGAAATATGGAATTCTGGTCGAATACCGACTACCCATATGAATGCCTGCTGGACATCAAACGCACAAGGGCTTTTCAAACCGCCATCCGAGCTGTCGTCAAGCAAGATGATATCGTATTGGACGCGGGCGCAGGGTCGGGAATTCTATCGTTCCTCGCCGCGCAAGCGGGCGCGAGAAAAGTTTACGCCGTCGAAGTCGACTCGTTATTAGCTTCTTGTTTAGAACGAAGTATTCGGGCCAATAACCTAAGCCATGTTATCGAGGTCATACAGGATGACATCCGTTCGGCGGAACTGCCGGCGGAAGTGGACGTTCTAATTTGTGAGATGATGGAGACGGGGCTCATGGACGAAATGCAAGTTAACGCCGTCAACGCCTTGTATGAAAGAAACGTCATTACAGCCGAGACTCGGTTAATACCTTTTCGATACGAGACCTATATCGAACTGGGTTTTACCTGCTTCAGCTATTACGGCTTCAAGATTTTTGCGCCGAAGCACGACTGGCCGCATTATTCCGGCCGGGAGAATGGCTGGCTAAAGACCGGGTTCCAGGCGCTCTCCACTCACCACCGCATCGGCTTGATCGATTTTCAAGAGCCAATAGACGACCGAGTTGATACAAGCCTGCCGATAAAAGCGAAAAGTGACGGGGTGATAAACGCCGTGCGAATCTCCGCCCGCGCCCATCTCGCCGAAGGAGTGATTTTAGGCGCGACGCATTCTCTGAATGGCGACAAGATTTTAGCGGTTGAGGAAGCGCGCATCACTGAAGGGCAGGTCATTCAGGCCAGAGTAGGTTATCAAATGAGCGGCGGGCTGGCTTCATTCCAAATCAAGTTCTCCGAAGAGCCTTCATGTCGCGCCGCGACGCCCTGAAACAATGAAAACTCCCCTGGGTACGCATCGCTTCCAGCGTGCAGAATTCATCATCTCAGACATTGACCAATATCTGAGATGATGAATTCTGCACGCTGGAAGCGATGCGTACCCAGGTTTTTTCCTCAGGATTAAGTCATGCAATACGAACAAATGAGATTGCCTCTTTTCATAATCGGCATTACGTTGGTTTCAGGCATAGGCGATTCGCTTGGATTTATCTACGCCGCGAAGATGTGGCGTCGCGGCGACCTGGATTTGAGCGAGCTTGGCAAATCGGCTTTGGGATTTAGCGTCGGCATCGGCTCATATTGGATTGCGGCGAAATACCTCAATGAGTTCGGGGTTCTCGCGCCTGAAACGCAAACGCTCATCTGGTTTGGAGCGACAGTGGTCGGCGTAGCTTTTTTCAGCGGCAAGTTTCTTCAATGGCAGGCGATAGACCAGGCAGTGGCCGTCGTCGTTCTTCTGGGCATAGCCTGGCTATTGTTTCGAGCAGGCTAAGGCAGGTTTGTGATCAGGAGCGCATCGCCTTGCTGTCTGCCGCGCGACACGGCGAGAGTCTTCCCGTCGCGCGACCAGGCGAGGTTGAAAATGCGGTCGGGAAGATCACAGAGTTTTTGCGGCCCGCCGCCGCCCGTGGGTTGTCGCCACAGGCTGGAAGAGTTGAATGGTCCGGCGGCGTAATCGAACGCCGTGGAATCGGCCCCCCATTGAGTTATCGGGCGGCGCATTGGCAAATCGAACAGCTTAGGCTCCGCGCCGCCCTCCGTAGGCAGCACTCCGATTCTCAGTGTGCGCTCTTCGCGCGGCTTCTGGCCTGCCGAGACGTGATGATAGGCCAGCCATTTGCCGTCGGGCGAGACTGACAGGAAACCTTCAGCCGTGGCGCCGTTCAGGCGCGAAACCGGAACGGGAGTGGCGCCTTCAATCGAAATTTTCCAGATCGCCGCCGGCCCAGCGCCGCGTTTGATGAAGAAGACTTCCCTGCCGTCGGGCGATAAAGCGGCGAATTGCGCGCTATCTTTTTGTCCCTCATTTTTTTGTCCGTCATCTTTTTGTCCGACGCCGAAGGTCAGTTGTTTTTGATTGCGTCCGTCAATGTCCATTCGCCATATTTGACTCGATCCGGTCCGATTCGAGGTGAAAACGATATGGCGCCCGTCGCTCGAAACAGCAGGATAGGCGTTATCCTGTCCGGCGTTCGCGGTCAATTGGACTCGATTGCTCCCATCCGGATTCATCGAGTAAAGGTCCGTGACGTTATCCGCTAACGCGCTGAAAACAATCTTTCCGTCCGGCGTCCACGCGAGTCCGTGGTAACCGTCGAAGTTGCGCACGCCGAAAGTCGACTGCCTGGCCTTCTTCACGTCGCCATCAGGCAGCAGCCACAGATGCGAAATAATTCTCTGCTGCCGCGTGACCAGTTTCCGCCCGTCAGCCGACAGACTGATCCAGAAATAATATTCGAGGTCATTGGTCAAGCGACGAACGGGGCCGTCAGGATAGGTGAGCATCCACAGTTGCGAAGTCGGCTCGTTGGTAGCCCGCGCCGAGAATATCAAATGCTCGCCGTTCGGCGTCCACAGAGCCTTTGTGATGGTTCGCCATCGCGGGGTCCGCAACTCTCGTTCTTCTCCCGTCGAAACGTCGACAGTCAAGAGAACCTGCCGTTCCAATCCTGCGGCAACAACGAGTTTCAATCCGTCAGGCGACCACGCGGGAGCGCCTTCGTCATATTCCTGCGGCGATTGTCTGGCCTTCAACTCGCGTGCGCCGCCGCCGTCTATGTTCGACAGAATCAGCGATTGTGAACTGCGAGCGGAGTCGCGCCGAATGAAAGCCAGTCGCCTGCCGTCGGGCGAGACGCTGAAATCGCTCCAAACGTCATCCGCGACCTTTTTCGGCGCGCCGCCGAAAATCGGCGTTTGATATATTGCCCCGGGGTTCTCCTGGTCGCGAAAGAATAAGTATTGGCGGTCGGGCGAGAAGGCCAACGACCGATAGCCATTGCGCGACGGCGGCAAAGTTTGAAACTCACTGCCCGTCGCAATCTGTTTGACCCAAACGCTTCCCTGCTCTTCTCCTAGTCGCACATAAGCCAATAGTTCGCCGTCGGGCGAGATCGTCGGATAAATGACGTCGCCGCCGTCCGTCAACCTTTGAAAACGGACCTGTTCGATCGGCGCAATCGTCTCCTTTTCGCCGCGGCGATTGACGAATTGATAAACGCCAAATCCGAGAGCGGACAAAATCACGACTCCCAGGACTGCAAAGAGCGCTAGGCGGAAAACGGAGCGTGAACGAATCTCTTTCTCCAGCGCGGAAGGCGCCGCCGGTTGAGCCGCCGCGAACGATTGCAAATCGTCTGCCACGGCCGTCCCGTTTGCCCCGTTTGCCCCGTTTGCCACGGTTGCCACGGTTGCCACGTTGTTCGGGGCTTCGTCTAATAACCTGACTGGGACGGCGAAGCGATAGCCCCTGCGCGGGACTGTTTCGATAAATTGCCTGCCCTGCTCGTCAACGCCGAGCGCGCGACGCAGCGTGTAAATGTTCTGCGATAGGTTGCTCTCTTCGACGGCGGCGTTCGCCCAGATCGCCTCCATCAATTCCGATTTCGAGACGACGCGGCCTTCCTCCTTAACCAACACCCACAGCGTGTCGAAGACTTTCGGCGGCAACACAATCATCTCTCCCCCGCGCCACAACACGCGCTCGATGGCGTCCAAACGAAACGCGCCGAACTCATATAACCTGGTGGAAGACTGAGACATATCAGACTTGAGAACCACTTGAAAACTACTTGAAGGCTTTCTTGAAGACTTTCACTGCCCACTTCAGCTAGCCTCCCCGCCGCTCGACCGACTCGGCTCATTCTAAATTTATAGGCTGCGGCTGGCAACGAGGCTGAGTATGAAAATGAAACACCACCTGACGCTCACTTGCCTTTGCTTTCTAACTGTTGGGTCAGTTATGAACTCGTCGCTACATCCAACCAACGCCATGACGGGTCAGCCCCATCAGCAATCCGAAGACGTCCGTACGCTTTCGCCCGGCGCGCCTGTCGAGCGGGAGATTTCCGGCGGACAGCCGCATATATGGCAGATCTTCCTTTCATCAGGAGATTACCTGCGCCTGTCGGTCGACAAGAAGCGGATCAATATTAAGGCGGAACTGTTTGCTCCCGGCCAAAGCAGGCAGTCCGGGGATAAGCCTATTCTGAGTATGGCTGATGGAAATGTCCTGACCTCTCATCAGGGTGTAAGCGTCTTTTCGCTCGTCGCTGAGGCGTCAGGAAGTTATAGCCTGGAGATTCATGCGTCTAATAAGGAGTCTGCGCCCAAACGATACACAGTGAAGATTGAAGAGCAGCGCCCCGCAGCGCCTCAGGACAAAATCCGAGTTCTGGCTGAGAGAGCCGAGATGGAGGGGGTGCTGACTAGAGACTCTTTAACGATGGAACAACGTCGCCAGACAATTGCGCACTACGAAAGATCACTGGCTCTATGGCGCGAGTTGGGTGACCGCAAGAGCGAACTCAGGTTGTTGCAACGTCTCGTCACTCACTACCACGTACTCGGTGAACTACAAATTGCGCAGAGCTACGCCGGCAAGGGAATCGAGATCGCCCAGGCGCTCGGCGATCGCTATCAGGAAGCCAATCTGAACGGCCATCTAGGCAACATCTATCTAGACCTGGGGAACAATCAACAGGCTCTCGACGCTTTCAGCCGCGCGAGAGAGACCTTCGCTAGTTCATCCTCTCGCATGGGAGAGGCGGTTGCGATTGAAAATATCGGGATAACCTATCACTTGCTTGGCGACCCGCAGCGCGCTATTGGCTATTTTCATCAGGCGGCGTCAATGTTCTCATCA
>Ga0154003_1000376_pt1 | contig 13974 bp, 8 predicted proteins | sample TSFL087MetaG_FD_104679 | JGI IMG/M metagenome (GOLD analysis project Ga0154003, IMG submission 104679) | Attine ant fungus gardens microbial communities from Florida, USA - TSFL087 MetaG | ecosystem: Host-associated > Fungi > Mycelium > Unclassified | place: USA: Florida, Lake Talquin State...
ACGAATCTGACCGCGCCCAGCAGCATCCACAGATTCGGCCCGACATCGCCGACCAACCTTTCCTTGAGCGGAATGACCGCCGCGCCAACGCCACGATTGGCCTCGGGATAGATTTCGGCCAACCTACGCATTAGGCCGTCCAGGTCGGCCTGAGCCTGCGCGAGCGTGACGCCCGGCTTGAGCCGGCCAATGCCCTGCAGTCCCATTCCCGCGCTACGATTCTGCAACCCGGTATTGTTCCACTGGCCCATCGGCACATAGACGTCCGTGCCGCGATAGAGAGTAAAGTTCGCCGGGAGCACGCCCACAATCGTGTAGTCACTGTCATCCACGGTCAGACTTTTGCCCGGCGTGTCCGGCGAGGCGCCGAACCTGCGCTGCCAAAGCTCTGCGCTGATTATTACTACAGGCGCCGCGCCGCGCTCATCTTCGCCCGGCGCGAAGTCGCGCCCCAACGCGGGCTTGACTCCTAGCGCAGAGAAGAGATTCGCCGTGCATCGTCGCCCCCTGACGCGCTCGGCTTCGCCCGCGCCGACCAGAGCGAAACTGGACTGTCGCGAAACGGCGATCGTGGAGAAGGTCTGATTCTCTTTTTGCCAGTCCAGAAAATTCGGGTATGAGACGGAACCGGCGGCGACATTCGGCATGCGCTGGTGGAGCGAGACGAGTCGCTCAGGCTGCGGAAAGGGGAGCGGATTGAGCAGCACGCCGTTGACTGCCGAAAAGAGCGCAGCATTGGCGCCAATGCCCAGCGCCAGCGTCAGCGCAATCACGGCGCTGAACCCCGGGTTCTTCAATAACATTCGCACGCCGTAGCGCAGGTCTTGGCGCAGGTCTACGATCATATTCATCCTCCGATTGGTTCCAATCACGACAGGTTCTTGGGGAATTTGCCGGTCCACGCGACGCGGTTCTTCCTTGTTACTCACCTCTTAAAGCTACCATCGGATCTACTCTGATTGCCCGTCGCGCCGGAACGAAACATGCCAACAAGGCCACGGCGGTAAGCAGCAGCGCGATCGCGGCAAACGCCGCCGGATCGGTGGCGCTCACGCCGAAGAGTAGATTCTTTATCGTTCTCGTTAACGCCACTGATGCGACCAGGCCGAGCGCCACGCCGGCGAACGCCAGCTTCATCCCTTGCCCGATCACCAGTTTCAGGATGGCGCCACTTTGCGCGCCGAGCGCCATCCGAACGCCGATTTCACGCGTGCGTTGCGTGACCGCATACGACATCAAGCCGTAAATTCCGAGGCCGGCGAGCGCGAGCGCGGCGCCGGCAAGTACGGTCAGCAACAACATGGAGAAACGCCGGGGAGCGACCGACTGCGCTACCGCCTGCTCCATCGTACGCACATTGAATACCGCTTGATCTTTATTTAATGCCGCTACCTGTGCGCGAACGGCTGACGCCAGGCTCAACGGTTCCACCTCAGTGCGCGTCAGCAGATTGATGCGTCGAACAAATCCTGGCAGCCGCTGAGCGGGAATCTGATCGAAGTTAAGGTAGAACTGAGCCGGGGCTGGTCCTTGCGCGTCCAGGCTGTTCGGTTCGGCGTGCCGGACAACGCCCACAATCTCTATCCCTGGCGCGTCGGCAGTCGACTTCAACCGCTTGCCGAGCGGGTCTTCGTTGGGGAAGTATCGCTGCGCGAGGACTTCGTCAATGATGATGACCAATGGTGTGTCAGGCCTATCCTCGGTGGTGAAGAGGCGGCCTTTGATTAACCCAATGCCCATTGTCTGAAAGTATGCGGGGCTCACATGGTAGCGCAGCCCCGAAGGTTTATTGTCGGTCTCCGGCCGGCCTTCAATGAGGAACGGCGGGAAGTTCGTCGAGCCAAAGGGAATCCCGTTCGACACCGCGACCGATTTTACGCCTGGTAGGTTGCGAACCTTTTGTTGCAACTGCGCGAAGAAATCCGCCACTTGCCGCCCGTCGGGATTATTGACGGAGACTTGCATCGTGAGCAGGTTCTGCGCATTGAAGCCTGGGTCAACCTGTAGCGCGCGCCGAAAGCTTTGAATGAGCAAACCGGCGCCGACCAACAGCGTCATTGTCAGGGCGACTTCGCCCACGACCAACACGCTGCGAAGCCGCTGGCGGCGCCCGGATGAACCTCGTTCTCCTTCTTTCAACCCTTCAGTCAGATTCGGGCTTGAAGCCTGCAAGGCGGGGGCCAGGCCGAAGAGCAATCCGGTCAACAACGAAACGGCGAGCGTAAAGACCAACACCGGCGCGTCAACATCGGCTTCCTGCAATCGCGGGATGCCGTCGGGCAATTGGGAAGCGATCAAACTCGTCCCCCAGAACGCGAGCAGGATTCCCAACGCGGCGCCTAACGCGGCCAGCAGGACGCTCTCGGTCAGCAGTTGACGAACAATCGCTCGGCGGCCGGCGCCGAGCGCCACACGCACCGCCATCTCCTTTTGCCGCGCAGACGCACGGACGAGTAGGAGATTGGCGACGTTGGCGCAGGCGATCAATAAGACCAGGCCGACCGCGCCAAGTAAAATCAACAGCGGGCGTCGAACGGCGCCCACAAAGCTTTCGTGCAGCTGCGTCAGGAGTACGCGCCGCCCTTTGTTGCTCTCCGGATACTGTTGTTCAAGCCGCGCGGCGACCATGTTCAGATCTGTCTCCCCCTGCTGCTGCGATACGTTCGGTTTCAAACGCGCGACGACGTCGGTTCCCGGGTCTGCGCCACGCCGCCGAAATCGTTCCGCCTGGAGACCTATGGGCACAGTGACGTCGGCTTCCAGCCCATACTGGAAATTGGCTGGCGTAATCCCGACGACGATGTAGCTTAGATTGTTGAGCGTGAGCTGTTTGCCGAGGATGCTTAGGTCATTGCCAAACCTGCGCCGCCAGAGGCCATAACTCAAGATCACCGCTGGAGTCGCGCCCGGACGGTCTTCTTCCGCGTGAAAGTCGCGTCCTAACAGCGGCTTGACGCCCAATAAGGAGAAAAACTCCGCAGAGACGAGCCGCCCTTGCAGGCGTTCCGGTTCGCCTGCGCCAGTGAAGTTGAAACTTTCGTTCCCGCGCACCGCCGAGATGGCCTCGAAGGCCGTGTTCTGCGCGCGCCAATCAACAAAATTGGGATAGGACGGCGAGAAGCCTCCCCCTGCGTTACCACGCTCCTGGATGATCACCAGGCGCTCCGGCGCCTGGTAGGGAAACGGGCGCAGGATCACCGCATTGACAATACTGAAGATGGCCGTGTTCGCCCCGATCCCCAGCGCCAGAGTCAAAACGGCGATCAATGTGAAGCCGGGTTGTTTCAGTAACATTCGAGCGCCGAAGCGCAGGTCTTGCCATAAAGCTGCGATCATATTTGTCCTCCGATTGGTTTCGGCGCCGATTGGTTCAGAGTCGCATAATCGCTCCAAGCGGCGTAATTCACGCCGAAGCATTTCGCCGCCGCTCAATTCTGCGAGCGTTCGTCGATGAGCTTCCGCCTCCGTCGCGCCGCTTGAGAGCAATTCCGCGTGGAGGTCCTCCAGGTGTAGCGCCAGCTCTTCAACAATCGCGGCCTCGCGCGACGGCTCCAGCTTCAAATTTGGCAGCCGCCGCCTGATTTCTTCTTTCCAATAAGGCATGTTTGAACATCCGATTTTGTTCGATAGTCGCTCCCGCAGCGCTCGACTCAGTCGTGGCGCAGGGCCATCATCGGATCAACGCTGGCCGCGCGCCGCGCCGGCAAATAGATGGCCAGCAGCGCCACCGCCGCGAGAAACAGCGAGACGCCGGCATAAGTGATGGGGTCGAAAGGACTCAGCCCGAAAAGCGCCGCCGAAAAAATGCGCGAGACCGCTGCGCCGCCTCCTATGCCGAGAGCGACGCCGATTACGACCAGCCGCAGGCCTTGGCCGATCACTAGCCGCATCACGATCCGGCGGTTCGCGCCCAGAGCCATACGTATGCCGATTTCCCGCGTGCGTTGACTCACCGAAAAAGACATCACGCCGTATAGCCCCACGGCGGCCAGCAGCAGCGCGAGCAGAGCAAGACCGGATGACAACGCGGCGGCTATGCGAGTGGGGCCCTGCCGTCGGGCAACGACATAATCCAGGTCGTTGGTTGCGAGCAAAACACTCGTGTCCAACGCTCGAGCCGTTGCTCGTAACAGTGGCTTCATTTCCGCAGGGGCGCGATCTGTCCGCACTAATATGTAACCTGCGCCGCGCCGCGGCTCGAACGGCAGGTACAAGAAAAGAGGATCGATTTCGCCGGGGTAAACGTTTTGGGCGTCCCGCGCTACGCCAATGACCTGTGCGAAAGCGGCGTTCGGCTCCGTCCGCAGAAGCTTGCCGAGCGGGTCCTGGTTCGGCCACAGATTTCGCGCCGTAGTCTCACTTACTACGACTACCGCCGCGCCGGCGCGCCTTTCCCCCTCGGTAAATGCACGGCCGCGGATGATCGTAATACCAACGGTCTCAAAGTAGTCGGGCGTGACCGCATTGTAATGGGCGCTTCTGGATTGGACGCCCGCCGCAGCCTCTACTGGTAAACTGATCGTCGTGTGCGGCATAGTCCAGAACGGAGCGCCGAGAACCCGGGGCGCCTTTAGCACTCCAGGCAAGGCTTCCAGGCGGGCCGCCAACTCCTCGCTGAATTGCAGCGCGCGCGCCGGGGCATACCCGGCTTGCGAAACGCGCGGTTCGAGGTAGATCAGATTCTTCGTCTCAAAGCCCGGGTCAATGGCTGATCCCCGCATGGCTCCACGCAGCAGCAGACCCGATACGATGAGCAAGACCATCGAGAACGCCACTTGCGCCACCACCAGACCATTGCGCAGCCGTGAGCGCATCAGGCGTCCGCCGAACGCCGCCCCTCCATCTTTCAGCGTTGAGATCAGGTCGGTTCGCGTTGCGCGCAGGGCGGGCAGCAGACCGAACGCCAGCCCGGTGAGCAGCGCAAGCAGAAACGTAAAGGTCAAAACCCGCGCGTCCGGGTCGAGGAGAAGTGTGATAGTGCCCACGGCATCACGAAATGCTGGCGCGCGGGAAAGTAAGGCTGATGTCAGGAATGTCTTGAGACTCCACCAGGCCAGGAGCAAGCCGGCGCCGGCGCCCAGGACAGCCAGTAATAAGCTCTCGGTCAGCAGCTGCCGGACCAGACGGCCGCGGCTCGCCCCCAGGCACAAGCGCACACCAATCTCTGAGACGCGTCCGGCAGACCGCGCGAGCATCAGGTTGGCGATGTTGGAGCAAGCGATCAGCAAAATCATCAAGGTCGCTGACATGACAACAGTGATGATCATCCAAAAGCCAGAACGCGCCGGAAACAGGTAAAGAGGCCTCGTAAACTTCTGGTAGGGGCTGATCTTCGCGCTGGGATGAAGCTGTCCCCAGAATAGCCTCATCTCCGCATCCGCTTCCTCAGATGTTCTGCCCGGCTTGACGCGGCCGGCTAAGGATAGCCAACAGTCGCGCTTGTCTAACCAATTTTGGTCTTGGGGCGACACTTCGGATCTCATCATCAGCGGCAGCCAGGCGTCCCTGACGCCTCCTTTCTGGAGACCGAGACCGATAAAATCCGGCGCCGTCACACCGATGACCACGAAGGGTTTGGTGTTAAGCCGCAACGTCTTGCCAATGATGTTCGGATCGCCGCCAAATTGCCTTTGCCAGAATGGGTGGCTTAGGACAACTACCGGGTTCTGACCCGGCGCGCGATTCTCTTCCGCCGCGAAGGCGCGGCCAAGAACGGTCCTGGCTCCGAGGACGGAGAAGAAGTTGTCGGAGACGAACTCTCCACTTATGAGTTGGGCTTCTTCCGCTGCGCCGTCCTGTCCGAGCGTCAGGGCGCCAGCCTCGCCTGTGGCGATCAAGCCGGAGAAGACCTGGTTGTGGTCGCGGTAGTACACGTAGTCGAGGAAGGAGACTCCGCAAGGGGAAACTTCGAAGACCGCGCCGGGACCCTTGACCGGCAACGGGCGAAACATGAGGCTGAACAGGGAAAAGAATGCCGTGTTGATCCCGACGCCCAAGGCCATCGTAAGCACGACCACCGCCGTGAAGCCGGGATGTTTCCGCATCGTTCGCACGGCATAACGCAAGTCCTGCAAAAAATCCGCGATCATATTCCCTCTTTCGTTGGTTCCTAGCACGATAGGTTCCGGCGCAACCTCACGCTCCACATGCCGCAATTCCCGCTCAAAGATTTCGCTCGCGCTCAATTCCGTGAGCGCCGCGCGATGAGCTTCTTCCGGCGTCGCGCCGCCGGCCAACGACTCGGCGTAGCGGTCCTCCAGATGTTGCGAGAGTTCCTCGACAATCTCGGCCTCGCGCGCAGGCTCGATCTTTAAGCCTGCCAGTCGGTCTTTGATCTCTTCTTTCCACTCAGGCATGTTCGACTCCTCACCCACGCGAATCACTCACAGCGCAATGCAATCATCGGGTCCACTTTTGTTGCCCGCCTCGCCGGAACGAGCGCAGCCACAATCGTCACGACGAGAAGCAGCAAAGCGATGGCGGCGAAGGTCAGCGGGTCAGTCGCGCTCACGCCGAACAACAGCGCTTCCATCAATCGGGTCAAGGCGAGCGCTACGACCAAGCCGAGCGCCACGCCGTAGAGCGCGAGCTTCAAGCCTTGACGGACGACCAGTCCCAGCACGTCGCCCCCGCGCGCGCCCAGCGCCATCCGAACGCCGATTTCATGCGTTCGCTGCTCGACGGCGTAGGCCATCACGCCGTAAATGCCAGCCGCCGCAAGCGCGAGCGCCACCGCCGCAAAGACGCTCAGCAAGAGCAGCGCCAGCCTTCTGAGCGCGATCGAATCGGCCACTATCAGCCGCAATGGTTTGACCTCGAAAATCGGCTGGTTGCGATCCACGGCCAGCACGGCGGATCGCACGCTCTGCGCCAATGCCGACGGCTCGCCTCCGCTCGCGCGCACGGCGAACGAAAGGTTGTACATTTCGTCGGCTTCCTGGAGAACCGGGAAGTAGGCTTGCGGCAGTGAAGTGGCGTCCAGCCGCTGGTTGCGCACCGAACTCACGACACCGACGATCGTCTTCCAGGGATTTGCGCTGCGAGGGCCCCCACGTTTGATGCGCTTGCCGATGGGGTCTTCGTTCGGATAAAAGCGGCGCGCGAAGCTTTCATCCACTATGGCCACGGGGAGCGTCCCCTCGGCGTCGGCGTCGTTGAAGTCGCGGCCGCGAAGCTGGGCGATGCCCATCGTTTGAAAATACGAGGGCGAGGCCCAGCGTATTTCAACTTCGACCTGAGGGTCGTTCGGCCCCGAGGCGGAGTTCTCGCCGGTCATCGCGCCGGAGTTGTTCCCTGGGGCCATCGGAATGCGCGACACCGCGCCCGCCGCCTCGACGCCCGGCAATGCGCGCAGGCGTTCCAACACCTGCCGGAAAACCGCGGCGCGTTCGCTGATTTGCGGATGCGTCGTGAACGGCAGCAGCATCCGCAGCGTCAGAACGCCGTCGGGATTGAAGCCCGGATCCACCGCTTGCAGCCGCCAGAAGCTTTTCAGCGTCAACCCCGCGCCGACCAGCAGCGCCAGCGCCATCGCGATTTCGGCGACCACGAAGGCGTTGCGCAAACGCTGCCCGCTCGCGCCAGCGCCAGTCCGTCCGCTTTCGCGCAGCGCGTCATTCAAGCCCGGTCGTGACGCTTGAAGCGCCGGAGCCAGGCCGAAGACGACCCCGGTCAACAACGACGCCAGCGCTGTGAACGCCAGCGCGCGGCCATCCAAGCCGACCTCGCCCAGTCGCGGCAGATTGTCGGGCGCAAAGCGCAACAACAATCGCGCGCCCCACGTCGCCAGCAACAAACCAGCCGCGCCGCCGGCGAGAGCCAACAAGACGCTCTCGGTCAACAACTGTCGCGCCAGACGCCAGCGCCCCGCGCCCAGAGCCAGCCGCACGGCCATCTCCTGCCGCCGCGTGGCCGCGCGCGCCAGCAACAGGTTAGCCACGTTGGCGCAGGCGATCAGCAGCACGAAGCCCACAGCCCCGGCCAACAGCAGCAGCGCCGGCTTCAACTCGCCGATATAATCTCCGAGCAGCGGCGCCACGATCATTCTGTACCGGCGTTCGGCGCCGTAATTTTGCGGATACTGCGCGGTGAGCTGCGCGCCAAGCCGGTCCAACTCCGCTTGCGCCTCGACGGGGCGGACTCCGGGCTTCAGCCGCGCCAGCGCTTCCAGCCCGCGCGCGCCACGTCGTTGCTGGTCGTAGTGTTCTTTCGGAAACCAGAGCGGCTGCCAGATTTCGGCCTTCGGCGGGAAGGCGAAGCCGGGCGGCATTACGCCGATGACGGTGTGGATGCGGCCACTTATCGTCATCTTCCGCCCGATCGCGTCAGCCTGGCCCGCATAACGCCGCTGCCACAAGCCGTAGCTGAGCACGACGACGTTATCGCGCCCGGCTTGCGCCTCTTCCGGCGTAAAGACGCGACCCAGCAGTGGCGCGACTTGCAAGACCGAGAACATCTCCGGCGTCAACATCGCCCTTTCTACACGCTCCGGCTCGCCGCCATCGTGAGGGGCCAGATTAGCGCTGCCGCTGCCGTCGAACACGCCGCTGGCCGCGAAGCTCCGCGTCTGCTGTTGGAAGTCGACGTATTCCAGCGCGGAGAGGCGCATCTGCTTGGTTTTGAGCGCCGGGAACTCGCCGTAAACCATCATCAGTTGTTCCGACTCCGGGTATGGCAGCGGTTTGAGCAGCACGGCGTTGACAACGCTGAAAATCGCCGTGTTCGCCCCGATGCCCAGGGCCAGCGTGATAACGGCGATCAATGTGAAGCCGGGATGTTTCACCCACATTCGCGCGCCGTAGCGCAGGTCTTGCCGCAGGTCTGCGATCATATTCGTCCTCTGTTTGTTTCCGATCGCGATGGGTTCTTGCGCGACCCGGCGCTCAACGCGCCGCAGTTCACGCTCAAGCAATGCGCTTTCGCTCAACTCCGCGAGCGCCGCGCGATAGGCCTCCTCCGGCGCCGCGCCGCCGGACAACAACTCCGCGTAGCGATCTTCCAGATGCTGCGCCAACTCTTCGACAATTTCGGACTCGCGCGTCGGCGCGAGGTTCAATGGCGTCAGCCGCCCTCTGATTTCTTGTTTCCATTCGCGCGACGGTTCGGCGTTTGTCGCCCGCCTCGCCGCCGGTCGCCCGCCGGCCTCACGCTTTCGGCCAATATTTGTCATAGCCATATATTCTATAGACAGCCTTAAGCCGTCAAGGGAAACATGCGCCCGCTGATGATTGTTTGGAATTTCAGGAAAAGGAATTTCGGCGGCGGCCCCACGCCATGGTCGAACGGCCTATTGATCGAAGCCCGCGCCGCGCTCCCGAGCGAATCGGAGCCAATGCTCGCGATTGTATGTGGCTTGTGCTCAGGCAGAGCCTTGGAATGATTCTCGTTGGAGTTGTTTTGGGCGCGGCCGCAGCCTTTGCCGCAGGGCGTTTACTGGGGAGTCTCGTGCCCGGAGTTCGGCCCACGGAGCCGTTGGCATTCGCCGTTATGATTTGCGTATTGGCCGTCGCCGCTCTGTTGGCGAGTTTTGTATCGGCCTATCGCGCGAGCCGTGTAGACCCGATTAGCGCCTTACGCCAAGAGTAGCCACCTCAGAAAGAAAAATAAGGGCGCGTCTGGCATATCTTTATTTTTCTGTCTGGTGGCCTTCTTTCCTCATCGCAAATCGAGTTTGCGCAGCCTCAGCGCGTTGGTGATGACCGAGACCGAACTGAAGGTCATCGCAGCGCTGGCGATCATCGGGCTGAGCAGCAGCCCTGTGAACGGGTAGAGCGCGCCGGCCGCAATAGGCGCTCCGAGCGCATTGTAAACGAAGGCGAAGAATAGGTTCTGCCGGATGTTGCGCATCGTGGCGCGGCTCAGTTTTATCGCGCGGACGATGCCGCGCAGGTCGCTTTGAACCAGCGTCACGTCAGCGCTCTCCATCGCCACGTCCGTCCCCGCGCCCATCGCTATGCCGACGTGCGCTCGCGCAAGCGCGGGGGCGTCGTTGACGCCGTCGCCCGCCATCGCCACTACGCGCCCTTCGCTTTGCAATCGCGCCACGAACTCACTCTTGTGTTCGGGCAGGACTTCGGCGATTACCTCGTCAATGCCCAACCGTCGGGCGACGGCTTGGGCGGTCACGCGGTTGTCGCCGGTCAGCATCACTATCCGCAGCCCTTTTTCGTGCAACTCTCTGATCGCCTCGCGCGAAGATTCCTTGATCGGGTCCTCGACGCCGAACAGATAGGCGAGCCGTTTGTCCACCGCCAAAAAGATCACAGTCGCCCCGCGTTCGCGCCATTCGTCGGCTTTCTCCACTTCTGCGGCGAGATCGACGCCCAACTCGGCGAGCAGACTCTGATTGCCAAGCGCGATGGCGCGACCGTCTACTTCGCCGATCACGCCTTTGCCCGTTACGGACCGGAACTCGGACACGGGCCGCAGCTTGACGCCTCGTTCGTTGGCCGCCGTGACAAAAGCTGTGGCAAGCGGGTGCTCGCTGCTTCGTTCGAGGCTGGCGGCCCACTGAAGCGCGGTTCCGTCGTCCACGACGCCGGTGTTGACGAACATTGTCAGCTTAGGTTTTCCTTCGGTCAGCGTTCCCGTTTTATCAACGATCAGCGTGTCGACCTTTTCGAGAGTCTCCAACGCCTCGGCGTTTTTGATCAACACGCCGGCCGTCGCGCCGCGCCCCGTCCCGACCATCACCGACATCGGCGTGGCCAGGCCCAACGCGCATGGGCAGGCGATGATCAACACCGCGACGGCGTTGACCAGCGCGTAGGCCATTCGCGGCTCAGGCCCTACGAAGGCCCAGATCAAAAACGTGATGGCAGCGATGACTACGACCGCCGGCACGAACCAGGCCGAGACCGCGTCGGCCAACCGCTGGATCGGCGCGCGGCTGCGCTGCGCTTCACCGACCATCCGCACGATCTGCGCGAGCAGCGTGTCGGCGCCGACTCTCTCCGCGCGCATCACGAAACTGCCCGCCACGTTGATGGTTCCGCCGGTGACTTTGTCGCCCTCGGTTTTTTCGACCGGGATCGGTTCGCCGGTGACCATCGATTCGTCGACGGAGCTGCGGCCCTCAATGACGACGCCGTCGGCCGGAACCTTTTCTCCGGGCCGCAGGCGCAACAGATCGCCTGGATGAACCTGATCGAGCTGAATGTCTTCTTCGGCGCCATGAGGACGAATAATGCGCGCGGTCTTCGGCGCCAAACCCAACAGCATTTTGATCGCGCTGCTCGTCCGGCTGCGCGCGCGCAACTCCAACACCTGTCCGAGCAGGACCAGAGTCGTGATCACCGCCGCGGCCTCGAAATATACGGCCACTTCGCCGCCGTGGCCGCGAAACGACGCGGGGAAGATGTTCGGAAGAAGTGTCGCAATGACGCTATAGAGCCAGGCCGCGCCCGTTCCGATTGCGATCAGTGTGAACATGTTCGGGCTGCGATTGACTATCGAGGCCCATCCGCGCTCGAAGAACGGCCGCCCTCCCCACAACACGACCGGCGTGGCCAGCGCGAATTGAATGAACGTGAGCAGCCGCGGCGAGAGGGCGTGCTGAATCGGCTGCCCCGGAATCATCTCCGACATCGCCAGGAACAAGACCGGCAGCGTCAACGCCACGCTCAGCCAGAACCGCCGCTTCATATCTTTCAATTCTGGGTTCTCTTCTTCTTCCATCGTGACGACGCGCGGCTCCAGCGCCATTCCGCAGATCGGGCACGACCCTGGCTTGTCGCGCACGATCTGAGGGTGCATCGGACAGACGTATTCCGTCTTCGTCGCCGGAAAGCCGGGAGTAACCGGCTCCAGCGCCATCCCACATTTCGGGCACGCGCCGGGGCCGGTTTGAGCGACCTCCGGGTCCATAGGGCAGGTGTATTCGGCGCCCTCTCGAACAATGCGCGTCTCCGGTTGCGGTTTCGCCGTCGCCATTACGCTCTGCGATCCGGACTTACCTCCGAGTTGAACAACGGGGCTGCCCATCGCCGAGAGGCGCCGCGCATTGTTCAAATAGACCTGGGGGGCGGCGCTGAATCTGCGCAGGCAATTCGGGTTGCAGAAGTAATAGGTCTCGCCTTCGTAATCGAACTTACCCGCCGCCGTCGCCGGGGTGACCGCCATTCCGCAAACCGGGTCTATGCGCGTGTTCATTTCCCCCTCCTTTTCAAATTGTTCCGCTCCGGCCTCATTGCGCTGAGATCGGAGCTTTCGATCAAACCGCAGAAATCGCCGTCGGCGAAACCCTTCTCGTCCCATTGCTTCAACGTCGCCCCCAGCGCGTTGCGGTAACGCCGGATTTGCGCCATCTGCTCGTCGAGCTCGGCCAACCGCCTTCGCACGGTCTCGCGCACTTCGGCGCACGGCCTTTGCCCGGCGCGGCTCTCGGCGATGATGCGCTTGATCTCTTCGAGCGTAAAGCCGAGAGATTGCGCGCGCTTGATGAATTCCAGCGTTTTCAACGCCCCGGCGTCGTAAAGCCGGTAACCGCCCTCGGTGCGCGCTGGACGGTCGAGCAGCCCGCTACGCTCGTAAAAGCGCAATGTCTCGACGCCTATGCCGGCGCGCCTGGCGACCTCACCGATCTTGAGCGGCGAGGTTTCGCCAGCCTTGGACGCGCTGGCGGTTTCATCATTCACAACTTGTCGTCTGACCCGTCTCATATCGCTTCTCCCATGAACAGAGCAATAACCGTTCTAGCGCTCAAAGTCTATACTCTGTAGCCGGCTACAGGGTCAAGATTGAAATGAATAATTTATGGCCGATTAAAAAGGGTGGCGCTCAGGCGCGCGACTGATACGCGCCTAATTTCGGTAGATTATCGATCAGAACTCCTTTAATGTTTCTTTAGCCTGATCGACCGTGAGAGTTTTCAGTTTGATACGATTCAGAACTTCCCGCTCAGGGGCCATGGACCGAAGTAGCAGTAATTGGAAAACGTCCTTTTTGGCTTCTATCGATAGCAGCCTCTTTGAACAATATCGCGTGTAACCGTCTGCTATTCTTTCCCAGACGGCCAATTCCTTGTCCGGGTCCGCGTCTTGCTTGAAATTATCTACCCATTTCTCGATTGGAGAGTGATAAACCTCCGCCAAGGTATTACGCAGTTTATGGATTCTCTCCATTTGGTTAGGACTCAACCCTTTGTGTTTTATCGCCTCAGGTTCAGGCGAGGCAGGCGCTACCCACCGAGCATTTGGCTCCTGGCCTTTATTCTTGCGAGAGATGCCGAAGAAGGTTAGTAGTGAAGATAATATTTCGCGCATGTAAGTTTGTTGTTAGCGCCGTCCGGCGATAGTGTTGATCTCAGACCCCGTCATTTCTTCCATGAGATCTTGCCCAATTCGCGCCAGGTCGTCAGCTTAAGGCCGAGCTCTTTTATGAGAGCTTCGATTTCGGGGTCGGTGAATGAGAGGAAGTCGCCGTAGCGCTCTTCCCACAATCCGGTCGTGGCTTTCAGCTCGGGGTCATTCATTCCGAGATGCACGATCAACATCGTCACGCCGGGCTTCAGGTTTCGCAGCAAGTTTTTGTATGCCTCTTTCCGCTCGGCGAAGTTCTTGCCCGGCACGCCCGTTACCAGGTGATCGAGCATTACGAATCCGTCGGCTTCGACTTTCTTTAAAAGGTCCTCGGTAATCGGCAGGCCTGCCCGCTTGCCGTAGGCGATGATTTCGGGCGTCGGACGCATGACCATCACAGGGATGCCGTACTCTTTGCCGAGCTTCGTGTAGACGTCGAAGAAGTCCTTGCGAGTGTACAGCGTGCCCATGTGCGTGTCGAGGTGCGTGGGTTTGAGTCCGAATTGCAAAGCGCGTTCGATCTGCGCGCGCAACTCGGTCTCGACCTCCTGCGGAGTGGCATTCGTCGCCGTCTGCCGTTCGGAGCGCCACATAAAACCATCTTCGTCGAGCAGGCCTTTGACTTTTTCCGGCGAAGCCACCGGACGCCATCGCAAATATTTCCATTCGCTGGTCA
>Ga0154003_1000377_pt1 | contig 13967 bp, 10 predicted proteins | sample TSFL087MetaG_FD_104679 | JGI IMG/M metagenome (GOLD analysis project Ga0154003, IMG submission 104679) | Attine ant fungus gardens microbial communities from Florida, USA - TSFL087 MetaG | ecosystem: Host-associated > Fungi > Mycelium > Unclassified | place: USA: Florida, Lake Talquin State...
AGCTTTTCAATCGCGGCTTTTTCTATCTCTGTCAATGTTCGTAGTTTGATTGACATCGGCAGTCTCCTGAACTGCCGCAAATTTTACAAAAGACTTGGTGGATGCGCCACTTAGGCGGAGGCTAGGGCTCCGTCTCTCCGTTTAGCTGGCCGCCTCGTCATTAGATCTGATGAGCCGGTAACCCACATTAACCATGGTGGTGATGTTCAGCCCGTAAGGAAGGAGTTTCAGACGAAGGTTGGAAAGCTGCACGCGCAAGGTGCGTACATTATACGGCGTTTTCTTCCCCCAGGCGGCCTTCCAAAGGGCTTCGTGGGTGACCAGCCTTTCGAAGTTCCTAACCATCGTGAAGAAAAGCAGAAGTTCTACTCGTGAGAGGTTATATATCGGCCGCCCCCCGCAAGCGACGTAGTAATTCGCATACTCGACTCGCAGATACCCGTCGTCGTAAATTTCATTTTCTTGATCGTCGCCCTGTCGCATCGGTCTAAAATTTATAACAGGCGGCGCGGATTTCTCAAATAAGTAAGCGCTTGGTGATTGAGCCGCCCACTTCACTTCAAAAAACACTCCTTGATCATACACAGGAGGACGTCGTGATCACCTTCAATAGTCTTCTCCCCTCACGTACCGCGCTGGCCATAGTCGCATTGACAGCGGCTGTCACTTACGTCGCGTCGGGACAGCCTTCCCGACGCGCCTCCGCCGTCTCGTACTGCCTGCGCGGCGTGGAGCATCATCGCCGGGGCGAGATCGATCAGGCAATGGATGATTTCAACATGGCTCTGAAGTTCGACCCGACTTATGCGACTGCCTACTACAACCGGGGCGTGGCGTATTATGACAAGGGGGATCGGGATTCCGCCATGGCCGACTACAGCCGGGCCATCGAACTCAACCCGCGGTACGCCGATGCGCTCTATAACCGAGGAATCGTGAGGAAAGAAAAGGGGGACCTCGACGGCGCGATCGCCGACTACGACCGCGCGCTGCTGCTGAAGCCTCGCCTCACAGTTATCTGGAACAACCGGTGCATCGCGCGAAAGGAAAAAGGAGACTTCGACGGCGCGATCGCCGACTACAGTCGGGCCATCAAACTCGATGGGAAATTCGCCAGCGCCTGGAACAACCGGGCGAGCGCCTGGCAGGCGAAGGGAGACCCAACGAAGGCGGTCGCCGATTACGACACCGCCATAAAGCTTGACCCGCGCTATGCCGTCGCTTACCTCAATCGAGGGATGGCGCTTCTCAGGCTGGGCCGCGAGTCGGAGGCGCAACGTGATTTCGCCGAAGCGTTGCGGCTGGACGAATGGCTGAAGACCACACTCGAAAGACTGCTCCGCGCGGCGAAGGAGCCTCGGGCTGGCGAACGTCACTAATCCAACCCCTCCTCGAAACCGAAAATTTACTGAACTTGCAATCACGGCGCCGCTTGGTCCCCGGCCTGCAGTCCCTCATCTGAAATCAGCAGACGGTCCCGACTCCGGGCATCGCCTGGATGGCCACTCCGACCTGAGAGCCGAAGCCACCCTATAAATCGGCACAGTAATTCTCGGCTTGAACGGATCTAGAGGATTTACAGCTACCGATGGTGCTAAGTCCTTTGTTTTCATCTAAACCTAGAATTGCTCGCATCGGCAGTCAACTGGTTCAACACCAGTGGCTTAACACAAAGATAATATACATTTAAAAAATTGATTACATGGATTTTATCTAGTGCTATGATCTGCAGACCACCGTTGAAACAGATTTGACCCCTTCCGCCGCCGGCAAGCGATGTCGTCGCGCTAAGGGAGCAATTCTCAATCGTGAATTGGAGGAATGCTATGAAATGCTCCGCATCTTTCGTCACGAAGAGCAGATCGTCTCTAATACTCGCCCTGCTCGTCCTATTCACACTAGACCTGCAAGCTCAAGGTACGCGGACGGCCTCGGCGGCTTCGTACTGTGAGCGCGGCGTCGAGCGACACAAGAAGGGCGAGATTGACATGGCCATGTCTGATTACAACATCGCTCTGAAGTTTGACCCGAAATATGCGCCGGCTTACTACAATCGCGGCGTTGCGCACTTCCACAAGGGCGACCTGGACGAAGCCATCGCTGACTACGACCGGGCGATTGAGCTAAGGCCGGCGCTCACAGGGGCTTGGTACAATCGCGGGATCGCCAGGAAAGAGAAAGGAGATCTGGACGGCGCGATCGCCGACTTCAGCCAGGCGACGGAACTCAACCCGCGTCTAGTAGGGGCGTACAACAATCGCGGTAACGCGAGGAGGGCCAAAGGAGATCTCGACGGCGCCATCGCGGATTTCGAAACGGTCATCAGACTCAGCGGCCAGATGGCGTGCGCATGGAATAACAGGGGGAATGTCTGGCGTGCGAAGGGCGAGCTTGGTAGAGCCGTCGCCGACTACGACCGCGCGCTTAAACTCGACCCGCGTTATGCTGTGGCCTACTTGAACCGGGGCATTGCGCTTCTGCTCCTGGGTCGCCGGGAGGATGCTGAGAAAGATTTCGCGCGCGCCTTACAACTGGATGGCAAGCTCGAGACGGCGCTGGCAAAGCAACTCCGCCTCGCGGGAGGCTTAACTGACTAAGGGCCGGGCGGCGGCGATTTTGGAAATCCGCCTGCCCTCTGCGCCGTGCGGCTTCCGCTAATCCGTGGTTTCAACTTTCGCGGGCGGCGCAACCCTCACAAGATATCCGGATCCCGCTTCGTGAACGATGTTCACCCCATAGGGCGCTAATTTGTGACGCAGGTAGGTGAGGTGGACACGTAAGGAACTGCCATTGTACTCGGCCTCGCGTCCCCGCACGGACTGCCAGATTTCGCGGCCCGTGACCGGACGGCCCGGGGAGCGCAGCAACCGTGAGAGAATCTTGAAGTCCGTGCGCGAGATTTTATAAAGCGGTTTCCCGCCGAAAGACAGGTAGAACTGGTCGTGCTCCAAGTAAAGGTAGCCGTCGTCGTAGACCTCGCCCACGTCTCCTTTTTGGGAAGTCAAACTCATATCTCCGGCTGTAGAGGCTGAAATCGGGCTGGCGAGTATTTTCACTCACCAGCCCGATCCGGTTTTCTGAACGTGAGGGGCTAGTTCCCATCCACCATGCTCAGAATTTCAACTTCAGGCCGAATTGCATGACTCGCGGCCCGCCGACCGTGTCGGTGATCCTGTTGAAGTCGGTACCGCTACCTGGATCTCCGATGACGTTGTTCGGGGTGGCGAAGTTGACGTTGTTGAAGAGGTTGAAGACCTCCCAGCGGAACTCCATCGCTAACCGCTCGGTGAACTTGGTGTTCTTGGCCAGGCCGAAATCGAAGCGCTGCTGGCGGGTCCCGCGCAGGATGTTCCGGCCCAGGTTGCCGAAGCCGCGGTTGTTCGGGTAGCCGCCCGCGAGGCTGAGTGGCGAGCACAAGACCGACGGGTTGAAAAACTGCTCGGTCTCGTCTGAACCGCCCTGCCGCGGTTGGTCGAGCGTCCCGCACAGGCTCGGGCGACCGAAGGCGAGGCGGTAGAGGCCCCCCGATCCGATCCGTGTGCTGTTGAACTGCGAGGGATTGGCCACCGTCTGCTCGGGCGCGAAGATCGAGAACGGCGTACCGGACTGCGTCTGGAAGAACCCGGAGAGTTGCCACCCGGTAAGAAGGCGGCTGGTATAGCCGAACGACGGCAGTTCGTAGACGTAGCTTGCGCTGAAGCGGTGCGTGCGGTCGAAGTCGGAGGGCGCGTAGTTGGCCCGCGTGTCGAAGGCGTTGCCCTGGGCCGTGAAGCCGACGTTCGGGAGGTCGGGTTTGCCGCCGCCCGCCGTGCTGCCCGGGTCAGCCGAACTGTTGTCCATCGCCCTGGAATAGGCGTACGCGAGGTTGAATTGCAGCCCCTTCGAAAACCGCTTGGTCAGGCTGAACTGCGCCGAGTGGTAGTTCGAGAAGGCCGAGTTGCCGAGCAAGATCGCCTCCGGCACGTCGAATCCGAGGAACGGCGAGCGGCCTTCGAACGTAATCACCGCGCCCGAAGCGTTCGCAAGGTTGTTGTCGATCATTCCGCCCAGCGCCGAGTTCGGGAAGCCGAAGGCCTTGCCTAATCCCCGCGCGCGCGCCGTCGCGCCAGAATTGAGCGGACCGTTCGGGTTGCCCGCTGCAACGTAAGCCTGGTTGAGCCGATCGAAGAGGAAGTCGGGCGCGCTCGGGTCGTTCAAGTCGAAGCCCTGGGCGAAGGAGACCGCCTGCAGCAGCTTCGTGCCCTTCGTCCCGACGTAGCGCATTTCGACCAGGAAGTCCCTGGAGATTTCGTACTGGATGCCCAGATTCCACTGTTGAACGTAAGGCGTCCGCAGGTCGCGGTCAATCGCGCGAAATTCGAAGGTCTCGGCGATGTTGCCCAGGGTCGGCAGACCCGTCTGAGGGTCAGTCGGGTTGAGCGTGCCGTCCGCGCCTCTCGTGACACGCGTGCCGTCACGCAGTTGATAAGTCCCGGCCGCGCCCGCAGTGCGTACGACACGGTTGGGCAAGTACTGATTGAACGGGAAGTTCGGATCCTGCTGCGAGAATGCCGTGAGGATCGGCACGTTGCTGCCCGGGAAGGTCACCTCCACCTCGCGCAGGAACGGGTAGTTCGAGAAGACCGTGTTGATGAAGGAGGCCGACGGGCGATCGAAGAAGATGCCGTAGCCGCCTCTGACGACGAGACTGTTACTGCCGAACGGGTTGAATGCGAAGCCGAAGCGGGGGGCGAAGTTGTTCAGGTCTTGCCCGTTTAGTGTGTGCTTGGTGTCGGCCTTGGTCGTCGCCGCCACAGCCTGATCCACCGACGAGAAACCAGTCGAGTCGACATTGCTCGGTACGATGAAGCCTGAGAGCGGGTTGTTGAAATTCGTCACCAGCGACGGGTCGAAGTTGCCGATGAAGCCGTTCCTCTCCTCCGGTATGCCGAAGAATTCCCAGCGCAAGCCCAGATTGAGCGTCAACTTCGGGCCGACTTTGAAGTCGTCGGCGATATAGGCGCTCACGTCGTTGAAGCGGAAGCGCTTCTCGGTGATGCCGAACTGCGTGTCGCCCTCGGTGCCCACGCCGCGAAGTAGCTGGGTGAAAGTATCAAACTTCTCGAACTCGGTCGCCTGCTCTTCGGGAAGCGCGCTGTCGAAGGCGTTCCGCTTGAACTCCCCGCCGAAGCGCAGCGTCTGGCGTCCGAGGGTGTAGGTCACGTTGTCCGCGAAGCTGAAAGTCGTCTGCTCGCGGCGGTTGAAGGTGTCGTTCGGGCCGCCGAACGAGAAGCGCTCCATGATCGTGCCGGGGCGCCCGACGTAGTGACCGAGCCTCGCCGTGCCCGGCCCTTGGTCGAAGGCGACCGCCGGGTTCGGGATGCCGACCGAGTCGTTCGTGATCTGGAGGAACGGGTCGTCGAGCACGCGCGTGTTGTTAAGGTAGAAGAGGCCGAAGCGCGCCTCGTTGATGAAACTCGCGTTGAAGACGTGGATGTCGGATATCGCCAAGGTACGGTTGCGGTCCGAGCGCTTGAGCGTCACCGGCGAGGCCAGGCTCAGCGGGTCCGGAAACGGGTCGAAGCCCGGGAAGTTCGAGAAGAAGAAGGTCCCGGCCAGGGTGTTCTTAGAACTGACCCGCGCGTCCAGCCTGGTCGTGAACTGGTCCTGCTTGAAGTCGGCCGGGAAGACGTTCCGCTGGCGGATGAACGGGTTGCCGCCGACGTTGCCGGCGACGTTCGCATCCCTTCCGACGACCACGCCACCCGCGCGCGGGGCGGGAATGAAGAAATCTCCGGTCGCCGGGTTCTGGATGTTGAGCAGCCTGACGGCAACGTCGGAGATCGCGTTGGCGTTCGGGATCGAGGCCGTGATGCCGGGGTTCAGCTGTCTGAACGCGGCGAAGAGGTTCTCCTTCGTGCGCGCGCCACTGATCAGTTGTAACGCCTGCGGCAGGACAGTGATGCTGCTCGCCGTCTGGACGAAGGCGGTGTTCGCTTGAGTGCGCTGGTAGCCGCCGAAGAAGAAGATCTTTTCCTTGATCGCGGGGCCGCCTATGGTGAAGCCGCCCTCATTGCGCCGCGCGCGCGGGCGGTCGATGCCGTCTTTGTTGAAGAAGAAGTCGTTGGCGTTGAACTTCTCGTTCTGCAGATAGTAATAAGCGGAGCCGTTGAACGTGTTGCCTCCGCTCTTGGTGATGAGCTGGAAGTTGCCCCCGCCCGAGCGCCCAGTGGAGGCGTCGTAGAGGCTCGTTTGCAATTTGACTTCCGAGAGGGTCTCCGGCGCGGGCGCGATGTTGTTCGAGAGTGAGCCTTCGTTGGAAGTGATGTTGGTCGCGTCAATGCCGTTGAACGAGAGGCTGGTGCTGGTCGTGCGCGTGCCGTTGACCGAGGGCGAGATGTTGCCGTTGCCGTTAGTCAGCACCGGCGGCAGATCGGAACTCACGCCCGCCTCGGCCGAGAGCAGGTGCGTGAAGCTGCGCGTCGAAGTGGGGACCTTGGTCAGCTCTTCGGCGTTGAGCTGGCGGAAGGTCGCCGCGGTTTCGCGCTGTACCAATTCAGCGCTGGCCACAATTTCTAAACTCTCGCCGACCGCCCCTGCAACCAATTGAAAGTTGACCGTCCGAGGCACGGCGGCTTCCACTAGAAGGTCAGTCGCGGTTAGTGATTTAAACCCGGTCGCCTCGATGGTGACCTTAAAAGCGCCGACCTCCAACACCGGCGCCTTCCAAAACCCTTCGGCGTCAGTGGTAATGGTACGCTTCGCGCCGGTCGCCACATTCGTCACGGTGACGGTTGCGTTAGGGATCACCGCGCCCGCCTGATCGGTAATCGTCCCGGACAAACTTCCTGTCGGGCCAGACTGCGCGCGCCCGGCCGGAGCGCTAACGTTCAGCGCAAAAAATATTCCGAGCAGAAGGACAAAGAGACTTCTCCCTCCGCGCTTTGCTTTCCTCAATGCTTGCATCGTTTTCTCCTGGAGAATAGTGAATACCTTATAGATGAACGAACCCCAGCCAGGCTGTGACAACGAATGGGGATCCACGCCTGCCACGTGTGGTTAATAGAAGACATCCCTCAAAGCCGGGTTCAGCAAATTTAGTCGTAATTGCTGATTATGATTAAGTAATTCGAGGTAGGAGCGTAGCAGCGCGGAATTAAGTCTGGCTAAAAGGCGTGTCAATTCCTTGTTAATTCTGTAAGCGCGCCGGATGTCGCGGCCTGGGAGCGAAATTAACGGAACAGACCATTTAATGCTTTGCGGCAATAGACCTAGCGCCGCGAATCGTGGGAGATCGTAGTCAATAAAAAGAGCGCGGGCCTTTGCCACGAGCGGCCTTGGGGCTGCGGCATGCCGACATATGTTCATGGGATTTGACTGTACGCATCGTGCCGCGCCCGGAGAACGCCGACTGGGCCCGGACGAAAGGGGGCAATGTGTATCCGTTACAAGTGACCGCGGAATGGGCGCAGCTTTACGCAGACTATCTGGTGCGCGAGTTTCGCGATTGCGGCAGCGATTACGTCTTCGTCAATCTGTGGCGGGAGCCGCGCGGCCAGGCGCTAACGTATGCGGCGGTGGCGAATCTCTTCCGGCGCTTGAGTCGCAAGGTCGGGTTCAAAGTCCACCCGCACATGTTGCGGCATACACACGGGACGGAACTCATCCGGCACGGCTTGGATGTGGTGATGGTGCAGCAGAGGCTCGGCCATCAGCAGGTCCAAACGACGCGGAAGTATCTGCATCTTTCCGCCAATGAGGTCAATGCGGCCATTCGCGCATTTCAGGCTCGACAAAAGGAGGGCAAGCCGTGACGAATGCAGCCATGCAATGGTCGGTCGAGAAGCAGCAACGCCTGGCCGCGCAGTTGACAGGGTATTGGGGGGCAGATGTGTGGAAGATCGCGGATTGTCCGCTCGTGAAGGCGGAGCGGATGCTGCGCAAATATCCGAACGCCGCGATCGACTTTTCATTGCTCTCTCCCGGGTTGCGGCGCGAATTGAAATATGTTTGCGCGCCAATGACAATTCTCACGCCTGCCAGCTTCATCCCTTGGCGCAGCAGCAGGCCGATTACGTCGCCCCATTGCGCGCCCAACGCCAGGCAAATACCGATCTCATGCCTGCGCTGGGTGGCGGCGTAGGCCGTCACGCCGTAGATGCCGATCACCGCTAAGACCAGCGCGAGGACGGCGAACAGCGCCAGCCAGTGGCAAAGGTCGTTGCTTCGGCGGCCTACTCATACCTCAGCGCAACCAGCGGATCCACCTTAGTCGCGCGTCGCGCCGGTATCCAGCAAGCCAGCAATGCAACTTTCGTGAGCAACAAAGCGACTCCAATGAATGTCAGCGGGTCAGTTGCGCCAATGCCGAAGAGAAATCGCCTCAAAACGCGCGTTACCGCAAAGGCCAAGACTAGACCTGCGCCTGCGCCGACCAGCGCCAGGACCAACCCTTGTCCAACGATCAACCGCAAGACATCGCGCCGCTCCGCGCCAATCGCCATCCGCACACCGATTTCGCGCGTGCGCGCCGCGACCGCATAAGACATCACGCCGTACAAACCTACGCTGGCGAGCAGCAAGCCCAACAGGCCGAAGGTTCCCACCAACTCTGCGCCCATACGCATCGGCCAGAAGGAAAACGCGACAATTTCGTCGAGTGTTTTGATCTCTTGCGCGGGAAGGTTTTCGTCGAGCGCCTGCACTTCGCGCCGGACGGCGATGAGCAAGGCTTTCGGATTCCCGGAGGTGTGAACCACTAGCGTCAGCCACTGAGAATGTTGCTGCGCCAGCGGGCGATAGGTAACATCTTTCGGTTCTTCGCCAATGGAACCGATGACAGTGTCTCTCACGACGCCGATGATTTCGCGCGGTTGAGGATTGAACTCAGGATTGCCAATGCGCAATCGTTTGCCAATGGGGTCTTCGTTGGGCCAAAAACGGCGCGCCATCGTTTCGTTGACCATCGCCACGGCAGGTGCATTGGCTGAGTCCTGTGGCGAGAAATCGCGTCCACGCGCGAGCGGCGTGCCGATGGCGCGGAAGTAATCAGGGGCGATGATTTGGGCGGCGGCAAATTGCGGGTTTTCGGGCGACGTTGCGCGCTCGTCAATCACTACCGGTTCGGCCAGCCCCATAAACCCCAGCGGCAGGAAGTTCGTCAACGCCGCTGCTCGCACGCCGGGCAATGCGCGAACGCGCTCCAACAGTTGATGGGAGAACTCTCGCCCTTTGGCTTCGTCGTACCCCTCCTGATCCAGATTGAACGAGAGCGCCAGACGGTTTTCGGTTTGAAAGCCAAGATCAACTTTCTGCATCTGCTGCAAACTGCGGACAAACAACCCGGCGGCGATTAGCAGCGCCAGCGACACCGCGAGTTGCGTGACAACCAGCGCGTTGCGTAAATTGAAACGGCGAAATCTCCCGCGCCGCGATTCCGCGCCCGTCTCGTCTTTGAGCGCCGGAACTACATCCGGTTTCGAGGTCGCCAGCGCAGGCGCAAGACCAAAAAGCAGGCTCACCAGCAGCGCGAGCAACAACGTGAATCCCAGCGCCGTCGCGTCCAACTGCAAATCCAAACGAAAGCCCCACGATTCCGGCAGTGGCGGCTTGAGCGCCATCAGCGCGCGGTTGATCCAAAAAGCCAGCAGCAATCCTCCACACGCTCCCAGCAATCCGAGCAGCGCGCTTTCCGTTAGCAGTTGTCGGATGAGCCGGAGGCGGCTGGCTCCGAGCGCCAATCGCACTGCGATCTCTTTCCGGCGCGCTGCCGCTCGCGCCAACAGCAAATTGGCGACGTTCGCGCAGGCAATCAGCAATACAATGCCGACCACCACGAACAAAAGCGTCGTCGCCAGTTGGGCGCGCCGCCGGTAATGCGGTAAACCGATTCCTTGCGGATGCGCGAGTTTCAGCGAACGGTCTTCGTTCGGGTCTCGCCGCCGCTCTACGGGAGGGGGGGCTGCGAGTTCGAGGCCCCGGTTGATCGTTTCGATCGCTGTTTGCGCCTGCGCAAGCGATATCCCGGGTTTAAGCCGTCCGATGGCGGCAAATACCTGATCGTGCCGGTTGGAGAGACTGGTCAGAAACATCGGTCTCACCTGCGGCAGCATCATCAACGGCAGCCAGAGATCGGTTCGGAACATCCCTGTCATCCCATTGAATCCTGCGGGCGCAACGCCGATCACGGTGTACCGTTGCCGATGAAGCGTGATCGTCTGTCCGATGATTTGCGGATCGGCGCCAAACCGGCTTTGCCAGAGACCGTGACTGAGCACGACGACTGGCTGCGCGCTGCGTTCCTCTTCTGGCAGAAAGCCGCGCCCCAGCGCCGGCTGCAAATGCAACACGTCGAAATAATCACTCGACACCAGTTCGCCGCGCATCATTTCGCTCCTGGCGCCATTGCCGAAACTCACTCCAGCGAAATGCGACGCCGCCAATCCCGCCAACACTCCATTGCGCTCGCGCAGCGCCACAAAGTCGGGATAAGAAAGGGGCTCACCTGTGCCGTCACCCCGGCCGACTGTCACGAGTTCCGCAGGCTGCGGCACAGGCAGCGAACGCAAAAGCAGAGCATTCGCCATACTAAAGATCGCCGTATTTGCGCCGATGCCCAGCGCGAGGATGAGCACAGCAACCAACGTGAAGCCGGGTTGTTTCATCAACATGCGCGTGCCGTAGCGCAGGTCTTGCCAGAACGTCTCCAGCCATCCCGCGCCGCGAATGTCATAGCCGAGTTCCGTATTCCGGCTCAGGTTGCCGAAACTGTTCAGCGCTGCAGCCCGCGCCTCATCTGATGACATCCCACGCTCAATGTTCGCCTCCGTTTCTATCTCGACGTGGACGCGTAATTCTTCTTCAATGTCCCGCAAGACGCTCTCGCGCCGAAACAGGGCGCGCAGCCGCGCCTTGAGAATGTTGAACCATTCCATCATTAGCCTCCTCAGACTGCTTTTCTGACCTTCGCAATGGCCAAGGCAAGCCGATCCCAACTCTCTTCCTCGGCGGTGAGTTGTTTAGTCCCTGATTTAGTCAGCGTGTAGAACTTGGCCCGGCGGCCGGCCTCGGTCACCCCCCACTTGGAGCTGATCCAGCCGCGCTGCTCAAGCCGGTAGACGGCCGGGTAGAGAGAGCCTTGCTCGACCTCAAGCAACTCGTCAGATAACTGCCGAAGGCGCTGGATGACGCCGTAGCCGTGGAGCGGCCCTAAGCTGAGTGCCTTGAGGATGAGCATGTCAAGCGTGCCTTGCAATAGATCCGCCTTCGGTTGAGTCAAACTTCACCTCAAAATCTGTGTCGCTCATTGGTCACACTTAGAAAATCTAGGTGTAGCGTAGACAGGGAGACCCAGAATGTCAAGGCGTGGCGCATGAGATCGTCTACAAGTTATGCGGCGGATTTGCGCATGCCGCAAGAAAGGCTGTGTTGCTACAAATGGAGCTGCGCTTGCGCGAGGAACTCGAAAGTCGCCCCCATAAAAGACCGGATTATTGTGTCATCCTTAGCATCTGATTATTCAAAAACAGCGACACCACGCCAACTTGCTCGATCCCCTTTTCTCTTGGCCTTCGTCGTTTGTATGTAAACAACGTGAAACACATTGCCCGTCTGTGGTTTAACCTGCCACCTGAAGATAAGTACCCCATGTACCCGAAACAACTTACGAGCATCCACTTGATCGCCGTGCGCCTGGCGTCGTAAACCGCGCGAGTCCGTTCGTCCTCGGCGCCCCGCATCAAATCTTTCAGTCGCTGCCGGCGCTCGACCAGCGGGGCCAGGGTAAGCGGTATCAGGCCGCGCCGCTTCGCGCAGATGTTGTATTCCGCTTCGGGGACGACCTGGTTATCACAACAGGAGCAGAGCACCGTTTCCGGTGAGATGTTACGCGTGACCATCAGGCTCGGATACATTGAGGCGTAATCGATCTCGGCCACGCCCTCAAACGCGCCGATCTTCGGCTGGTAGGTGAGGCCTCCTTTGTCCACGGTGAAGAGCTGGAGCGCCGTCTTATATCGTTCTGGCTCCGATTTGCGCCACGGCACGAGGATGCCGTCTTTTACAGTTCCCTCAATTTCGATTGTCCTCCGCCAAAACCTCATCCCGCCGCCAAATGCCTCACATTGGCCTCATATAACTCCAGTTAACATGTTATATCCGGCTTTCCCAAGTTATTAAAACTAAAGGCGGATGAGGTTTTGGCGAAGGACACCGTTCGGAGCGGCATGAATATAGTGGTTACAACAGCAAGAAGAAGCGCCAGCAGAACGGTATGGTATCGAGACCCTGAAAACCATAATGGTCTTTGCGGCTCTGTGGTGACATCACTTTTCATCTATGCCCCTCGAATCTCCGCCAGGATGATTGATCGGATATAGCGATGGCTGCTCGGCAAGGCGCGCCTCCGCCGATCGCGCGACTGATCGGTTTCCGTCTCGCGGCGTCGGGATCGATCATTTCATGATCGTCCACAGCCGATATGCGCTGATGCCTCCGCCAGCGTCTCCGATGAGGGGGTAGCGTTCATGACTTATTTTTCTACGGTGAAGGACTATAAATCAAACTCCAAATGTCCGGCCAAATGGCATTCAGCCTAGTGTCATAGTGGATCGTTCCGCTATTACCAACCGTAATGGTTTTACGCACAACACCGCCGAACACCGGCGCCGTTCCTGAAATGATGACGCCTGTCTGAGGGGCGTAAACCATCATGTAGGTATTGCCCGCGGTCGGGAAGGCGCGCCAGCCGACCGTTGCCAGAGCCCCAGTTCCTGGATGAATCGGGTTTTGGCGAAGGACAGGGTTTGACAAACTCGTGCATTTCGCCGCCAGTATAATGTTTCTTTAAGAGCCGGGCGCTCGCCTGCCTATTATTATTGGTTGCGGGAAAACGCCTGTATTAAAGTTTCTGATACGATCGATGGACAATTCAAAAGACCCTGTTTTGTGATGCGTTTGAAACGGAGGAAAACCGAATAATGGAAAACACCGACAGCCACCAGAAACACCTCAATCAAGTGACGCTGGTTGGAATGCTCGTCGCCATCGGCATCGTATTTGGCGACATCGGCACTTCCCCTCTCTATACCTTTTCCGCCGTCATCGGCTCGAAGCCCGTGGATCCGTTGCTGACGCTCGGCGGATTATCCGCCATCTTCTGGACGTTATTTTTTCAGACGACAGTCAAATACGTCATCATCACGCTCAATGCCGACAACAAGGGGGAAGGGGGCATCTTTTCGCTCTACACGCTGATCCGCCGGTATTCAGGAAGATGGATGATGTTACCGGCGATCATCGGCGGGAGCTTTCTGTTGGCCGATGGCATCATCACGCCGCCGATTTCCGTTTCTTCCGCGATTGAAGGACTGCGCATCTACAGTCCGCACCTCAACACGATTCCCATCGTGCTGGCCATTCTGGTCGCGCTGTTTGTCGCACAACAGTTCGGGACACAAACGCTCGGACGTTTCTTCGGTCCGGTGATGCTAGTTTGGTTTACCTTCATCGGCGTGATGGGCGCGCTGGCGCTCAGCGAGAACGTGGCTGTGCTGAAGGCGCTGAATCCGATCTATGTGTATCGCTTTCTGGTTGAATATCCAGGCGGATTCTGGTTGCTGGGAGGGGTGTTTCTTTGTACGACTGGAGCGGAAGCGCTCTATTCGGATATGGGCCATTGCGGGCGCGGCAACATTCGCATGAGCTGGTTCTACGTCAAACTCACACTCATTCTATCTTACGCCGGCCAGGCGGCGTGGCTGATAAATCATCAGGGCGAGACGCTTTCCCGCAGTCCGTTCTATTCCATCGTGCCGCCGGTCATCCTGCCGTTCGGGATCATCGTCGCGACGCTGGCGACGATCATCGCCAGCCAGGCGCTGATCAGCGGCAGCTTCACCCTGATCGGCGAGGCGATGCGGCTGAACTTCTGGTACAAACAAAAGATCGCGTACCCGACCGATTTCCGGGGACAGCTCTATATTCCGCAG
>Ga0154003_1000378_pt1 | contig 13950 bp, 15 predicted proteins | sample TSFL087MetaG_FD_104679 | JGI IMG/M metagenome (GOLD analysis project Ga0154003, IMG submission 104679) | Attine ant fungus gardens microbial communities from Florida, USA - TSFL087 MetaG | ecosystem: Host-associated > Fungi > Mycelium > Unclassified | place: USA: Florida, Lake Talquin State...
GCGAGCGGTAGCGAGCGCAGCTTAACCTGAAGTACGCTCGCTACCGCTCGCGGTACTGATCCAGCCAGCCTTCCCGTACATGCAACTGCAATCCGCTCTAAATATTTACGTAGTGATCACTCAAAATATTCGTGAATACCGCCGTTTGAGTCCATTCGATCCGGGGCTCTGGTTATATAATATGGTTACCTCGAAGTGATCGTCGTCAATCCATCTGATCGCCCCGGCCGAGCGCCCGCGTGATCCCCATTCATAGAGTAAGCCATTTAAGAACCGCCACCTGCCGGTCCCCGGAATAGAACCCTGAGAATTAATGAACAAGTAATTACTAGTTCCATTACGATTGACTTGCCAAATGATTCTCGTTCGAATTCCATATTCCACAACGTCGGACTGCCATTTCCCTATCAATCTGGAAGCGTCCGGAGCCTTGCTGGAAGTGTCCGCAGCCTTGCCGGAAGCGTCTGTAGCCTTGCTGGAAGTGTCCGGAGCCTTGCTGGAAGCGTCCGTAGCCTGGGGTTCTTTCCGTGGAGAAACTGTGGAGTTGCCCGTATTCGTTTCGCCGGCAATTGGCCTGCGCTCGACTGCGCCGCCGGCCTTTGTGGCAGGATTAAATAGAGTAGAGTCGCCGACCGGCGATTTTACTTCCGGCGACGCCGTTCTTTCAGGCGATGGACTCTGACTCACCTCTTCGCTCCTGGCGGATTGGCCGGCGGGTGAGTTAGTCAATCCGCCTTTTGATGAGATACCGACAGTGGTTGCGCCGCGCGGTGAGATGAAGCGCGAGTAGATCCACCATCCTCCGCTGCTCAGCAGAAACAGTGAAGTGACTGCCAATAGCAAAATAGTTCGTGGATGGCGCAGGCAAAGGCGAGTTGTGACTGGCCTGGGGCCATATGCGGCGTCAGGAACCAGACTATCTTTTAAAGTCTCATTCAATTTCGAACCTGGAGGCGCGGCGACAAAAGCATTCGAGACCTGAACGCGATCGTCCTCGGGACTCTTTTTCGGCTTCGGGACGGAACCTCTTTCAACCGCCGCCTGCAGTTCATTGGCAAATTCACGCGCGGCCTGATGGCGCCGAGATGGGTCTTTGACCAGCGCCTTCATAACAACCGCATCAATGGCCTCGCTGCTGGTTCCGGGCATACGTTCCGAAGGTGGCAGCGGCATAACATACAGATGGAGATGCTGATAGCCCCTGAGGTCCTGAGCCGTGAATGCGCGGACGCCAGTCAACATTTCGTAAACCACCATCCCCAGCGCATAGATATCCGCCCGCCCATCGATCTCCTGGCGACTCAGTCCACGCGATTGCTCCGGCGACAGGTATGGTCCGGTGCCGGTCACCGCGCCTATCATCGTCCGGGCCTCGGATTCCTTCAGTGTCGCGATGCCGAAGTCCAGGACTTTGACCAATGGACCGTCATCATCGTGTGTCAAGAAGATGTTGTCCGGTTTGATGTCGCGATGAACGATCTCGCGACGATGCGCGGCGTTGAGCGCGTCGCAGATCTGCCGCGTAATTTCGACGACCTCCGACGGCGGTATCGGTCCCCGGCGCAGTCTTTCGCCTAATGACTCCCCTTCCAGATACTCCATCACCAGATAGTGGCGTTGATGAGCTTCACCGCTCGTCAACAGGACAACGATGTTCCGCTGATTCAGGCTGGCCAGGGCTTTGCGCTCATCATTGAACCGTTGCAGGCACCGCTTCTCCAAATCGGCGCGCATCAATTTAATCGCCACTTTCCTGCCAATCGGCTCTTCGACGCCAAGATAGACTTCGCCCATTCCGCCGGCGCCGAGTTTATTGATCAATCTGTAATTGCCGATCCGCTCGAAAGGCAATCTCTCTGATGGCTCTTCAGGTATCATTTGACTCATGACTCCTCATAAGAAGATCACCTTTTCCCCTCGATGGACCCGGTCGATCCATCGGACACAAAAATTCGTCATCGCTATGCGATGCTTCTCAGGAATCCTTTCAGTGAAACGGGGCGGGGCATCGTTGAACATATGAACCGGGACCATAGGGAAACGTCATTTCATTATTGTAATATATTGAAAATAGCTACTATCCAATTCTATAACAATGACCTAACTACAGGACAAAAACTTTGTTCCAAGGTTGTGTCAAGCAAAGCGCGCTCAAGCGAGCGAATGCCGGTTATCGTGCGATCTCCTTTCAGTTTGGCGACAAAAAGTTTAATCGCACGGTGACTTTATCAGCTATGACCACAATTCCACATCATCATTTTGGCCATAAAGAGACGCCATTTGTTCAGAGCGCTTTATGTCATGGAGCAGAGACAGTTTAGTCTACAATATTGATAGTGGCCGCGGCGGATGAACGATTGGCGGAGATTACCTGAACCGGACAATAGCGTCTCGTTGCCGGCATCCATCTCCACGGATGTTGACAAGGAGCATCGCTGGTGTAGAATGTCGCCCGCAGTCACAGACCAGTGAGGCTAGAGAGCCAGTTGCCAATCCTCGTACGCCATTTTTGCTCTTATTTCCGAGCCTCAGATGTAACCGGGGAACACTAGAAGCTATCTGATAACTAGAAGCTATCTGATGAAAGGAAAGCAACATGAATCGCCTGTTTCAGATCACCTCGCTACTTTTGGTAAGTATTTTTGGCGCAACAGGTTACGGCCAGACCCAACCTTCAACTCAATCTTCTCCTCCGGCGCCGCCGCCCCAAACACCCAAAGCGGCGCTTGGCTTTGGGTTGGAAGACGGGACGCCAGTCAAGATGCGGATAACCCGAACCATATCTTCCGCGGATTCCAAGACCGGCGAAAGGGTGGACTTTGAGGTTCTTGAAGACGTGAAATTCGGCGAAACCATTATTATTCCGCGCGGTGGAATCGCCCTGGCGACGATAACTGAGGCTGAGCCGAAGAGAAGACTGGCGCGCGGCGGAAAGCTAAACGTCAATATTGACTCTGTTCGCCTTGCCTCCGGCGAGAAGGCCGCTTTACGCGCAGTCAAAGAAGTCAGTGGCGGCGGGCATACGGGGGCCATGACAGGCGCGATAGTCGCTACAAGTATTGTATTTTTCCCGGCCGCGCCTTTCTTTCTTTTCATGAAAGGAAAGGACATCACAATTCCCAAGGGAACGGAAATCACCGCCTATATCAACGGAGACATTTCTCTTGATCCCAGGAAATTCGCTCCGCTTGCGGGGGGGAATGAACAGGCAGCGCCGACTTCGCCGGAAGCGCAGACGGAACAGGCGCCATTTTTCGTTGACCCCGAGTTCTCGAGCGTAACGATTAAATCCGTTCCATTTGGGGCTGAAATCTCAATCGATGGCAAATTCGCGGGTAACACTCCTTCAACACTGCGTCTCAAATCCGGTGACCACAAAATATCCGTTAAACAGGCCGGCTACCTCCTATGGGAGCGAACGATAACGTTGAGCGCGGGAGGAAATATAACTGTGAATGCGACTTTGGAAAAAACTCCTTGATTTGCCCTGATCTCTGCGGCTCGCATTTCCAATTTCTCCGCCTCATCGACGCGTTTCGCTTTCCGCAGCAAGTCCGCGCAAATCTCCCCCGGTTTTTTTCGGTCTTGCGGATGGGGTGTCAGTCGCTCGCGCGATGATAGAATTCCTGCGCAACAACCCGCGGATCGCGTCGAAGACATTGTTCGCCACTCACTACCACGAATTGACTGACGCAGCCGATTATTTGCCGCGGGTACGAAACTTCCATCTGGCTGTCGAAGAGAAGGACGGAGAGTCACATTACTTGCACAAAGTCGAACCGGGACGCGCTGAAAAGAGCTTCGGCATATACGTGGCGCAGTTGGCCGGATTGCCCAAACCGGTGATCCGCCGCGCGACGGAATTGCTCGACGGCCACAACGGCGCATCGACGCGTGTTGCGCTGACGCTTCTCGATCATTCATATCCGTATTAATTGAAGCCTGTGCGTAAATCCGGGCCTTTATTTATAGGGCCTGATAGCGATTTCGTGACGCTTAATCGTTTACATGTCCGGTAAAAACCTCAAAAACGGGTCTGACAACGATCCCTTCCATTCCGCCTTCCGGATCGCAAACTCTTTACATTATTGATGCCGGACAGCGTGTCCGTAACGAAAATTCCATCTTGGGGATGAAGAGCCCATTCTCTGATTATATGGACAGGTAATGCGGCTGGGACGATCAAGTGGTTTGACGACGATCACTTTGAGGCAACCATACTCTATAATCAGGACCCCGGAATGGACAAAGTCGAGCTGAGGAACAACGATGAACAACAGAAAGAGAGAATTGAAAAAACAATACAAGCTGACTCACACGCCGATGGGTATCTACCAGATACGCAACCTCATCAATGACAAAGTCTTGGTAGGGGCCGCTCTAAATCTGCCGGGTATTCTCACCAGTAAGAAACTTCAATTAAGATCAGGTAGCCATCCGAATAAGAAGCTTCAGGCCGAGTGGAATGAATTCGGGAGCGAAAGCTTTGCCTTTGAGGTGTTGGATGAAATGACGGCGACAAATGGGGTGGGTTATGACTATCGAGCGGATCTGGTAGCCTTGGAGGAGTTATGGCTGGAGAAGTTGCAGCCCTATGACGAGCGCGGATATAACGAAAAGAAGAAAGGGAAAGATGCGCGGCTTAGAGAAATAGCGAAGAGAAGGTTGGATAAACAACGAGAAGAAGTATAGAGAATGTGTGAAGCGCTTTGGCAAGCCGCGCCTACCCCCGACTCCCAGGCCATATTTGAGAAGTATGTCCGCCGCTGGAGCCTCAGTAGAGAGGTGTAGACCTTTCCTTCATTCAATTGCAGAATCTGTTCGGGCTCCTGCTCGATCCGGCGCGCGACGCCATAGCCGCGCTGCGGGCCAAGCGCGTCGAGGACTTTCAAAACCGTCAGATCGAGCGTCCCTGGAAGACTTCAGATTTCTGCGCCTCTGTATTCTTTCCCTTGGATATGACATAGAAGATACGATTCTTCCGCTGGAATGTTCATAGGTAGACGGCAAAGCACAGCCGTTTCAGGAGACAACATTTTCTTCTTGGAACTGTGGGATAAATTTACCAGCCCTACGATAATTTTTGGACTGCTGAGTCTGAATCTTATTCCTCAGATTGTTGATTTCTTCTTCCGAAAGAAGTCCCTCGCCCGCCCGTCAAAATTTATCTTGACACTTCGCATACTTAGCGTACTATATACGCTAAGTATGAAGTGAAAGAGACGATATTAGTGAACGAGGTCAAAACGTAATGTCGGTTGAGTATGAATATGAAAGACCCGGTCTAACGGTGGATTGCGTGATCTTCGGGCTGGATCTGGATGAAGAGAGTCTCAAGGTAATGTTAATCGAGCGGGATCTCGAACCATTCGCGGGAGTTTGGGCGATTCCTGGAGGCTTCGTACGCCGGGGTGAGACGCTGATGGCCGCGGCTATTCGAGAACTTGAAGAAGAGACGGGTATTAAAGACGTTTTTCTCGAGCAGCTGTTTACGTTTGGCGATCCCGATCGAGATCCACGTGACTGGGTTGTGTCGGTAACTTATTACGCCCTCGTGTCCCCGGAGAAACATCAGATTCATGCGACCACGGACGCGAGGCAGGCGCAGTGGTTTCCAGTGACGTCCCTTCCGTCCCTCGCCTTTGACCATGACAAGATACTCGCAACCGCGCTCCAGAGAATTAGAGGGAAACTTACATACGCTCCAATTGGCTTCGAATTACTTCCGCAGAAGTTCACTATCAAACAGTTGCAGAAGCTCTATGAGATCGTCCTGGGCAGAGAACTGGACAACCGGAATTTCCGAAAGAAGATTTTCGCTATGGACGTCCTGCGCGAATTGGGTGAGATGCAAAAGGGGGTAGCCCACCGCGCCGCGCGACTCTATAAGTTTGATGAACGCAAGTACAACCACCTGATAAGACGTGGCATGAGTTTCGAGTTGTAATCATGAAAAGCGATCGAAATATCAATATCAGCAAGTTTTTGAGTCTGGCGCCTCGAAATCAGCCGGAAACACGATGTGCGCCTATCAGAAAGCAGACAAGTAGCGGCTCTCGTTGGCGGTCGCCGTGACCGGCCAGTGATTTTGAGAATCGCAAGCGAACAGATGAACAGGGATGGACACGCGTTCTTCCACTCTCCCAACGGCGTCTGGCTCACGGAGCAGGTCCCGGTGAAATACAACGAGTTTCCAGCGGGTGAGACAGACCATGCGGCCTAAAATTTTTTGCCTCGAATAGTTAGCGTAGAGATGACGCTAAGATAATTTAAAGGAGCCTACAATATGAGTAAGAGAATTGAACTGTTGATCATTGATCCCCAGGTGGACTTTTGCGATCCCCAGCGAGGGGCCCTGTACGTGCCCGGCGCGGAGCGCGATATGACGCGTCTGGCGACAATGGTCCGACGTCTTAAAGACAAGCTCGATGATATTCACGTTACACTCGATTCTCATCACTTTATTCACATCGCCCACCCGACCTTCTGGCGTGATTCCAGCGGCAAGCACCCGGCGTTCTTCACCCGCATCAACAGGTCGGATGTCGAGGACGGTGTCTGGACGCCCACAGCGCCCAGTCTTTATCGTCGAGCGCTTGATTACGTCTGCAAGCTTCAGCAGAACGGACGCTACGAGTTGACGATTTGGCCGCCGCACTGTCTTATCGGCAGTCTCGGTCAGACTGTTTTCCCAGAACTCTTCGCCGCGTTGACTGAGTGGGAGTCGCGGTTTGCCTTCGTCGACTATGTGACCAAAGGCAGCAACATACTCACTGAACACTATTCTGCCGTGCAGGCCGACGTTCCGGATGCGGCCGACGCGTCGACGCAGATAAACACACGCCTGATACAGACATTGGAGAACGCCGATCTGGTCCTTATCGCGGGTGAAGCGCGCACGCATTGTGTGGCAAACACAGTGCGCGACATTGCCAACAATTTTGGCGACGACTCGTTTGTCTCAAAACTTGTCCTGCTTACCGACGCCTCAAGCGATATACCCGGCTTTGAGACTCACGCGCAGACCTTCATGAACGAGATGGTGGGCCGAGGTATGCAAGTCTCAACCACTACTGAATTTCTTGCCTGACGAGAGGAGATTGAAATGCCAATACTGAACGATACACAACTTGATCAGATCAACCTCCCCAGCAGCCACTATGGATACACGGCGACACGTTTGGATGAGTTGGGGGCTACGGAGTACACGATCGCAACCATCGTTGCTGATGTCAGTGGCAGTACAGCCGCTTTCATCTTTGATATGGAATCCGCGATTACGAGGATTGTGCAGGCCTGTAAGTTCAGTCCGCGGGCCGACAACCTGTTGCTGCGGCTGGTCGCCTTTGACGACTCGTTAAGCGAGTTGCATGGCTTCAAGCTGCTGGAGAACTGTCATCTGGCCGATTATGGCGGGAGCCTTCGCTCCGGAGGCTCAACCGCGCTTTATGATGCGACGGAGAACGCCGTCGCATCGACGACGAACTACGCGCAAAAGCTTGCCGCTGGAGACTTCTCGGCTAACGCAATATTGTTTGTGATTACGGACGGGATGGACAACGCTTCGAAGCTTTCTTCAAAGCAGGTGAAAGCCGCGTTCGCCCAAAGCATAAAGAGCGAAGCGCTGGAGTCCGTTGTCTCGGTTCTAATCGGCGTCAATGTTAATGACCATCAAGTGAGTCGCTACCTAAAGGACTTCCACATCGAGGCGGGTTTCACGCAGTACGTGGAACTGGATAAGGCGGATACGAAGACCCTTGCGAGGTTGGCCGAGTTCGTTTCGCAAAGTATCAGCGCGCAATCCCAGGCGCTTGGCGCGGGTGGAGCTTCTCAACCACTTGTGTTTTAGAAGGCGCGCCTTCGAGGTCGCCCGCTTCGCGCCGTGGCGCGAAGCGGGCGACAGCGCGCGCATGAAGAATGTGTCTCGTATACCCCCATCCTTCAATAGTTGTCGCCCGCTTCGCGGGTTAAGACGAAACCGGGAGTTCACGATGAATGCCGACTGCGCTTTCACCATTGGATCTACACATTCTATTTGTCAGGACTATGCGATCGCGGTTCCTGGATTCACTTCAAACGGCATTGAGGCAGGTCCTTACGTCGCGCTTTCAGACGGGTGTTCGTCATCTCCCGACACTGATGTTGGCGCAAGGCTTCTGGCCAGAGCCATCCGGCAGATCTTCAGCGGCGACGTGGAAGTAACGGAGCTTCACAAAGAGTCAGCTCAGTTGGCGCTCCGCTGGGCCGAGCTCCTTGGCTTGCCCACTCAATCAGTCGACGCCACCTTGCTCACCGCCCATCTCAACCGAGACGATTTGATCATTGGCTGTTCCGGAGATGGAGTGGTCGTGCTGGAGACTCAAGAGGGACGCGTCGATGTTCATGCTATCTCTTCCCCTTCAGGCTATCCATTTTACCCGTGCTATGCTCACCAACCAGAGCGTCTCGACGAGCTAATCGCCAGAGGGCGAGCTTACAAAGAACTGAAACACTTTCGTCGTGTTTCGGCCGACGAGCCACTGACACTGGTAAACGAATCTACCAGTGATTCACTTACCGAGGTGTTTCGACTTAAGGTCTCAGATCATAAGTACGCAGCCCTTGTTTCCGACGGCATCCATTCATTCTTCAGCGCTAAACCATCGATAGACGGCAAGAGAGTTGAAGCCATTCCCATGGTCGAGGTCTTGAATGAGCTGTGGTCATTTAAAAACTCGCACGGAGCGTTCGTCTCGCGTCGCGTGAACAAGTTCAAAAAGGACTGCCGGGCGAAGGAATGGCAACACGCGGACGACCTTGCCTTTGGCGCGTTATACCTTGGAGAGTAAATATGTTCGGCAGATCCGTGTTTCCTGGTCTCAAGTCGAATACGAAAAGGAGTAGCAACATCTCTCGCTACTTCATCCACGGCAAGGGCGAGCTTCGCCTGGGCAGGTCTGATTTCAAGGCTCAGGGAGGTGAAGGGGCGGTTTATGTGAAGGGATCAACGGCTTATAAGATCTATACGAATCCGACACGCGCCATTCCTCTGGCCAAGATCAATGAGCTTTCGGCGCTCGATCAACCCAATATCATCCGCCCTTTGGATCTAATCCTCGACGGAAAAAACACGCCGGTCGGTTATTCCATGCGCAGCGTCGAGAAAGCTCACGCCCTCTGCCAGCTTTTTCCCAAGGCGTTCCGACAGAGAAATAACCTTACTCCTGAACTTATGCTTCGTCTTGTGCTGCGCTTGCAGGCAGGGGTGTCACACGTTCACGACAAGGGCATTCTGATTGTCGATCTGAATGAGTTGAACTTTCTGGTTTCAGCGGACTTTAGTGAGGTTTTCTTTGTCGATGTGGATAGTTATCAAACTCCGTCATTTCCCGCGACTGTTCTGATGGAAAGCGTGCGAGACCGTCACACTATTACATTTAACCAGGGCTCAGACTGGTTTTCCTTTGCAGTCGTTTCGTTTCAGATGTTCACTGGGATTCATCCGTTCAAAGGCACTTACGCTCCATTGCAACACCTGCCTGACAAAGCGAAGAAGCTCGATGCGCGTATGCTGGCTAACATCTCCGTCCTGCATCCGAATGTTTCAGTGCCGTCGTCTTGTCTTCCTTTTTCAGTGATTCCTCAGGTCTACCTTGATTGGTATCGAGCCGTCTTTGAGCAGGGAATGCGCCTGCCGCCGCCGGACAACCCGCATGCGCTCGGGATTATGATCACAGTGCGCGCTAATGAATCAGTTGAGAGCGGTTCTTTTGAGATCAATAGGGTCCGCGAATTCGATAGTGAGATCATCTGGCATGACGGAATCATTACCGTAACTCAAAGCAGCGTTTACTTTGATGGCAAGAATTATCCCAAACCGCCATTTGACGTGAAGTTGGTGGTGAGTCCGAGACAACGTCATCTCATCGCAGCTTTCCACGATGGAACAAGACTCAGGTTTCGGGATCTTACGGTTGACAAGGATGTCGCCAGTGAAATTGAAGGCGAGGATGTGATGTTGAGCGACGGCAAGCTTTACATCAAGCAACACGAAAGTATCTTTGCGGTCGATCTTATTGAACTGCCTCAAAATCTCCTCCTCGGCCTCAGGTTGGTTGCAAATGTTATGATTAGGTCAACCAGGATGTTTGAAGGAGTGGCGATCCAGAATCTACTTGGCGCTAACTACGTTTCTATTCCCACTGCGGATGGTGTGTGTCATCAGGTTCGCATGCCTGAACTCGATGGCTGTCAAATTGTCGATGCCAGGCGGGATCGGAATGTCTTGATTGTGGTGGTTACTACTGAGGGGCGATACGACAAGCTCATCTTTCGCTTTTCGGACGACTTTAACGGTTACGACTGCCGCCGTTTGGATGACATCGTTTCAACCGGTATCGAATTCACTGTGCTTGATAGTGGTATCGTCCTTCACCTGGCTGAAGATGGCAGATTGGAAGTTTTTCCGAAAGTCAGGGATTCGGCGAAGATCAGAGTTATTCGTGATCAGGCGCTTGATGAAGATCTCAGACTCTTCCATACGGGGACTCAGGCCCTGATTGCCGGAGGGCCGAGCCTTTATAAGATTCGACTCAAATCGTGAGGAACGACCAGGGTAAACTTTCGGAAAGCCGGCATAACGGATTGATAGTCAGCCGCTACCGTGGGAAAGCGCTTCACCGACTCCTTGCGGTGGCGCGGCGTGACAAAGTGAATCCAATCTGATTCAGACTTGGCCGATGTTGGCGTTTGGCCTGGACTTCGCCCGAGGCGACTGAAGATGGCCAATCGCGATGACATTCCGAAAACTGATCCGTCCGAGATTGAGGCGCTCATCCAGCGTCTTAAACAGTCCAATATTGAGCCGCGCGTTTTCAATCTACTCGAATCAAGTTTCAAGACTCGGCCCACGAGCGAAGGCGGATAACGCCGGCTGAGGTCAGGGGAGACTTAAAATCTCCCCTCCGGTGTCTGAAAGTAGGCGGGTCACACGCGTATCAGACAAGACTCGCAGTAGATTTTCGTTGAGCCGCGCCTGAAACCGCTGGTAAGATACTCGGCATATGCCAAACTTGGTTTCCATCACAATGCCACGTTTTCCGGCGCCAGTGTAAACGCCGACTGAACGACGGAGGGTAGATTAAAAGAACGGGAAGCCGGGTTAGGAATGGAGCGAGCCACACGCGGATTCGGCATATAATCCGTCCGAGTGAAAAAGACGCCAATGCATGTAAAGCGTGAGCGCATATATAGAAAGGGACCCAATGAATTACATCATCACTATTGCATCACTGTTATTGTTTGATGGATCTTTCCAAACCTTGCCTGCGGTCCGGAGTGAAAGGCTGGAGGGGATTGTTGTAAGTTATGATGCTCTGATGAGCTTACGCACATCTCAAGCAGATTTCGTTGTGAAGCTGGAGACTAGCGATGGGAAGAAATACATCCGTCTTCGCTACCCTCCGCCTGAGTTCACCTTCGCTCTTCCACTGCCAAAGTTGATGTTCTCCGATGGCAGTGTTGTATGGATTTTTCAGGCTCATAGTCCACGCAACCCTGTAGAGCGCGGCGCGTGTACTGGTCAGATAAAACGATACCTCCCTGGAAAAGATGGTCTGCCTGTGGAGGTGGAACGCTTCGCGTCTGTTCCAGGTCAAGAGAGCGAGATTATTCCAAAACCTGAGTCACTGCCGTGTTTGATCATGGAAGATTGGACATTGAAAATGAAGTGAATATTGTCTGTACTCTTTCGGGGGACGAAATTGACTAATTTTTCGTCAGGTCAATCCTGTCTCCCGAAGGGATACGAAGCAATGATGAAAATGATTAACGGATAAGCGACCGGGAATGAGGAACGGCAAGCTTCCTTATAGACAACCTATGAGGCATAATGCGCGCGCCGTCGCTCGCTCTCCATTGAAATTCCTTGCATTTCGGCGCCCGGAGGAGGTAATTGTCATAAAGAAAGCGTTTTTACTCGGCCTGCTAATTTCCGGAAGTCTCGTCTCCATAGCTCAAGAGCAGGTAGCGCTACAAATGTAAGGCTGGCGGTCTACAAATACCCCTGTCTTTATAGAGTTTTCTCAAAAGGCCAGCCTTACATTTGTAGCGCTACCCGCGCCGATGAGCTTCCGTGGGTGAAGACCGAAACCGCTAGCAGTATCGTTACCACGCTCACGAACGCTACGACAAGATGTAGAGACCGCTTCGACCTGATCGAAGCTTTAACGAAGTCGACGGGTAAACTTAACATCCTCATGAATTCCTCCAATTTGGCAAGGACTGTTGTAAAACGGGCGAAATTCATCTGGAGATGAAACCCAGAGTGGATTTGTGTCGCCTTTGCTTTTGAGAACAACGCTCTCTAAATGGCGAAGGGCAACTTGAAAGGCTTCCGCGACTTCCGGGCGTTTCCGGAAGCCTTGGCAATACTCAAACTCCCTCTCCGATAACTGATGCTGAAATCGGAAAAGCATTTCATGGCTTCCGCGTTTTCCTGGCGTTTCCGGAAGCCTTAGCCATACTCGGAGACCGAAAAAAAGCGGAGGAGATCCGGTAAAGCTCTGTAAAATCAATGCATGCCTGAACCTCCGGAATCAAGCATCTATCAACTCAGAGTCGTCATGCTCGGGATTAGGGGCATGGCAACGATTCTTACTTATGCCGAGCTCGGCATAACTCCGAATCGTCGCCATATCCCTGGTAGTTGTACCATCGACTGGCATAGCGACGGCTCCTGGAGTTTCGGATATAGGAGAGAATTTTATTTACGAACTACTGAGAAATTATGCCCGGATAATTCGCATTATATGGTGAAAGGCATTTTGTAATAGTGAAGCAGACATTTGACTGTGACCAGACAATAATCAGGCGCTTCCAGAGCGTGTTGTTAACTTTAAGCCAGTATTTCGGCAACGTTCCTTAACATCAGTATGACGAATGCCAGGTAATGCAGTTCGGCCAGGGGTTCAGGCAATCGTTCATAGTCACGCGCCAAGCGACGAAAGCGAGAAAGCTTCGTTCCACCTATTCCTATCAAAAATTCCATCCCTTAGGTGAGATAGGGATTAACATGTTAATTTGCGATTATCGAGAATTGGGCTCAAGGAGTTATGTGTGAGTATTGAAAGGACGATGGAATTTTTGATAAGGACAGCCGCCTCTGCGTTCTTTACGCATGCGGCAGCGAGGAGGTTTCATTTTATCAAGCTGCATTTAAGGAGCTTACGCGACTGTGACTGAATTCGCCAACAGTATCCGGCTCGCCGAAAGCTCACGATTATTGGTCCTGAGGAAACAAGCCATTTTATTGCATCAGCTTCCATACGCTGGAGAATAGCCAAAATGTTGAATAGATTTACTTCCTTATCACCCACCTGCTTACGCTCGCAGTACCTTAGCTTCTGGATCATTGCGGCGCTATGCTTCAATTACCTGCCCCTGCCAGTGCAAGCCATCATTCCGTTGTCAGATCCTGGCGCGCGCCATCCGCAGGTTGAACGCCGCGTCTCTTTATCAGGCTCTGGCTACAGCGTTGCGCCCGATCTTGCGCAATCACAGGCCAGTCAAAATCCGCCAGGGCAAGCGGGGCAACAAGATCAACCGATTCGCGTCAAGACCGAATTGATCGAGCTGCGCGCCGTGGTCACTGACAAACGAGGGCAAGCTGTCACGGATTTGAAGAAAGAAGATTTTGAATTGATGGAGAACGGCAAACCGCTAGATGTCAGCTTCTTTTCCGTCGTCAAAATTCCGGGGCGTGGCGAGGCCCGACAGACTGTGAACACTCCGGCTAATGGGACAACTGATGTTCCGGCGGGCGCGGCGCGTCCGGCTGAATCAATTGGGCGCATGGTCCTGCTTTACGTTGACACCTTGCACCTTTCGCCGCAGAGTTTGCTCTCAGTTAAACAATCGCTGCGCAAATTCATTGGCGAGCGGTTGACCGATCAGGATCTGACGGCGATTGTA
>Ga0154003_1000379_pt1 | contig 13942 bp, 12 predicted proteins | sample TSFL087MetaG_FD_104679 | JGI IMG/M metagenome (GOLD analysis project Ga0154003, IMG submission 104679) | Attine ant fungus gardens microbial communities from Florida, USA - TSFL087 MetaG | ecosystem: Host-associated > Fungi > Mycelium > Unclassified | place: USA: Florida, Lake Talquin State...
GATGAAAGAGCGCGGCGTCACGCAAACAGCTTTCGCCGAAAGCATCGGAATGAATCCGCGACATTTGGCGGCGATCAAATCGAGCGAAGCGCGTCATCGTTATTTTAACGAACTGGGCGCGACAAAACTCGCCGTTCTTTGGGCGATTGAAAATGTCGAGGTTGGTACGGCGTCTGGAACCAAACCGAAAAAGCCGAAAAAGAAGACGTGATGTCACATGTTATGACTGATTCATCAAACCGATTTCGCAATTTCGCCGCGCGGTTGCTCGAACACGAGGGCGCGCTGGTCGAACCAATTGAACCACAGGGGCTGGAAGCGATGCTGCCCGAAAATTTGCAGCGGGCGATCGGAGCGCCGGAGTTTCTGCGATTGGGCTTCGCGGCGGAATTGCCCACCGGCGCCGAACTCGCCAGTCTCGAATCGGATTGGCTCGAAAAATTCGGGCGATTGCTCGATGATCGTGGGCGGCGTTTGAAGTTCGCAGCGAGCGCCGCGGTCCCGCCCCTCGATCACGTCGAACGCATGGTCGAGCGCAATGTCGTATTGCAGAACGCTGTTTACCGTTTGTCGGGGGTCGAACAGGCATGGACGCGCTATTTGATCTTCATCTTCCGCTATACCGCGATCTCTGACGAGAAGCGCGAAGGGATCATCAGGTTCGGAATCAACCTGATCAACGGAAGCGCGATTGACCTTATGGTTGACCAACTGTTGGCCTCGGCGATGAACGAAAACGCGACTGAGACCGTGACGAAACCGGCGCCCTCGCAACTGCCCGCCGACTGGACGGCGGAGCGGTTGAAGAAAGCGATCACGCGCGCCGCTCCGGTCCGCGTCCGCGCGCAATTGAGCCAGTTCGTCAACGGAATGCAGCGACGATTGGATCGTGACCTGGAGCGCCTTCACGAATACTTCGGCGGGTTGCGCGAAGAGTCGTGGCGCAAATTGAAGAAGCAGAAAAGCGACGCCGCGCGCGAACGCCTGCGAATAGAGGCCGCCGAACGCGAATATCAGTCCAAGGTCGCCGACCTTAAACAGAAATACGACCTGCGCGTCACCATCGAGCCGGTCCAGACGCTGGAATTGATCAGCCAAGTCCAACGGGTCTCGCTCGCCATCAAGCGCCGTAAAGGCGAACGCAAACTGGCGCTGGATTGGAATCCGATCGGGAGACAACTCGATCCGCTGCCCTGCGAATGGAGCTTCGTCGCCGAAGGCTCGCGAGTGATCTGCGACGAACAATTGCACCTCGTCAGCCCGGCGGGGCACGCGCTATGCCAACAATGCGGTAAAGAGTATTGCCGGCTCTGTTCGCCGCGCCGTTGTCCGAAATGTGGCAGGGAAGAGAATGTGTAGTGGTCTCCAAAAACTGGACACTTAAATCAGGGTAAAATGCCCTGTCCAGTTAAGGAGACCGCCAATGAAAAAACATCGTTCGTTCAAGCCCGAGCAAAAAGCCCGCGCAGTCTTGCAGGTCTTGACCGGTCAGAAAAGCTCCGCTCAGATTTGTCGCGAGCTTCAGATCGGTGAATCCTTACTCTCGCGCTGGAAGAAGCAGTTCCTCATATCGCGCGGCTTGAGCGCGGACAACTGCGGCCAGAAGAACTCGGTCTCACGCCGACGGAAGCCAAAGGATTGCTCGAAGGCCTCCAACGCACAGTTGTTGAGCGACCAATTGCCGAGTACTCCAAACAACAATCTTCATACCCGCTTTGTGGCAAGCGGCGATTGCATAAAGTGGCGCACGGCATTGTCTACGGCGCTATTTTCGGCAAGATCGAGTTGAGCAGTCCGCGCTTGATTCACTGCCGGTGTCAGCCGCTTTTCGGCCTCTTGGCCGGCAAACCGTTAGTTCGATTCGTTTTCATAGCTGCCGATGGCCCTGGCAAGGCGCTTGATTCCCTCCTCTATCAACTCAGGTGAGCTATTTGAGAAGTTCAGCCGCATACAATTCGTAGCGCGACAATTCTCATTCACGCAGAAAGCCTGGCCAGGGATGAAGGCTACCCGCTCTTTTTCAATAGCGACGCTCAGCATCGCGGCGGCATCGACTTCCGACGGTAGTTCTACCCAGATAAACACGCCTGTATCCGGGACCCTCCACCGCGCTTGGGGAGGGAAATGGTCGCGCATAGAACAAAGCATGGCGTCGCGTCGCATCTTGTATTCTCGGCGCAGACGAACAAGGTGTTGATTGAAATCCTCCGCTTCAAGAAACGCGGCTATGGTTCGCTGAGCGAATGTCGTGGTGTCTATATCGCTGGCCTCTTTCACTATTGATAGTTTCGGTATCAGCGACTCAGGCAAAACAATCCATCCGCTCCTCAGCCCAGGCCCCAGCGTTTTGGAGAAGGATCCGATGTAAAAAACCCATTGATCGTCGAAAGCCCTAAGCGGAGGAACACACGCGGCGCCATAGTAAAGGAATCCATAAGCATCATCTTCCATAATGGGAATGTGGTACTTTCGTGCGAGTTCGGCGAGTCGCTTTCGATTACCCAGGCTTAGACTTACGGTCAATGGGTTATGTCCGTCACTCATGGCATAGATGAAGGCCGGGCGAGCGCCTCGCTCTAAAATTGATTCGACAGCGGAAACGTCCATGCCAGTTTCAGGATCGGCGCGGATGGTGAGCAAATTGGGCTGATAGGGTTCGATCACTTGCTGAAAGCCGGTATAGATCATCTCTTCGGCTAACACTTGCCCTCCCGTATCGAGTAACAACCGCGCCAACAGGTTCATTCCTTGCTGCGCTCCGCTGGTTAAGAAAATCTGGCCCTCATGACATTTAACCCCACGTTGCGTCATCAAATCCACAATCTGCCGCTTCAACAGCTGGGATGGTGGTCCGTATTGCAACGAACGCGCGTCACTCGCCAGGACTGCCGCCGCCGCTCTCGACAGGGCTTCTCGCGGAAAGAATTCCGGGGCAGGCAATCCTAAAGCAAATGATATGATGTCGGGACTCGACGCCGCAGATAACATCTTCTGTAATTCAGATCGTTTGACGGCTCCCACCCAGTTCGCCAGGGGCGCTTCCGCCGTCAATGGCGCTAAAGTATTTGACATGTGTCCATCCGTATTCTGCTTAAATCGCTCAATCTATTCGTATCTTAAACATTCTATCGGGTCGAGGTTGGCGGCTACTTTAGCGGGCCAAACGCCGAAGACCAACCCGACGCCAATCGACATTACTAACCCGCTCGCCACAGCCCACATCGGGATCGAAGCCGGCAAATCAGGAATGAAAAGTATAATGGCGTGGCTGACGATGACCGCCAGAATCAGCCCTAGCACGCCGCCCAAGCCGGTCAGTGTCATCGCCTCGAATAGGAATTGCCACAGGATGTCACTCTTGCGCGCGCCGATGGCTTTGCGAACGCCGATTTCGCCTGTGCGTTCAGTCACGCTGACCAGCATGATGTTCATGACGCCAATGCCGCCGACCAGCAATCCGACCATGGATATGGTAATCGCAAAGATACCAGCGTACATTGTAATGTTATCGAATTGTGTAATTAACTGGTCTGCTGTAGTAAGAGAAAAATTGTTGGGCTCGTTATATTTCACGCCACGTCGCTGGCGCAAAACCTGTTCGACTTGATCGAACGCCATGGCGAGCATTCCGGTCTTTGCGCGAATGTGCAGGTTGAGGTCTTCGCTTATCGGGCAGAGTTGGCGCCCCGTTTCGTACGGAACGAAGATTCCATTGTCCTCTTCGTGCTTGCCGAAGAAGGAGTTCTTGCGCTTTTCGAGCACGCCGATGATTTCAAAATTCTTGCCGCCTATTTCGACCTGCTCGCCGACGACGCTGCTGTAATTCGGGAAGAGCGCTTCGACAACGTTGACGCCAAGGACCACGATGTGGCGGCGATGTTTGTCATCCACTTCGGAGATGAAGCGGCCTTCCTGCAGCGAGGCGTTGGTGACATTGGCGTAGCTGGCCGAAACTCCCTGCAAAAAACCTTCTTTGTGCGAATGACCGCGATATGTGATCGCGTTGTTGATCTGCCACAAGAACGCCACGTTGGCGACTTCTTCCACCGCCGGCGACTGGCGCCGTATGGCGTCCGCATCCTCCGGCGTAAGCGGTTTACGCGCATATTCGCTTCGATCGCGGTCACCCACCCGAGGGCCTGTCGACAGATGGTATGCGTAGATATTGTTTGTACCGTACTCCTCGACCATCGTGATGAGCCGTCCTCGCAGGCCGGTTAAAATTGAAGCGACAGAGATGACGACAACTACGCCCACAACAATACCCAGTACGGTAAGAAAGCTTCGCAGCCTGTGAGCGCGGATTGCGCCGAGGGCAATTGAAATTGTTTCTATCGGGACAACGGATTGGAGTCTCATCTCAGTTCTTCCCCAACGCCACGACCGGATCGAGCTTTGACGCTTTGACTGCCGGAAAGAAGCCGGCGGTTATCCCTATGATCCCCGACACCAACAACGACAGCGTCACATAACCCGTTGTGATCGTCATCGGCATAGATGTCGTAACTCGAATCAACCACGATAACGCAACGGCCAGCAACAATCCCAACAAACCGCCGACAACCGACAATACCGAAGACTCGATCAGAAATTGCGCGAGGATTTGAATGCGTTTCGCGCCAACGGCTTTCCGCAAACCGATCTCGAAGGTCCGCTCGACGACGCTGACAAGCATGATGTTCATGACGACAATCCCGCCGATCACCAACGACAACAGCGTGATCGGCGTAACCACCAGAGCGATCGTTCCGGTAAACGAATCCACGTCATCTTTAAAATCGCCTGTGTTGACCATGCCGAAATCATCATCGTCATTACCGACCAGTTTGTGGCGATTGCGCATCAGCACGCGCGCTTCTTCGACCGTGGTCTGAAATATTTCTCGATCATGCGATTTAGCATGAATTTGCAGGCTCTGCCTGCGACCGAAGAGTTTCATGAAGGTCGTCAACGGGATGTAGGCGTGATTGTCCATCGAGTTGCCCAGGAACGAGCCTCGTTTCGATTCCACGCCGACAATCGTCATCTGCGCGCCTTTAATCTTAATTGTCTGTCCGATGGGATCGCGCCCGTCAAAGAATTTTTCCTCGATATCGGTTCCGATGACACAAACGCGCGCAGCCCGGTCAACCTCGGCCGTCGTGAAGAAGCGACCGTCGCTGAAGTCCTTTTCTTCAATTAGAGCCATTTCGGCCGTCACGCCGGCGATGCGCGTCAAAAACGTTTCACGCCCATTATGCTTGAGATTGATTGAGGATTCGGATTGGGCGCCAACCTCAGCGCACGATTGGCACTGATCCCGGAGCCACGCGTAATCCTCGACGGACAGTCGCTTGTTACGACGCCACATTCTATTTATTTGATCTTCGGTCATGCTTTCCCGATAAGCGAAACGATCGATCACAAAATGATTGACGCCGAACATCTTCGACATGGAGATCGCCACATAGCTATTGAAGCCGTTGATCGAAGCCCCGACGATGACAACCGAGGCGACTCCGATAATGATGCCTGTCAGCGTCAGGAAGGACCTGAGCTTGTGCGCCAGGATGGATTGAAGCGCAAGTTTGCCGGCGCCGAAATAGAACAAAACGTACTTATTCATGACCGTCAACTCTATTCTTTCACGTAGGCCCCGCCCAGTTGGAGGTATGTGCGCCTAACGGAAATCTTCCCTTCCTGGTTGAAAGTGAAAAAGTCGGCGAAACCGACCTGCTTGGGCTGCCCCCCAGCCCCTCTTCCTGAAAAGGTTCCTTCGACAATGCCTATTCTCCCCACCAGCCAGAGATTCTTAATGTCGTGATTGCCTCTTATCTTGCGTTCTTCCCTATAGAATCTTTCTATCTCAACTATGCCGTTATAGAAGGATTCGCAACGCATGTAAGTCGCGTCTTCGGAGAATAAGCTCAGAACTTCATCGATCGCTTCGCTGTCAACCAGACTATAGTAAGCAAGCAGGGTTGACCGAAGTGAATTAGTCGAAGAACGCATTTGTCGTCCGATGGTGGATTAATCGAAATAGGAAGCTATCGCCGCAACGATTACGGCTGCGATGATATGTAGAACTACCAGGAGGCCGGCCGCCACCCCGGTCTTCATTTTGCGCATTATCGCGCCGTAGCCGATAGCAAGTATGATAAGGCGCCAGACAACGAACACATCAACGTAAGACAACAACCTGACAACAAATTTCGGCAAGCCATCCACCATCATCGGCGCCAGCGCGCCGAGGTTCGACGCTACAGGGTTATACAGGTCCAGATCGATTGGGTCCTTCAGATAGATCGATAGCAATAAGACAGCCGTGTGAACTGAACTGACCGCCAAAAACGCATATGCCGTAACGGAGTAAATCTGTTTGAATGCGCATTGCGTTCCTTTTATTACCGACAGAATTCTGAAAAATGTCGACATTATCAGCGCGGATATTAGAATGGATATTGCAGGGATCGCGCAGCTCTGAAACTTGCCTCCGGCGACTACATTGGGAGCCATTGATTGTTGAATCGCCTCCCCGGCCATGTCCGGGGCGAGATATCCCGCGTTGACCATCTCGGCTATCGTCTCCTTGACGTATCTTTCATATCCGTATCTTTCGATCAGCAAATAATTGCTCGCCGCCACCAGGGCTATTAGAAGCAGCGTCGGAATCAAGGCTCGGGGGACGCGCCCGATCTCAACAAAGGTTTCTCCGGGAGAGAACCAGACCCCGGCCAATCGGCTGATGAGATTTCGCGGCCCCCGCTCAGGCTCAACATTGGCGGAATTATGCGCGTAGCTCAATTCCGAATTCATAAACCCTCCTTTGGTTGCGTGGTTATACCGGTTTTCAGATGTATGAAGATGGTTAGGCACAGAGCGCACAGAGGGGATTTAATGACTTCTCTGTGTTCTAATGCGACAACTCTATTCAGGATGATAGGTTTCCGCGCATTGCTTGCTCTCGCTCGACTGCTTCAAACAGCGCTCGAATATTGCCGCTGCCAAAACCTCGGGCGCCGACGCGCTGAATAATCTCGACGAAGAGAGTAGGGCGGCTCTGTAACGGTTTGGAGAATATCTGCAAAAGATATCCCCATTGGTCGCGATCAACCAGAATATTCAGTTCGCGCAGCGGATCGACACTCTCATCAATTTCGCCGATTCGGTCTCCAAGCATTTGGTAGTACGTATCGGGTGAAGATAGGAATTCGATGTTATTCTCCCGAAGGAGGCGGACGGTCTCCACAATATCGTTGGACAAAAATGCGACGTGTTGAGCGCCTGGCCCCCTGTTGAATTCGAGATACTCCTCAATCTGCGATTTACCTCGCCCGAGAGCCGGTTCCATGATCGGGAACTTGACGCCTCCATTATCGTTCTGGACTACCTTGGAATTCATCGCGCTGTATTCAGTGAAAATGTCTTCCTGGTGCGATTGGTGGAAATCCAATACGTTCTTGTAGAAATCGATCCACCGATCCAACGCGCCTTTTTCCACGCTGATGGCGATATGATCGATCGCCTCAAGACCTGTCGATAAAGCAGGCGGCGATTTCGGGATGGGGCGGTACCGAGGAAGGAACGCGCTCTGTGGGCCATCTCGCTGAATGAACGAGTGTACCGTGTGACCGCAAGCGGCGATTGTTGATTTGATCATATGGCCGTCCTGGTTTTCGAACACGGAGGGAGCCGCAACCGGCGCCGCGCCGCGTTTGACAGCGACCTCAAACGCATGAGCGGCGTCATCGACTTCAAAGGCTATGTCTTTAACACTATCCCCATGCAACAGTACATGCTCTGCGACCGGGCTTTCGGGCGATATTGATGATGTCAGTATTAACCGAATTTGCCCTTGCTCCATGACGAAGGAGACGCGATCACGCTCCCCCGTCTCGAGGCCCGCGTAAGCCACAGGAAGGAAACCGAAAGTTGTGCGATAAAAGTGGGCTGCCTGGCGCGCGTCGCCGACATAAAGTTCGACGTGATCGAAGCCTTTGAGCGACACGAAATCATCGCGACTGGAACACGCGAGTCCGTCTTTTTGACTTGTCATATGATTTATTCCGTAGATGCGAAAAGGGAACGGGTCAGATTTGTGATCTCAGTCACAGTGGCGAGCCGTCATGAAAGAACTATTTGATGATTCGACAAGATTATCTCTCGCTTCCCATACAACCGCTCCGCAACAATCTCTTTTTTAGCGCAATACTCGACCAATTTGTCGGATTCGATTATCGGGGCGGAGCTGGCGGTATAAACAATGCTCGTGATATGCGTAAACCATGGCTCAGCGCCCATTGCGTATACCATCACTCCGCGCGGTTGGAACTGATCGACGATTCGCTTTGCCCGTTCGAAATTTGATCCGCTAAGCCGGCGCGATTGATCATGTTCGCGGCGAAGCCTCCGAGGCAGCAGGTCGCCGTATAACCAGGACATAGGGCCGCCTGTACATTCCATGCCGATAAAAATGAGGTCCGGCGGCTCTACAACTTCCGCGAGCCTCGCATACAGAGCCGGATCCAGGTTATTTGAATCAGCCAGGCACATGATCCGATGGCCGCCGATATCCATGTGGAAACCCAATTTGCTCCTGATATGCAAATCACAGTGCTCGCCGAGGAACGGGAGTCCGGTGATCAAGCCTCCAGGAATCTTCAGACTACCCAATTCATCCAATTCGATGACAGATTCAAATCCGGCCTTCTCGAGAACCAGCTTGAGAGAGGGGTCTTGTAGAAAGCCGCCATTGCACTTCGGGACCACAATCGTCTTGATTTTGTGGCGTAATTGAAGAAGCGCCTCGAAGAGAATGTGATCCTGGTGACTGTGCGTGATGACAACGTAATCGATACTCTCGGGCAGGTCGCGGAAGCTAAAACAGGGGATGCCGCCGGTTTCATAACCGAGACTGGGATCCATCATGATCGATACTCCGCCCCACTCGATCAAAAGCGACGCATGACCGAAATAGCGAATCCTCACCGCGTCAGGTGGGCAAGGAGAATACCTGCTCGCAGGCGCTTCTTCAGTGAAAAATTCAGAGAAGCGAGCGACATCACCCCCATGTTCCTCTACACGCGAGCAAAGTTGATCGAACTCCGGCTCGGTGAGTCCGCGCTCGCGCGTTTCGGCAATATCGTCGAAGATTGCGGCGGAAAACGGCGCTTTGATAAGAACCCCCGGCGACGGATCTATCAGCGGGGTCACTAAAACGAACGGCCTCTCCTCTTCACGGATTTGACGCAAAAACACGGATTGAAACGTCGGGTCATATAAATTGCTCGCGTATAGCAAAGGTTCGATCAGCCGGATGGAGGCATGGTTGTTCAAATCATAACCCAGTTCGACGAGTCCGCGCAGGATTGGGGGCATGCGGTCGTACATAGGTTCGAGTGAGATTCCGTTTCCGTCACGGATCAACAGGTCATTCGCAAAAATGAGGGCGTCAGAGAATTCTATCTGCCGTTTAACGGTCGTCCTCAGCTCGGCAAGAAGCGCCTCCGCGAGCGCGAGGTCGCCGGGAAAGTCAATAAATGAGCCACCGCGCAGGCCAGGATCTTTGGCGGACGCGCGGTGAAAATCCGGGTCTTCAATGAAGGATTCCAGGAGCGGAATCAACCTGTTCTTTACCACCATGGCGAAAGTCGCCGGCGCCAGTAGAAATGGCCAGGCATACCACCGGCAGATAAGCGGCTCAAACACAATATTGCCTTTTAAATATCTGGTTTTGATTTCAGCTTTCATCTTTTCTCCTCAATGTATTGCCTCCCAAACCTGCTCAAAACTGCTGTTGGCGCCTCGCATCGCTAACGAAGCGCGGTCCGCGAAACTTTCTCGTAAAGAGTTCCCTCACAATAAACGTAGTTCACGCCGTCCCAGCGCATCGCGCTTTCGAGGTCGGGGAAAAAGCCTGAGCCGTTCAAGTTCGCGCTTGTGTTACAGAGAAGCGGAATCCCCGTGAGCCGGTGGTACTCATCGAGGAGGCGGTAAACGCTGTCATTTTCTTGCGCGTTGACCGTCTGAAGCCGCGCCGTTCCGTCCAGATGACAGATTGCCGGAACACGCGTTTTCCATTGTGGCCGGACGTGATGGTCGAAAAGCATGTACGGGTCGTGAGTTCCGGGGTCGAAGAGGAGCGGCGCATGCTCTTCCATGCAAATGGGCGCGACGGGGCGGAAGTCCTCTCGTTTCTTGATTCGGTTTAAGATCGTCTTCATGTCCGCGTGGGTCGCGGGGGCGAAGATGCTGCGATTGCCAAGGGCGCGCGGACCGAGTTCGGCGGCGCCGTTGAGAAACACCACGGGCTCGCCTTCCGTGGCCAGGAGACTCGCAAGCTCCCGGAGGTCGCAGGAGCGTTTACGCCAGCCCGGAACCGTGGATCCCGCGCGAATCATCGGGCCGCTGTAGACGTTCCAGTCGAGCGCCGAAGCTCCGACCTGAGTCATCATCTCGCAGCAGGCGGCCCCGATGGCGCTGCCGCAATCGTTTGGGAACGGCGGAACCCATGTAGCGCGGAACATCCCGCTTTGCCGGATCGCGCTGTTCCACTTAATGTTGAGCGCCGAGCCGCCCGTGAAGCAGAAATTCTGTGAAGCCAGGCCATCCTTCTTGATCTTCGCTTTGAGGCTTCTCACCAGCGTCTGTTCAAGATAGACGTGCTGCGTGAGGAGAACGTCCGCGTCCGAGTAGCCTCGCCCTTTCACGTATTCCCGCACCGCGCGTTCGAACCGGTGCTCAAAGGTATTGGCGACTTCGAACTCCCGCTCGAAGATTACTGGCAACGCAGCCAACAGATCGGGCCGGACTTCGCCGAGCGCAATGTACGACATCAGCTTCCCGGCGATCGAGTAGCCGCCGAAATAGCCTTCGAACTCTTGCTTCGCCCGCTCCTGCTCGAGATGCGATTCGGTGCGTTTATAAGGGCCGAAGTAGTGACCCATAATGGAATAGATGGTGCCGAGGAAGCAGAAGAGCCGCCCCTTGTTCGTTACGGACCGCTTCTCCGGATCAATGAAATACAGCCTTGGATACTGGCCTCCATCCCAGACCAGCACATATGCGGGTTCGCCTGTCTTCGCAAACGGGCTCGCGCAATACGCCCCGATGCTGTGGCCGGCGACATGCATGTAGCTGGCATAATCGTAAGTCTTATCTCCCAGAGGCAGTCCTCCGGGAAAAAAACTACGAGCAAGGATGTCCTCTTTAATTGACACTTCATTGTAAGACGCGACCTGCAAGCTGACGTCTCTGGCGCCGCTGCGCTGCGAAAGCACGGAATCCCCTCTCCAGTAAGCGCCCGCGCCGTGCCAGCCGTCGAGCACGACGCTGTCTATGTCCCCGAGCGACATGTCATGCAAAGCGAGAATCTCCGCGATCTGCGACAGGTCTTTGATCTCGCTGTAGCGCTTGTTGTTGTTCAATTTCTCGACCTCGATGCAGAACCGAAGCCGATTGTTCTCGACGACTGCTACCGAGGCGTCGTGCGTGAGCTTAATCCCACAGATAATCATTGTTATTCTCCGCCGGTTTGCCTTTGATTTGAAAATTCAGGGAGGACGATCGAGGCGATAACTTCAATCACGCGGTTTTGAAATGCATTGGGCGCCGAGACACATCTGAAACAATGCGTCCATCTCTCAACTTGATGATCCTGTCGGCCAGTTCAAAATACTGGTCGTCGTGCGTAATGATGATCACGCACTTCATTCGTCTCTTCAGATCCGGCAGCAGAACTTCGTAGAAGAATTTCTTGAAAGGCGGGTCCTGATCGGCCGCCCATTCATCCAGGACATAAATGGGCCGATCTTCCATATATGCGCACAATAACGCCAGCCGCTTTCGCTGACCGTTCGACAGCGCTTTGGTAGTCGAATAACTCTTACCGGTGATCTGAACCTTATCCGCCAGGTCAAGCCGCGCAAGATAGTCTTGGGCGAGAGCCGTGTTGGCCGTTTTTTCGCCGGGGCCGATGATTCGATTGAAGAGATGGAAATCCGTAAAAACAGCGGCAAAAAGGCCTCGATAAAGATCCCGGTTGCCGTCGTCCACAGGCTCGGCGTCGAGCAGAATTCGACCTTGCGTCGGCGCATAAAGGCCGGTCATCACCTTGGCCAAGGTGCTTTTCCCGCTGCCGTTGCCGCCCACAATGAACACCAGTTCACCAGCCTGGAACTGCATATTGATAGGTCCGAGTTCGAAATTGTTTGGCGAGCTATAATTGCGGTAATCGACCTTGACATCTTGTAATTCAATCCTCTTCCAGCTTTTCAAAGTCGGCTGCTTTTTGACGCCTGACTGCCCGCGATCCAACACGCTCTCATTCGGATCATTGATCAAAAAGCCGAACTCGGCGAGGCGCTCACAGGCAACCGCGCCTTCCCCCAACTGCGGCGCGATTCCAACCAGCACGCTGAGCGGTCCCATGATGTACATAATCGCCAGGACACAGGCGGTGAGGGTGGCAGCGTCGAGGGCTTCAAAGGACGGCGCGCCAAAAATCAGAAAGCCGATAAGAATCGTATATGAAACTTGTCCTACGTTCCCGCCGCCCGTAAACCAGAGACTCTGGATAAAATCGTACTTCGCTATTCTCTTCGATGAAAAATCGATGGCGGCTCTTCTGAACCAACGGCGTCTGTCGCTGTTCAGTTTAAGTTCCTTGATGCCGAAGAGGAGGCCATGGGTATGTTCATTGAACACACTGAATTCATCCCTGACTTTGCGCGAAAAGCTCATCCCCCTACGAAAGAAGAAAGAGTAAAGACCCACGCCGATCAGCATGGCGCCGGCGGTCAGAGAAAATACCATCCAGGAAAGATAGGCGAGGTAAGCGACGCCAAATATCAAGATGGTGGATTCCACCAGAAGCGCCGGCAATATCATTAAAGTCTGCGTCAATTGCGGAATATCGTTTATCAGTAGCGCCAGTACATTGGGAACCCCGCGCTTGTCGATTTCTTCCAATGGCGTGGCCAGGATTCTTTTGCAGAGCGCGATGCGCAACGAAGTCATAATCCTGATGGCGGCGTAGGACGGAAGCAGGGTAGAACCGTTCTTGAACAGAATGGCGATGATGTTGAGGCCGATGAACGACAGCAACAAACGCGGTCTGTTCTCGGCGCTGTGGATGGCGGAATTTATGGTGTCAATCACGGCAATGGAGGCGAAACCGCTGGTGATTCCGATGACGGCGGACCCGATCGTGAGCCATGGGTGGCCACGCCACATTAGCCGGAGGATCTGATACCGATAATTGGGCCTGGCGTTTTGAGGCTGCGTTTGAGCATTGTCCATATTCTACATTTCAGGAAGATTTGAAGCAGGTCCGGCAGATCAGGAAATCAGGAGAGAGCAGCGTGTTCCGTTCGGCAGGCTACTGCGAGTCATTTGGCGACAACCCGTTCAGCCACCAGTCGGCAAGAGCATGTACGTGAGGCGCCTTCAGAATGCTGAAGTGGTTGCCGGGACCATGCCAGCACGTGATATCGGGCGCCAACTGTTTCCACCCCATAAATGTGGCCTGGCGCTCGCGTTGATCCGCTTGATTGTCAAGGCGCGGATCGCTGGCGAGTACCAGACGCGCCGGGCCGGAGTAAGACTGTTGCGGTCGATAGTCGGCGCGTAACGCCGCCCCGAAAGTACGGACCGGCCCGCGCAGGTCGTCGGGAGTGGAGCGTCGCGGCATGACGCCGGCTCGGACCAGGCCCCCGTGCAGAAGTCGCAACTGTCCCGCGATATCCTGTGATTCAAACTCCCCTCGGTGAATGCCGATGGATTTGCCTGCGGCCAGTTCCCTGATCTCCAACAGGTGAATTAACACTTCCGTGGAGGTATAAGCGCGGCCGAGCAAACCCTTCCCGCCCGGGGCCTCGCTATCAATGATGGTCAGCGAGGCCACCTGCCGGCCGCTCGCGCGCAGTTGGGTAGCGATCTCGAACGCCACCCAGCCTCCGAAGGA
>Ga0154003_1000381_pt1 | contig 13855 bp, 13 predicted proteins | sample TSFL087MetaG_FD_104679 | JGI IMG/M metagenome (GOLD analysis project Ga0154003, IMG submission 104679) | Attine ant fungus gardens microbial communities from Florida, USA - TSFL087 MetaG | ecosystem: Host-associated > Fungi > Mycelium > Unclassified | place: USA: Florida, Lake Talquin State...
ACACGGAAATGGCCGCCGGACGCCAATTCCGCCCGGTCTTCGCCGAACATTTCGCGCAGGCGATAGATGATTTTCTCGGGAGAGACTTCGCGCGCGCGCGTGGTCTCGGATTGATGATTTTCCATAAAAGATTTGCAACCGCTGCGGCCTTGAGTAGAACCTTAGCGAACTTCGCGCTTTTGCGCCTTTGCGAGAAACTAAATCGATCGGTACAGTACCGCGCGCCTAAGCAAGCGGCCACCCATGAGTCCGCCGCTTGTTTACGCGCGGTGAAGTTCGCAAGGATTCTTCTGGAATCTCAGCCCGACCTGAGCAATCACATGGTATGTGACCAATATGGACACACAGTTGAAGTTATATCACTCCCGCGAGGGTTCGGCGAGAGCCTGGGTCAGGGTTGGCCGGCCAGCGCCGCGCGCAGCGCGTCGATCGCCAGAACGGAACAATGCTCCTTGTTGCGGGGCAGGCTTTCCAGCGCGCGCGTCACGTCTCGCGGCGCGAGTTTGCGGGCTTCGTCAATGGTCAACTCGATGATCATCTCGGTCAGCGCCGAGCCTGCGGCGATGCTCGGCGGACAGCCCTGAACTTCGAAACTCGCATCGGCGATTTTGCCGTCGGCCACTTTGATGTAAAGGCGCAGCAGGTCTCCGCAGACCGGATTGGTCGCCTCGCCATGAGCCGTCGCGGCGCTCATTTCGCCGACGTTGCGGGGATGTTCCAAATGTTCGAGAACCTTTGCGCTGTACATCTATATCTCGCCCTCGAATTCGGCCAGCATGACGCAAATCTGGTCCATCACTCCGGTCGTATCGCGTCCGGGGCCGGTATAGTTGTTGCCCATCAGGGTCAAAATCAGAGTCTGCCCGCGCTTGGTCTTGATATATCCCGACAGCGCGTTGACGTAAGTGAGCGTGCCGGTTTTGCCGCGCAGGTTGTTCGCCGCCGTGGAGTCGCGCATGCGCCGTTCGAGCGTGCCGTCGACGCCGGCAATCGTCAGCGATCCGAGCCAGGTCTTGGCATACGGGCGCCCGAGCATGAATTCGAGCAGTCGCGCGGTCGAACGCGGCGTGACCAGGTTCTGCCGCGCCAGCCCAGACCCGTCACGCAGGCTGAGCGGCTCGACGTCGATCCCGGCCCTTTGCAGAAACCGGCGGAGGGTTTCTTCGCCCAACGCGGCCGTAGATTTCGGACGTCCGTAATCATCAATCGCGCGCGCGTCGACGTGGAGCGTCCCCAGGCGCCGCAGCATCAATTCGGCGTGCAGGTTCTGGCTCTGTTTGTTGATGACCTTAAGCATCTCGGAGAGCGGCTGTGATTCGACGCCGGCGACTTCGAAAAGTTTCGATTCGTCGAACGGATTGGCGCCGCGGGCGATGGCGTCATAGCGTTCGACACGCCCCTGTACTCGGACGCCGCGGCGGGTCAGAGCCTCTTTCAACAACTCGGCGGCGAATCTGGCCGGATCGTGGATGGCGATGTCGACCTCAAATTTACTCGCCTCGCGCGAAATCGTTCCGAAAAATTCCACTGTGTTGCTGTCGAGGGGACGGTGGACGCCGATGCGGGTTTGGCCATCCGCAACCGTCACGGCGTTGTTGACGATTTTGATATAACCGGTCTGGGGCTGAACTGTGATCGAAGGCGGTTTGCCCGTTCGGGGCGCCGGGGTGACGGTGAACGTTACGCAGTTGTCATTAACCGTCAGGGCGCTGACCTCCGCGCCGTAATAGAACTGCGTGTCGTCCCACTCCCAGCCCGGACCGAGCAGATCGCCCACGAAGAAGCTGTCGTCGCCGATCAGATTGCCCGTGACGATTTTGATCCCGCGAGCCTTGATCTGATCGGCCAACCGCTCGATGGCCGTGATCGTGTCGGCGGGTTTGAGTTCGTCGTAGCGACCCGGATCGTCAGTGTCGAATCGCGGCGAGAGGTTCGGATCGCCGCGACCGTACAGAATCAGGTCGCCCTTCAAAACGCCGTTCTTGCCGGCGGGGCGGGTCGCGTAGACTGAGGTTTTAACCTTGAAATCGGGGCCGAAGGCGTCCAGCGCCGCCGCCGAGGTGTAGAGCTTCATGTTCGACGCCGGCATGAAAGACTTGTCCGCGTCTCGCTCGAAGGCGACCCCGCCTTCAGTCGTGATGATTCGCGCGCCCCAGCGGGCCGAAGCGAATTTCGGTTGATCGAGCAGCGCTGTGATCCGCGATTGCAACTCGGCCAGCGTCGCCGGCCGGTCGTGCGCCGTGGACGGTTGTTGCGCGAGCGCTGGCATAAGCGCCAGCGAAATGACGAGCAGTAAGACAAGAGACCTGTTTGCGGCTTTCATATTCAGATTCAGTAGTTGGATATGGCGTTTGGGAATAAAGATTTCAGCCATGAATGAACGCTAAAGCGGTTTGCGATTGCGCGTACGGATCGGTACCGCGAGCGCCATTCTCTTGAAATCTACAATTCGATCCTTTCGGCCTCCACGATCTTATCTTCGCCGGGCAGGTTGAAATACTGGGCGACGCGCGACTCGAAATCCACGATCAGACAGCAAGGGCTGTGTTCGCGGAAGAGAGTCCCGGCGTTGATGAGTGTCAGGTCGTCGAATTTTTGCGCGAGGCGACGATGCGTGTGGCCGTTGATGACGAAAGCGTATTCCTGCGAGTAAACCAACTCCCACAACGCATCGTTCGAAAGGAGCGTGAGTTTGTCGTCCCCAGGCCGGACGCCGGCCATGTCGTATTCGCCCAGGCCGTGACAGAGCAGCATCGCGCCGGCGATGGTCTCGAATTTGCGCCACGGTGGAAGCCTTTTCACAAACTCCCACGAACTCATCTTGAAATCGAAGTAAGTGTTGGCGTCCGGCAGATCGCGCATCTCGCCCTTGAGCAGCCAGCGTTCGTGGTTGCCTCGGACGCATGCGACGTTATGTTCGATCAGCAGATCGATCACGCGGTTGGGGTCGCCCGGCCCGTCGACGATGTCGCCGACCGAGCAGATCAGATCGAGACGCTCGGCCTCGAAGAATCGCAGCGCGGTCTCCAGACGGTCGTCTTCGCAATGAATGTCGCCGAAAACTCCGACCCGGCGCAGCTTGCCGGTATTGACGTTATCAACAGTCACGGAGCGAATGTTTATCACATCATGAGAACGCTTCTCAACACGTTGCGTTCAGAAAGCCCATCACGCGCGAACGGCTTCGATTACGCAAAGTGGAGACACCGTGCGAATCACGCGCGCAAGCCCGAATCCGGAGGCCGCGAGCAACGAGTTGAATTCGGCCTCGGTTCGTTCGCGTCCGCCGGTCATCACCAGCATTTCCAAATCCATGAATTTGCTCAGGTCGGGTTGATCGCCTTCGGGGACGACCATTTCAATCAACAGCAGCTTGCCTTTTTCGTTCATCGCTCCATGGATATTTTTCAAGATGGCTGTCGCTTTATCGTCATCCCAGTCGTGAATGATCCATTTCATCATATAAACATCGCCGCCCTCGGGAACCGATTCGAAGAAATCGCCTGCCGTCGTTGCGCAGCGGTCTCGCACGCCCGCGGCGTCGAGTAGCGGCCCGGCCTCCGCGATCACATGCGGCATATCGAACAAGACGCCGCGCATGCGCGGATGAGCGCCGAGGATAGCGCCGATCAACCCGCCGGTCCCGCCCGCGATGTCCACTATTTTGTCGACGCCTGAAAAGTCGTACGCCATGAACACGGCCGCGTTGATCATCTCGGTCAAGCCTCTCATCGATTCATTGAAATTCCTCGCGTCTTCAGGGTTTCGCGCGTAATACTGCCAGACGCTTTGCTTGAACAGATTATCGAACGCGATCTCGCCTGTCTTGACGCTGTGCATAAAGTTGCCCCAGGCTGGAAAATGCTCCTGGCCGAGTTCGGCCATCGCCATTGCGCGCAGCGATCCCGGCATGTCGCTCCGTAATATTTCCGACAACGGAGTCTGGGCGAAGCGCCCTTGTTCGGAGCCGGCGAAAACCCCCACGCCAGCCAACGCGCGAAGCACACGATATAGCGACGGCGCATGCGTCCCGGTCGATCGCGCGAGTTCATCCGCCGTTTTCGGCCCGTCTTTAACCAGATCGGCCAGTCCCAGCTTCGCCGCGACGTAGATCGCGCGTGAAACCCAGAATCCGGTGATCATTTGCAGCATGGCGAATTGCGGCGGCTCCGCCGCCGATTTAGATTGCACGGTTTGATTTTGTGATCCCATCTTCTCTCCTGCGGAAAATCAACCACGCGAAGGGTTTTATGAAGTGATCAAAGAGGAAGCAAAAAAGGCGATAAGGGCAAAGAGGGTGAGACACATACCCTCTTTGCCCTTATCGCCTTTTTTGCTTCTACTCTTTGCAACCCTTACAGGTTGAACTGTTCATGCGCGTCTCGGCGCATCAATCCTTCGCGCCTAATCTATAAATCAATCCGACGCTGACACTGACGGGATAGCCCGGCGTCCCATGAACGCGCGCGCGCTTCGGCGCCGGGAGTGACGCGAGACTCTAAATAATTCTGAGTCTCAAAATAGCGTTTGTCGGTCAGGTTGTCTATCGAGAGGTTGAGCGCCCCAAGGTCGAATGCGTTTGGTCATGCTCAGATCTAAATCGAAACAGGTTAGATTGATAGAGTAGAGATGAAACCGCGGATTTAGACGGATGCGGGCGGATAGTCACGGATAATCCGCGCTGATCTGTCCGCATCTGTGAAAATCCGTGGTTTCTTCTGTACCATGCGCGCAAAGCCGAGCCGTCCAACTAGCCTGGCCACTGTCCCTGTTTCCGTCTTATTTAACGCCGCCGTCCGAGCTTTCATCCGAAATCAATCTTTCGACGGGCGTGCGTCCGTTTTTGTCATAGGTGGGAACCGGCTTGGGCGTATTTTCCGTAAAACCGCTCACCGAGAGATCGCCGATAGTGTGAATGACGCTCGGCGGCGGAGGCTCGAAGGCCAGGACACGGCGCCGGTCCGGTTGCGTCTCGCGCAAGTGGATTAGCAAGCGCCACAGGAGAGCGATCAGGATCAGAAAGTCGCCGACGGCCGAGACTATATTGGAAGACATCTTCAGCGTCAGCCCGCATCCGAGGATTACCCATGCGCAGCCCTTAATCGCTTTCATACTGCCAGCCAGCCTTTCTTTTCTGATCTCTTCGCAGACGTCCCGTATCTGGTCGAAATCCCCGAACCGCCGCATGGCGTCGGCCACGGCGTCTTCCGGCGACAGCCCATCCGCGATGTTGTCGCGCGCCCGCATCTCGACGTGAAACCGCAGCTCCTCATCTATCTCGCGCCCCGCCGACTGGCTCTGACGAGTGGCGCCCAGGCGGCGCAGAATGGATTTAATGATCGTCATGGCGAATCCCCCTTTCTACGCCGTCTGTAATACTTTGGCGATCGCCTCGGCGAGTCGTTCCCAGTTCGAGGTCTCGACGGCGAGTTGTTTGCGCCCCGCGCGGGTGAGTTTGTAATACTTGGCGCGGCGGTTGTTTTCCGAAGCGCCCCATTCGGCTTCGACCCAGCCCTGTCCCTCCAGCCGGTAAAGCGCCGGGTATAGCGAGCCTTCCTCGACCTTCAAAACGTCTTCCGACGATTGCTGAATCCGCTGCGCGATCTCGTAACCGTGCAACGGGCCGCGCGCGAGCGACCTGAGGATCAGCATCGCCAGCGTGCCCTGGATCAAGTTCTGTTTCGGTTGAGCCATAATTTCGCGCCTCCCTAGATTGACCATGGGAGGATAGACGCGCTTCCCATAGATTGTCAAGGGAGTGTCATTCGTCACCCGTCAACGGCGCCGCGATGTTACATGGCCTGGTTTAGGAAAACGACGAATGACGAATGACGAAGGTTCAATGCGGCAACAGGCGGTCGAGGCTCTTCAGCAAATCCTGGCCGCGCAGCGAAGGCTGCCCTTTCTTGGTTTGGTTGAGTGAAATGATCTTGCCTTCGGGGTCGATCAGCAGCGTCGTCGGATAGGTGTGGATGCGGAAACTGCGGATGACGTCGCGGATGCTGTCCAGCGTGGCTTGCGTCCAGACGAGTCCGTTCTTTTCGAGCCAGGTTTTGACCTGTGGCAATATTTCCGGCTGGTCAGTGTCCATTCCCAGGATCTCGAGCCCGCGAGGTTGGAAGTTTTTGTAAGCAGCCCTCAGGTAAGGCAGTTCACGGCGGCACGGGCCGCACCACGTCCCCCAGAAGTCGATCAATACATATTTGCCGCGGAATTCCGACAGGCGGCGCTTCTTGCCCTTGAAATCGGTGAACTGGAAATCGGGGACTTCGGCGCCCATCTTCAATTCGGCGCGCTTGTAATCCCCGGCCGAATGCGAGCGCATCACGATCTGGTTCTTCTCCAGGTCGGCGCGTTTGGTCGAGACGTAGTTGTCTCCGACTCGAAAGATGACGACCTCTTCCTGCGCCTCGGCGGCCTCGGGAGAGAAATGATCCATATCGATCTCGCCGTCGCCGTCGCCGTCCACGCCGAGCGCGCAATTCATCGGGTTGATCTTCTTGTTGCGCGGGTTGTGGTCGTATTGCACGAGAGTCTTTTTGCCCTGAATCTCGACGTAGCCGCGCGCGAAGGTCTTGGTCGATTGCAGGATCAGCCGGTCGTCCTTGCCCATCTCATCCATCTGGACGTTTTTGAAATACTGGACGAAGACGGGGTAGCTCTGGAAGAAGCCCTCTTTGAGCGGGACGTTGACCGTCGTCTGCCAGATGTACGGGTTGCCGCTCTCGTCGTTGCTGAGATCGAACTTCTCGTTGGCGTCCATGACGTTGTTCAGGTCGACGTCGGCGTAAACATGTGGCGGCTCCCCTTCGGGTTCGACAAGCAGGGCCAGGATCGCGGCCTTGTCAGTCGGCGCATGATACAAGCGGCCCGCCGTGATTGTGGCGTCGCTTTCGGGGCGTTTGGCGAATTGAACCTTCGACAGGTCGGGGAACGGTTTGAAAATCACGTGATCGAGATCGTCCTTGTTGGGCGCCAGCTTCGGCTCGAACTTGCCAATGAACTCCTCGGCGACGGCGGAGACGCCCGATACGCCGAGGGCGACGGAAAACGCGAACGCGCAGATCAAAACCGTAAATCGCCAATGGGCTCCCAGGCCATACTTTCGCTGAAATAAGTTGTTTGTTCTCATGGCAACCTCCAATGATTTGTGTCTACTGAGATGTGGAGCGGCAATCACTGATCTTTTCGCTTTTCCAGCTTCATCCCCTTTCCTTCGAGGAACGCTTTTATCCCTGAAAAGACCTGTTCAGCCGCCTCTTGATCTTGATTGTACGAACTCCAGGTGAAAGCCGCGCTCTTCGGAAACTGTCTCAATTTTATTTATCCTTCAAACGAGTTCCTGATCTGTTCAACGCTCCATTCCGCCCCGAGTTCCAGCATCAATTTGATCCGCGCCTTATGGCTGGGCAGCATTCCGCCCAGGATCGCGCCCATCTTTCGCAACTGGCGGCCCGCGCCTTCGTAAGCGTAAGTATCGAGCACTCGCCCGCGCGAGCAGCGCGACGTGATGACGACCGGAAGGCCGGCCTCGACGGCGCGATCGATGGCGGGCAAAGCGGCTACAGGGACATTGCCGCGACCGAGGCCTTCAATCACCAGCCCGCGCGCTCCGTCGTCAATCGCGAAATTGATGAAGCGCCCGTCCGCCCCGGCGGCCATCTTGATAATGTCGATGCGCTCTTCGATTCTGTCCGTGACGATGTGTTCGCGCTCAACCGGGCGGCGGGTGACGATCACGCGATCTTTGTCCACGAATCCGAGCGGGCCGAAATCTCGGCTCTGGAAAGTGTCCGTAGATTCGGTGTGAGTCTTGGTGGCTTCGGCGGCGGCGATCAACTGGTCGTTCATCGCCACGATTACGCCGAGGCCCCGCGCCTGCGGGGCAACAGCCGCTCGAACGGCCGAGCACAGATTCCCAGGCCCGTCCCAACTCAACTCGGAGCTATTGCGCATCGCGCCGACGAAGACTATAGGCTTCTCCTCTTTCAAAACCAGGTCTAGCAGATAGGCCGTCTCTTCGAGTGTGTCGGTGCCGTGCGTGACGACCGCTCCGGCGACGCCTTTATCAGCGAGTTTCTCCCGCGCCGCGCGGGCCAACTCCATCATCCGTGGCGGCGTGACGTGCGGGCCGGGCCATCGCCCGAAGTTGATCACGTCGAAATCGGCGATCTCACTGAGTCCCGGAACCTGCGCGATGATCTCTTCGCCCGAAAGCGCGGGCACTGCGCCGCCCGTGGCGGGGTCGAATCGCATTGAGATCGTGCCGCCGGTAAAGAAGATCGCAAGACAATGCTCCATACGAAGTACTCCTCAGAAAATCCCTGGGTACGCATCGCTTCCAGCGTGCGGTAGTGGATTGCAAACAATAATTATTCAACGCAAGCAAGGCGACTTTGAAGGCGTTCGATCCCGACCAATACGTCTTTCCGCACGCCTGCACGCTGGAAGCGATGCGTACCCAGAGGCGATTTTCATTCTTTCTGGGCGCCGCGGCGCGACGTGAAGGCTCCTCGCGTTACGCGTCGATCCACGGATTGTAATCATCCGGGCGAAGGCCGTGAGCGTGATTGCGCCGTCGCCGTGATGTGGAAACCCACAGAGCTGATGTATGATTCGATTCACAGAAAAAATAATGCCACGAATAGAAAACCGCAGAAGACACGGGACAACGCCGCCGCCGGATCGGCTCCGGCGGCGGCGCTCTCCCGCATCCTCTACGGTTGTGGCGCGGTCGGAATTTAAGGCGGGATTAGTTGAATCAATGATCAGGCGTAGCTTTTGACGGCGGCGGCCTCGTCTTCAAAGATTTCGAAGACGGTGATCAGTTTGGTGATTGTCAACAGGTCGCTGATGCGCTTGGTCGCGTTCAGGAGCTTCAGATCGCCGCCCGCTCGCTTGACGGTCGTGTAGCTGCGGACGATCTCTCCCAGACCGCCGCTGTCCATGTACGGCACGTTGGCTAGATTCAACAACAATTTGGTCTCGGCGCGTTCAATTAACTCATCGATCTTGCGCTTCAACTGAACGTCGCCTTCGCCGAGAAGAATTTTGCCTTCAACGTCGAGAATGGTCACGTCGCCGCTCTTGCGCTCTGTAATAGTCATACCAGGTCTCCAATAAGGTTTTGGTTTTTCACGGAAAAATGCTGCGGAAAAGCAGCGGGAAAGCTAACATAGGCCCGCAGTTATGGCAAGGTGGATAGTGAATAGGGAATGGTGGAGCCGAATGGGGAGCTCATTATTACTCAAAAATGGTGTTTGAGAAATAAGTATGACATCCTAGCCCGCGAATGCTGGCTGAGGGTCGGCGCCGATTGTTACATTTATTTCTCAAAGGCCATAAACGCACGGCTAAATTCAAGGCGCCGCGACGCGGCGGAAGTAGGATACGCAGGTGAGAAGATTCAGCCTATGACGAGGCGTGGAATGGAAGCTCTCTCTTCCACTCCAGAGGACGCTATGGTTCAAAGAGACAAAATACTCCAACAGTTGCAAAGCAAGCGCGACCAATTCGTCGCCTTCGAGGATTCGTTTCAGGACGAGGCCGGCAGATATCTGGACGCGCTCGATCGGATGTCGATGCTGCCTGGCAGTGAGTTGACGCGCAGGCTGGCGCTGGTCAAAACGCCGGGAGCTTTGCCCACGGCCGAATTTGACGCGGCGGCGGGGCTGCGCGTCGAGTTTCCGCACAAGTGGAAGAATCATCAGGAGGCGCGGGAGTGGGCCTTCGACGCGCTGCTCGATCATCCAACCTTCGCCGTCGATGGCAGCCAGATCCGACCCGACGACGATTTCAGCATCCCGGTCGCGGCGGTGCAGGTCGCCTGGTTCGAGAATCGGCACACCGTCGACGGACGCTACGTCAAAGACGCCCGCTTCGAGATTCTCACGCCCGAAGACCTGACAGTCGAGTTCGGCGACGACCGCGTGATTTCGGAACAACAGGTCAACCTGCGCCGGTTCGAGCTTGAGATTGAATCGCTGTGCGCTTCCATGAAGAAGCTCTCCGCGTCAGGCGGCGACGCCGCAAAGTTGGCGGTGGCGTTCTTCGACAGCTCGCTCGTCATTTCCTTCGCCGACCGGTTGCAGGGCGAGGCGCAGGAGCGTCACGTCCGCGCCATGCTCGAATTGCTGCGGTCTTCCGAGAAGACCGGCGTCCCCGTGGTTGGTTACGTCGACGGTAGCCGCGCGCGCGACCTGGTTCATATGGTTGCGACCCTCTTCAAGCTGAACGACGCCGAAAAGATTCACGACGCCTGGCTCGTAGCTTCGCGGTTGACCTGGGGAGCTCGCACGCCGATGTTCGTCTGCGCCCGCGGCGGCGCCGACCGCAAACAACAGGGCATCCTGGAAAAGTTCGAGGAATACCGTCGCGGCGTCGGTTTCGTTTACCTTAAGACCAGCGCCACGGCGCCGCCCGCGCGGCTGGAGATCCCGCTCTGGGTTCTCGAACAAGGGCTTCTCGATCAGGTGATCGACCTGGTGATCGCCGAGGTGGTCGTCGGCAACGGCTATCCTTACGTTATTCAATCAGCCGACGCCGCGGCGGTGATCAACTCTAGTGACCGCGACGCCTTCTACGCCATCTTTCAGCGGTTCGCCAGGGAGCAGGAAATCGGGCTGCGAATCTCACAGAAGACCGCCAGCAAGTCTCGCCGAAGATGACCGTATGCGCCTGCGCTCCCAGGTGGCATACGGCGTATAGCGTATGTTATAACCCGTTCGCTCCCGGAACATTGGGCCTCGAAAAACTCACATCAAGTCAAATTAAGGAGAAACACTGCATGAAACAAAAAAGGTTTTCCTTGATGATCGCCGCCGTGTCGCTCGCGGCGATCGCACTGCTCACAGCCAGTTCCACAGCGCGAACAAGCGCCACGACTCTCCAGGCTCAATCGACCGAAGGCCAGCTCATGGTCTTGATGCAAAACGTGAATGTGGGATTAGAGGCCGAAAACGCCAATTATCGTCTCGACCGCATCGATTTTCTTACCCCGGGTGATTCGGATGAGGTCGGGCAGACGGTTTTTTTCAACAACCGCACCAAACAATTGGGCGCCCATTTCGTACCCGGTGATCCTCGCAGGGGAGGGCGCACGAACATCACCTACCTCGTCGATCAGGCCGAGGGCGCGATTGACGGTCTGACGGTCGCGCAAACGACCGCGGCGATTGATCGGGCGATGGCGACCTGGGACGGGGTGAATTGCTCGACCATCCCCATCACCAAAATGCCTGATATTCCCGGACTCGATATAGGAATAATCGAACAGCTTCTGGGCCAACCCGGAGGGCCGGCCTTCCTCGCCGACATCACTCATGCCGGCTGGCTTCCCGCCGGTGTGCTTCCCCCAAACGTCATCGGCGCCACCTTCACGTTCATGTTCGTTGACCCCGCAACCGGGGGGCCGAGCGATATTGACAACAATAAACAGATCGACGTCGCTTTCCGCGAGATCCTCTACAACGACCGTTTCGTCTGGAGTATCAACGGGAATATTGACGTTCAAACAGTGGCGCTGCACGAATCGGGCCACGCGCTGAGCCAGGGGCATTACGGCAAGGCGTTCGGGACCGACTCGAACGGCAAGATTCACTTCGCTCCATTAGCCGTGATGAACGCCGCCTATACCGGTGTCCTGCAAGACCTGCAAGGAACCGATAACGGCGGGCATTGCAGCATCTGGGGTTCATGGCCTAATAACTAACATTTGACGCCACAGACACGCCACAGATAGAAAAACAGAGAGACAGAGAGAAGTAGAGATAGAAAGAAGGAGCGCAAGAATTTGCTTCTCCTTTCCGCTGTCTCTGCTTCTCTGCTGTCTCTCTTTCTCTCCGCTCCTTCGTTAATACTATTGGCGAACTCCAAATAGAGTTATCCAGGCAACTTGGCGCCTAGAATATCAATTGGCTCAATAGAGGGCGCCTGTGAGAGTAGCTCCGAAGCTTGAGCCATGAGCGCTTGAGCTATCGGGCCGTTCAGATGCGCTTGGCGTCCGGCTTCGTCAGCGAATGCGTCGAATATACCGAACGTTGTTGGTCCCAGTCGCAGGGCGAACCAGATCGGCGTAGTCGATTCTTGCTGAGCCAGCGCCAGTCCTGTTTCCAGGAATTTCGCAACATCATTTTCTTTGCCGGGTTTGGCTTCCAGGCGAGCGAATAACGCATACTTAACCATTTCGTTTCTCCTGAATATGAGTTGAACAAACGAGACGAATAATAGGCTCATATGGCAGCGGCGTCTACTGTCAGCATTGACATTTACGCCGGCGACTTGCCCGTCGCCTCATCGCCCCGGCGTCCGGACGTCAGACTGTTCCGCTTGCGCGCCTGACGCCGTAGGGACTGGCTTTACGCTCATAGCGACAACTGCGAACAAAAACAATAAGATCGTAACCAGAGTGATCACCCTGAGGGCGCAGAAATATTTCATTGTGGCCTCCTGAATGGATTGTGAGAAAATAAGCGCTGTGGCGGGAGTAATGAGTGAGGCGCTTTGCGAGTTGTTCACTCGCGCCAGCGCCGACACCATGGCGCGAGCGAACAACTCGCGCCACATCCGTATGCTGCAAAACTTTTACACCTGCGCTTAAAGTTCTATAGCTGACTGCTGAAAATGTGCGATCGAGACCCGCGCGCAACATATTCGACCCGCTAATCGGTGTCAAGATTCTTCAGATTTTTACCCGAAATTGAAACCAGGATTCTCAAGCCCGAAGGGACTTGAACTCGAATCAAAGCTTCCAGATATCGTAATGAGAGCGGCGCTACAGCGAGTAACGAAAGGCAGAGTCACAATAGAAGGTCGAGTAACAGGCGAGATCGGATATGGCCTCGTGATTTTACTCGGCGTCGGAGCCGGCGACACCGAGGCGGAAGTCGACCTGCTGGCCAACAAAGTCGCCAACCTGAGGATATTCGCGGACGGCGAGGGCAAGTTCAATCTGTCGGCGATGGATGCGCGGGCCGAGATGCTGGTCGTTTCGCAATTCACGCTCTACGCCGATTGCAGAAAGGGCCGCCGCCCGAGCTTCACCGACGCGGCGAGGCCGGAAATCGCCTCGCCGCTGTGTGACAGCTTTATCGAAAAACTTCGCGCGATGGGCTTCAAAGTCGAGACCGGCGAGTTCCAGGCCGACATGCTCGTCGAAATTCACAACGCCGGGCCGGTGACTATCTGGCTGGACACCGCCGATCTGTCGCGCTCGAAATGACGCTAGTCAATCGAAGTCAGATCATGATCGCCCTATCTCTCCGCAGGAAGGGATCGAAAAACTCCACACCCCATCGATAATCAGAGCTGTAAGAGGGTTACGGCAGCTCAGTTAATCAGAGAGTAGTAACAACTATGAAGAAGCGATTGATGTTGATGGTAGTTCTGATTGCTTTATTGACTCTTGAAGCTCCCGTGGGAGCTATTCATAAGGCCATGACGCCGAGTCAAGACGATTTTCCCTGTGACCCTTCACCGACCATGATCAGGATGTGTCAGATCAGGGGAGGAACCTTCAACTATGTAACTTGCCGGTGTGAGTTCCCATAGGAAGTGGATTCTCAAGCCGCCCCGACCAATAATCGGGTGGCGGAAACGCCGGTAGCGTTCTGATTCCTCAAGCTCCCGGCGACTCTTACAGCGGTTTTCGTGTAAATGAATAGCCAAAGAGGTCACAGAGGGCGCCGGCTTGTTTTTTTATGCTCTGTGCCCTCTGTGCGCTCCGTGGCTCAATATGAGCGGGGCGCCAAGAACTGGAGCGCGGCAAGATCTGATACTGCTGGCAAACTCTTTGATCCCCTAGCGCCAGAGGCGCGTAATGTTTATAGAACATGTTGCGCAATAGTTTCCCAAGCTC
>Ga0154003_1000382_pt1 | contig 13845 bp, 4 predicted proteins | sample TSFL087MetaG_FD_104679 | JGI IMG/M metagenome (GOLD analysis project Ga0154003, IMG submission 104679) | Attine ant fungus gardens microbial communities from Florida, USA - TSFL087 MetaG | ecosystem: Host-associated > Fungi > Mycelium > Unclassified | place: USA: Florida, Lake Talquin State...
AATCTGCGAGATGTGGATGCGGATGAAGTCTATCAGCCGGTCTTTGATCAGCGGCACGTATTCGTGCTGCGTGTTGAACAGTTCGCCCATCGCCAGCGGCGTCGAGGTCTGTTGGCGCAGCAGCCGGAAATGATCGTTCTCTTCCGGCGGGAACGGGTCTTCGAGGAAGAAGAGGCGATGCCTTTCGATGTCTTTACAGAGTTGAATCGCCTGCGGCAGCGTCACGCGCTCGTGCACGTCGTGCAATAGCTCAACCTCCTCGCCGAGTTTCGTCCGCAAATGGTCGAACAGTTTGGGAAGCATTCGGACGTAAGGGGCCGACTCCCAAATCCTGTTCGGGTTCGGATTGGTCGGCCCGATGGCTTCGGTCGTCGTTTCTCCGCCGCCGGCTGTAGCGCCGCGCGCGCCCGCCCCGTAGGTCGACAGGCCCGGTACCCCGCCCTGCACGCGGATGTACCGGTAGCCCATCTCAATCCCGCGCCGCGCGTTTTCCTCGACCTGCTGGAAATCGCGTCCGCTGGCGTGGAAATAGAGGTCGGCGCCGAAGCGAACCTTGCCGCCGAGCAGTTGATAGAGCGGCATGTTCGCGCGTTTGCCCTTGATGTCCCACAGCGCGATGTCCACGCCGCTCATCGCGTTGAAGAGCGATGGGCCGTTGCGCCAGTACGAGCTCATATACGACGACTGCCAGATGTCCTCGATCTCGTCCACGTTGCGACCGATCAGAAATGGCTTCAGATACTTCTCGACCGCAGTCTGGACGACGTAGGCGCGCTGAGTGAACGTGGCGCATCCCCAACCATGCAGGCCCGGCTCGGTCGTCTCGACTTTGACGATGACCAGGCGTATGCGGTCGGGCGCGGTCAGGATCGTCTTGATGTCTCTGATCTTGACGGGCGCCAGCCCTTTGCGCGAAGCCTGCTCTTGCGGAGTTTGGTTTTGCAATGGGTCAGCTAATCCACTGCCTGTTGAAATCATACCGGCGCCGGCGGCGGCTTGGGACAGAAAACTCAATGCCTCTCTGCGGTTCATAGTTTTTCCTCTATTTCACGGTGTTGAATGTTCGGCGTTCCATCTCGTCGGTCTTGCTCTCGTCGAAACGGTGTTTGCGCAGAAAATCTTCGGTGATGTTGACGCCCAGCCCGGGCGCGGTCACAGGATAGACCGCTCCCTTGTCAGCCTTCCATCCGCTCACGACAATCTCGCGGAAGATGGCTTCGTCAGGCTCGAAGAACTCAAGGATCAGGAAGTTCGGAATCGAGAAACAGGCGTGCATCGAAGCGATCGTGCAGATGGGGCCGTTCGGATTATGCGGCGCAACAGGGACGTAATAAGTGTCGGCCATCGCCGCTATCTTCTTGAACTCCGTGACGCCGCCCGTTCGCGCAATGTCCGGCTGAACGATCCGCACGGCCTGCCGCTCGAGCAATTCACGGAAACCGTGCCGTCCGAAGATGCGTTCGCCTGTCGCCAGAGGAACGTTCACCACACGCTGCACTTCAGCCATTGCCGCGACATTCTCCGGCGGGACGGCTTCTTCGTAAAAGAACAGGCGAAAGGGCTCGAGCGCGCGGATGATCTCAATCGTGGATTTGGTATTCCAGCGGCCGTGGACGTCAATGGCTATGTCATAATCAGCCCCGCCCGCCTCGCGCACGGCTCTGACCTGGGCCACGGCGTTGCGCAGCTCCTGCTGAGTCACTTCGCGGTTGAACGGCGTCGTGGTGAACGGATCGAACTTACAACCGGTGTAACCTTTGGCCACCAGCTCTTTCGTCTTCTGCGCCATCGCTTCGGGCGTGCGGGGAATCCCCTCGATCCAACCGTTAGCGTAGACCCTCAACTTCTCGTGAACCTGACCGCCGAGCAGTTTATAAACCGGTACGCCCAGTTTCTTCCCGACAATGTCGTATAGCGCCGTATCAATCCCGCTGATCGCGGCCATCACCACCCCGCCCATGCCGTTGTAGTATAGAAAGCGATACATCCGGTTCCAGATAGCTTCGATATTCCATGCGCTCTCGCCCACCACCACACTGCTCAGGTTTTTGACAGCCGCCGCAATCGGCTGCACCCCGGGAAAGTTCGTCCCTTCGCCCCACCCAACAATGCCTTCAGCTGTCTCCACCCGCACGAACAGCCAGGGGCCGTAGCCTCGGACTCCCGTCAACAGATGCGGCTCAACCTTTGTGATTTTGAGCGGCGTTTCCGACTCTTGCGCCCGCGAGAATCCGCTCAACCCTCCTGACGCGATCAGACTTCCGGTCAGTCCCCAGGATGCGCGTTTGAGAAAAGAGCGCCGTGAACCGCTGCTTACGTGTTTGCCGATAGTCATAAATTCCTTCAATGGTTCGTCCACTTTCCGAGCGCTTTTTGAAATTGCGCCTCCCTGCCGCGGAGCGGCTTTTGATCCTAGCCCGGCTTTTCAAAGCCTGGGGAGCAGTCGAATAGTGGGTTTAGTCGCGTTAGCGACGGTTGACACCGATCTGCAATATCAACCGTCGCTAACGCGACTGAGGACGGATGCGCTGATAGTCCCGGCTTTGAAAAGCCGGGCTAGGATCAACCGTCGCTGCCGCGACTATGGGGCTCCCGTCGCGCCATTTCCAGCGTTGATGGTCTTTGAGAAATAAATGGCGGATGGGCAGTCCCGGCGTTCGACGCCCGCAACTGCCCACTGATCACTATGCGATGACCACTGCTTTTAGAAATACAGCTTCAACCCGAACTGCATCTGGCGCGGCGGCTGTGCGCCGGTGATGCGTCCGAAGCTCTGGCTGGTGATGCTGGAATCGGGCCCGCCCAGAACCACGCGGTTGAAGACGTTGAAGACCTCCCAACGGAAATCGAGGCGGAACCGCTCTGTGAAATTGAAGCTCTTCTGTAGCGAGACGTTTTCCCGCAGGTTGGCCTGAAGGCGCGCGTTCCCGTTGAAGCGCGGCGCGTTGCCCAAGGTATTGGTCTGCGAAACGACGACGCCGCTGGCGTTGCAGAAGGACGCTATCGAACAGATCGGAGCGAAGTAGCTCGTGTAGCCTGAGGTCGCCCGGTAGTTCGGATTGTCGGGAGCGTCCACAACCCAACCGTCCAGCGTCTTGACTAAAGCCGCGCTGCGTCCGCCCAGGCTGACGGCGCCGCCGGTCAGTTGAATTGGTTGGCCGCTGGTGTAAACGTGGATCGCTGAAAGCCGCCAGCCGCCGAGCACAGCGTTGCCGACGCCACCCAGATCGAACTTCCGCCCTTTGCCGATGGGGGCGTCCAGGATATAGCTGAACTTGAAGTTATGCGGCAGGTCAAACGCCCCGACCGATTTCTCCAGGCGCATATTGTAAAAATCCATCGCCCGCCCGCCCGAATCCACGATGTCGGTGTTGGTCAACAGCTTCGAGAAAACATACGAACCTTGCAGGTAAACGCCAGTGCTGACACGGCGCTCCACCTTCAAGATTGCCGCGTGGTAAGTCGAATGACCGCTGCGGTCACCGTTGCCGCTCCACGTGTTGATGTTGGCGTATTGCGGGAACGGGCGCAGGGCGCGCTCCAAAGTCAGACTGTTCGGAAACGCGGCGTACGGCTTACTGAATCCGGCAGCCTGCAGCGGCGAACCTGTCGCGTCAAAGCGTACGTTCCGCAGCGGATTGACAAGCGGGTCGGATAGATACTTCGAATCCAACTGGTTGACGTTGAGCAAACCGGACATCAAGTGAACGCCGATGCTGGCGTTGTATGAAGCTTCGACCAGGAAATTGCCCGGCAGTTCACGCTGCACGGACAAGGTCCAGTTCCAGTTCTCCGGCAGGCGCGAGACTTCTTGAAACTGCCACCAATCCACATCGGCGTTGGTGTTGAAGCCGGGGTCAACGCTCGGCGGCTGCGGCACGGTATTGACGCCGTTGACGAGGAAACCGTCATCAAGTCTGAACAAGCGGTTAATGCCGTCACCTGTAACACTGAAAATCTGGATCGCTCCCGCGAAGTGCGTAGAGCCGGAAGTCGTCCGCACTAATCCGAAAGTGCGCCCGACGCCGCCGCGGATGACGGTCTTCCGGTCAGGGCTGTAGGCGAAACTGAAGCGCGGCCCGAAGCCGCCGTACCAACCTTCGACCAGCGTGCGCTTGGCCACTTCGCCCTGGTTGAAGCCGGCGAAGCGAAGCGCGCCCAGGCGTCCGTTGGCCGCCGGGTTGGGCGTAAAGGGATCAAAATCGCTCCACTTGTCATCACGCTCGAGCGGCGGCAGCGTCGTGTCATAGCGCAGGCCGAAGTTGAGCGTCAGCTTAGGCGAGACCTTCCAGTCGTCCTGGATGTAGGCTGCGTGGCCGCGCCAGTATTGCCGTACGAAACGGTCATTTTCGGTCTGGGCGCTGTTGATCTCGCCGAGGAGGAATGAAGCGAAGGCGTTGCCGCCGCCCAAACTGGAGTTGCCGCTCTGCGGAATGCTCGTTTGCGCGCGGCTCGGCCGTACCAGCCCCGCCAGCGTCTGCCGCCCGAAGCCGTTGTAATGCAACCGCTCGTACAGGTACCCGCCCTTGATCGTGTGGCTCCCTTTGATCACTGTCAGATCGTCGCCGATGGTGAAGATCGGGTTTTCGGAACCGTCACCATTCGAACCGCCCCAGGCGGTATAACCGTCACTTTGGTACTCAACCTGCAACAGGGCCTCATCGCAATCGAATGCGCCGGGCAGGCAAATGCCCTTATCCTTCCACCCACCGCCGATGTTCGGCGTGAAGTTGAACTGTTTCCACCAGTTGACGCCGCCGTAGAGGTAATTGACCAGCGTCGGGGTGATCGTCCACGTGTAGTTGACGCGGTAGACGTGGCTGTATTGATTAGTAAAGCGGAAATTGCTGACGGTAGCGGGAAGTTGCGGGAATCCGTCCACGCCCGGCAGCACTTCGCTCAATCCATAGTTGTACAGGCCGCTGATCTTATGTTTTTCGGAAAAGTTGTGATCAATCTTGACGCTCCATTTCGTCCACGGGAAGAGCGAACTGCCCGCGAAGCTGCGGAAGTTGTTATTGACATACGCAAATGTGCCCGGCGCGCCCGCCGAATTCGGGAAGACTGTGTTACCGACGTAATCCAGATATTTCTGCGCCAGCGGGCTGATACGGTTCTTTGGAATTATATTGCCGGGAAAAGGGTCACGAATGAACCGGGGATTTGATTCGCTGATCGGGGCGCCAGAATTGAAATTCGGATTCGGGCGCGTGGTCGCCGGGTCGTAGATAGGCAGCAGTTTGCCGGTCGCATCCACCCACTTGCTGAAATCGCCCTGGTACATTTCCGACGTCGGCACCGAAGTGACAAAAGTGCCTGAGCCTGCGCGGTTGCGAAACCATTCCGCCGAGCCGAAAAAGAAGGTCTTGTTCTTACCGTTGTAAATCCACGGGATGCGCACCGGCCCGCCGAGCGTCACCCCGTAATCGTGCTGTTTGAGCACGCTGGCCTTGTCCTCGAAGTAATTTCGCGCGTCGAAGAAGTTATTGCGCGCGAACTCATAAATTGTCCCGTGATATTCGTTCGTGCCTGAGCGCGACGAAAAGTTCAAGCTCCCGCCCTGCGCGCGACCGGATTCGGCCTTGAAGCCGTTGGTGTCCACGGCGAATTCGGTGATCGCGTCAATCGAGGGCGTGTTCAGGCTCGCCCATTCGGTCGATCCGAAGCGGCTGGTGCCGGACGACGCGCCGTCGAGCGTGATGCCCCAGGTGCCGCCCTGTCCGCCGCCAATTGAGAACTGCGAGGTGTAACCGGGACCTTGCACTCCCGCGTCGCCGCCCAGGCCGATTGGCTTCGATTCCGGCGTGAGCAGCGTCAGGTCGAACGGGCTGCGCATCGTGCCGCTCACCACCAACGGCAGTTCGTCGATCTGTTTGTTGGAAACCTGCGACGAGATCTTTGCGTTCTCGGTCTGCACCTGTCCGCCGGCCGCCGCCGCGATTTCGACAATCTCGCTCACCTGCCCGACCTCCATCGTGACGTTGGCCGCAGTGGTGTTGCCGACCACCACTGTCACCTGGCCTATCTCAGCGCGTTTGAATCCGCTCTTTTCGATGCGGATGCGATAAGTTCCCGGCTGCAAGGCCACGATCGAATAGACGCCGTCGCCAGTGGTCACCGCCGTCGAATTGGCGTTCGTCGCCTGATTGGTCACCGTCACGTTAGCGCCAGGCACTGCCGCGCCCGAACTATCGGTCACAGTTCCGGTGATCGTGCCGCGATCCGATTGCCCTAAAACGAACGACGCCAGCAACAGCGTTAGTGGCGCCGCGCAAAGTGATTTCAAAATGGCTCTGGTCATACATGCCTCCAAAGTAAACGTCACCGAAAGTCGCGAAGAGAAGCGGGCGAGGCGAACCCGGAATTTCGTGACGTTTGGTGTTCCTCGTGGATGGAAGGGTTTTGAAAAATCACTTCAGTCGGCGTGTGGGTTCGCCGGCCTCAGGTGTTTTCCAGGCGATCTACAGCGTCTTCGATTTGAATGTTTAATGTTAAATCAACTACGGGGTCACTGGGATTACGGGGAAGAGCAAGACAAGAGCGCCTTGCGATTGCATGTACGGTTCGTAGTCCCGGCTTTAGCCGGAATCGTCTGGCCCTTGAGCTTTTCCGCCTAAAGGCGGGACTACAAACGTCCATACACTGAACTGCAAACCGATATAAACATCCCCGTGTGCCCCGTGGTTTGCTATTCCTGAATGCCCGAGTGAAAACCGCTTTAAAACTCGATCTTCAGGGCGCCTTGCAAACTGCGGTTGTCGGCCAGCGTCGTACGGATCTGGCCGGCGGTCGGCGAGCCGATGTTCGCGTTGGGGAAACCGAAATAAGGCGTGTTGAAAAGATTGTAAGCTTCGAAGCGGAACTGGAAGCGCAGCTTTTCGGTCAGCGCGAAGCTCTTGGCCAGCGAGCCGTCAACATTGAAATTGCCCGGCGCGTAGAGTGTGCCGCGCGACGAATTGCCGTAGGTGTTCGGCGCGGGCGCGACGAAGTCATCAATGTCGAACCACTTATCGGTCGTCTGGTTGTCGAGCCGCCCGTCTCCGATTCGGTTCGGCCAGCTAGGCGCGCCGTTGTTGACGCCGTTCTGCAGAAAGACCGTAAACGGGCGTCCGGTCGTCGCCGTGACGATGCCGGTGGTCTGCCACCCGCCCAGAATGAAGCTCAGCGGCCCGTCGTTCAACCAGCGTTTGCCTTTGCCGAACGGGGATTCGTAGACGCTGCTGAAAACGACGCGATGCTTTACGTCGTACCCGGACGGGCCGCGTCCGGCTTTGACGTTGGTGATGGTCTGGGGGCCCCCTACCGCGCCGCCGCCGCTGGCCGGGGAGCCGCCATAATCTATCGATTTGCCGAAGGTGTAGCTGAACAGAAAGTTAGATCCGCCGCTGAACCGCTTGTTCATTTTGACCAGCAGTCCGTTGTAACTGGACGAATTCCGGTATTGCGCGATGTTGATGTTCGGGATGTTGCTGAGCGGCTGGATCAACCGCCGCGAGGCATTCGATCCGCTGCCCGGCTGAATCTCGTTGACGTTGAAGAACACCGGGATATGAATGCCACGGCTGCCGGCGTATCCGACTTCGAGCACGATGCTGCGGGTCAGCGCTCGCTCGATGTTCAGCCCATACGATTGCGCGTATGGGGTCAGGTTCGAGAACTCGTGCGCGAAAATCGTCGGCGCTGGTGTGACGGCGTTCAGCGCAGCGGTCGTCGTCGGTTTGAATTGAACCGGCGTCGGGAAGGGCCGGCTGATCAGCGTCACGTTGGCGAAGTTAGCGGGAGTGACTTCGTTCTGGAAGGTCTGCGAAACGGAGAGTGGAATGTTCTGGCCCAACAAATTCCCCGCCGCGTATGGTTCAGGAAAATAGCTGATAGCGTAACCGCCGCGCACAACCGTCTTTCCTGCGCCAAACACATCGTAGGCGAAACCCAGACGCGGGCCGAAGTTTTTATAGTGCGTCTCTTTGCCCGCCGAACGCGAATAGCCTTCGGCGCCGGCGTAAATCAGCCGCAGCTTATCGGGATCGAAGTTGACGATCAGGTCGCGGTTCTCGACGTCGGGAGTGTAGACCTCGTAACGCAATCCCGCGTTGACTGTCAGCCGGCTAGTAACCTTGATGTCGTCTTGAATGAAACCGGCGAACTCCTTGTTCGTCAGGTAATAGTTTTCATTCAGGAAGCCTCGCGAGCCGCTGTTTACAAAACCCAGTAACAGTGACGCCAGGCCAGTCCCCGTGCCGGTGACGGACGCGCCCGCCGAAAACGGCAAGCGCACGTACTCATTGCCGATGGTCAGTAGACCGCGCGTATTCGATTGAGTAAACGGCGACGGTTTGCGAATGACCATGTGGTAGCCGAATTTCAGCGTATGCTTGTTCAGTGTGTAAAACAGATTGCTTGTGAACTGATAGTGCGTCTGTTTCGGGTTGACAGGCAGGAAATTCGGCCCGCCGCTCAAGCCGGTCAGGTCAGTGATGTTGATGTTCGGAATCCCTGTTGTGAATTGCGAGATGTTGATGCCTTGAATGCCGAGCGAGGTCGCGGCGTTTCTGCCGAAATCGGATTGCACCGTCCTCGGGTTGGTGCGCGCGAAGCCGGCGCGCAGTTCCAGAAGCAGCGTAGGCGAGAAAGTGTGCGTGTGGTTCAGCGCCAGGCCTTGCGTCCGCAAAGTCGTATTCTGAATGCCCGCCACAAACGGGCCTAACTCGAACTTGCTCGCCGCAAAATCGGGCGTCGGCAGACAGCAACTCGCTTGCCCCTGCGGAGCGTCCAGGCGGAAATCTTCGAAGCTGTAACGCGCGAAGAATTTGTCGCGCTCGCTGAATTCGTGGTCGAAGCGGAAGGTGAAGGCGTTGCTGCCGACGTCGCGGTTGACCACCGACGTGAAGTTGTTGGTCAAGCTGCTGTTCTGCGGCAGCGGATAGATGCTGGCCACATTCAAACCGACCTGATTGATACGCCCCGCCGGGATGATGTTGTTGGCGAAGGCCGAGCGCTGGATTTGCGGGTTGGCCGCGCTCGCCGTCCCGCTGAAATTCGGGGTAGTCCTCGTCGTCAGCGGGTCAAACATCATCCCCAGCCGCGCCTGAATCGTCCGTCCGTCCGTATCCGTCACCATCAGCGCCGTCGAGAACGCGCCGCCGCAAGCGCCCGCCGCGCCCGCGGAGTTCGTGCACAGGTTCGCGCCCAGGTATTCACTGAAATCGCCCGTGCGGGCCTTGGCGGTCGGCACGGTGTTGACGAAGGTCGTGCCGCGGATTTCGCGGAGCCCCGCGTAGTCGAAGAAGAAAAAGCTCTTGTTCTTGCCGTCGTATAGCTTCGGTATCCAGACCGGGCCGCTCAGATAGCCGCCGAACTGATTGCGGCGGAACGGCGGCTTGGTGGTCGGACGCGGGTTGACGAATTGATGCTGAAAAGCGTCCAGCTTGTCATTGCGGAGGAATTCAAACAGGCCGCCGCGCCAGTTGTTGGAGCCGGACTTGGTCGAGACCACGACGACGCCGGCGCCGCGCCCGAACTCCGCCGAGAAAGTGCCGGTCAGCGTCTTGAACTCGCGCACCGATTCGACCGTCGGCTGGACTATGACTGTGTTGAACGTGTACTCGTTATTGTCAATTCCGTCCACCAGCCATCCGTTCGAGTTGGCGTGGTGTCCCAGCGAGTTGAAGTTCGACGACGCGCGCGGATTGAAAGTCGAGGCGCCCGACAGGTTTTCCCCTGATTGCCCCGGAGTCACACCCGGCGTCAGGTAAACCAACTGCGCGAAGTTGCGGCCGTTGAGCGGCAATTCTTTGACCGAACGCTCCTCGATCACCTGGCCGATTTCCGACGATTCCGTATGGACCAGTGTCGCGGCCGCCGATATTTCCGCCACTTCGGTAAGCTGGCCGACTTCGAGGTTGAAATCAATGCGCGCCTTCTGGTCGATCTGGACGACGACATTATTTGTGACGGCCTTCTTGAAGCCTTGCGCCTCGACCGCCACGCTGTACGCGCCCGGGATCAAAAACGGCGCGTTGTAATTCCCTTCCTCGTCGGTCGTGTAATTGTTCGTCGCGCTCCTGGCGACGTCAGTCACAGTGACTCTGGCGCCTTTGACCGCGGCGCCGGAATTATCTTTCACCGTCCCGAGAATGCTGCCCGTGGTGACCTGCGCCCGAGCGCCCACGGTCAAACCCCACACGACAAGCGCGCATCCGGCGAGTCGCAAAATAAACCTTCCGTAGCTGATGTTCTTCATAGTCGGTATTTACTCCTGTTCTGGGTGGCTTTTCACATCGGTGTACGAGTTAATAGAACGTGGATGACGCGGGTGCGGCGGAACAGCGCAGATAAAAATCGAATGTAACTACTCAGTTCCCCTTGCCGCCTTTGCGCCTTTGCGTGAACTGGTCTTCCTTATTCAAGCGACGGTTCTCGCAAAGGCGCAAAAGCGCAAAGGACGCTAAGAAGAAAGGCCCACTACGACGTGAAAAAAAATCCCGTGGCTATATTCACGCGCCGCTAATGCGGCGGGGACGGCTACACTCCTGCCAGCCGTTTGTCCGTGTCTCCGAAACGATCGAGCCGCACGCCCATCATGTCCATCAGTGATAGGTAAAGGCTGCAGGCGCGCCGGTTGTCGTCGCCTTTATCGAGGTAATCCAATACGCGGCCCGTCCGCAAAGCGCCGCCGGCTTTGCCCGCGAGCACGATGGGCAAGTGATCCGCGCTGTGCGCGTCGCCGTCGAACAGGCTGGAAGCGAACATCAGGATCGAATTATCGAGCAAAGAGGTCCCGCCCTCGTCTATCCCCTTCAGCCGCTGAACGAAATAGGTGAATTGTTGTACGTGAAACTGGTTGGTCTTCAGGTACATCGCCTCGAGTTCCGGCGCCTTGCCGTTGTGAGTCAGGTCGAGGTGCAAGGCCCCGCGCACGCCTTCGATAAACTTGAAGTTCATCTGCGAAAGGTCGTTGTTGAGCATCAGCGTGACCAAGCGCGTCTTGTCCATCTGGAACGCGAGGACGATCAGATCGAGCATCAGCTTCATGTGCTCCGGCGCATTCTGCGGGACCTCGTCCGCCGGGCGCGGCATGTTTGGTTGTTTCAAGGTCGGGCGCCAGCCTTCGAGTCGCTCTTCTTTGGCGGCATGGTCAATGCGCTTCTCGATGTCGCGGATGGATTCGAGGTATTCGTCCAGCTTCTTGCGGTCGCCGGCGCCGACCCTGGGCCGAAGCGCGCTCGCTTCGACCGACACTGCGTCGAGAATGCTGCGGTCAAGCTCACGGCCTTTGCCGTCGCTGACCAACTGGTCGAAGGCGCGCGCCGGATAGATTTCTTTGGTGGCGGGCTTTGTCGGAGACACCCACGAGATGTTCGAGCCGTAAATCATCGAGAGGCCGTCTTCCAGCCGCAACTCGTTCGGCTCGATCCCCAGCGCCAAACTCGGCGCGGCGGTCTGATTGCCGATGCGCTGCGCCAACACCTGGTCAAAAGACGTCCCTACGCGGATCTCTTTCGGGTCCAGACTGACCGGCGCGCCGGAGAGCAAATTCATTCTCCCCAGGTGAGGGCTTGTGGAGACGAAGGCCTTCTGATGATACAGCCCGCGCAGGAAGATCAGTTCTTCACGGATCGGCGCGAGCGGTTGCGCCCCGGGGCCGAATTCCATGTCCTTGCCATCACCTTTCGCCCACCAGTGAGCGGGTTCGACGCCGTTGGAAAAGAAGATGTGCGCAAATCGAATCGGCGGCTTGTTCGCATTCGCGGCCACGGAAACCGCGCCGTCTTGCGCCAGAAGAGGTAACGACTCCAGCCAGGGCAAGGCAAGCGCCACACCTGCGCCCCGCAAAAAACGCCGCCGCGATGTCTGATTTGTGGTTTTCATCGTCTCACTCATTGATTGAACTAGCGGTACGGTACAGGGAGAGGTAGCGACCTGGCACCCCGGAGCGTATGCGCTGCGGGTCTACCAGGTCGCTACCGCTCCCTGTACCGTACCGCGTTTGCAGCGACCTTTGATTTCGCCGGCGCCGCCTCCGGACTTTCTTCTCGTCCGCGGCGATGGCGGAACTGTTTGCTGGTAGCAATTTCTAAAGCCAGTTGCGCAAAGGTGGCGTCTCCGCCCGATTGCGTCATCCGCTCGATCAGCAATTGATCGGACGCCAGCACGGCGCGCCCCAGCGCGTATCCGACCAGTTTGTAAGAGAGCGTCTTGCGAACCTGAGTCTCTTTCGACTGCAGGTATTTGAGCAGCCCGTCCACGCCTTTGATCTCGGTTTTATCAGCGAGCGTCGCCGCGTCCTCGATAGGGTTTCCGTCAGGATACCGCTCGCGCCAGCGCCCCGTCGGATCGTAGTGTTCCATCGAGAAGCCGAGCGGATCAATGCGAGTATGGCAATTGGCGCAGGACGCGTTGCGTTTGTGCTGTTCCAGCTTTGCCTTCAACGACAAGCCGCCGAACAGTTTGTCATCGGCGGGCAGCGATCCCGCGTCGGCGGGAGGAGGGGGCGTCGGAGTACCCAGAATACGCCGCAGAATCCAGTCGCCTCGCTTCACCGGACTCGTGCGCAGCGGCCCGGAAGTCGCCGTCAGCAATGCTCCCAGGCGGAGCATTCCTCCACGCCGGAACGCGCCCGCGCCCTCCACCAATTCCAGTCGCTGCGTGGACCTGATCTCTTTCTCGACCCCGTAAAACTTGGCCAGGTCCTTATTCAGAAAAGCGTAGTCGGCGAACAGGATTTCGCGGACAGGCCGTTCCTTCCGAATCACGTGCTCGAAGAAAGAAACCGCCTCGTCGTACATGGCCTCCTTCACGTCGTCCGTGAACTCGGGAAATCGACTTGTATCCACGCCCTTGTGCTCGTCGAAATGATAAAAGCCGAGCCATTGGCCGAAGAACTCTGTCGCGAGCCGCCGCGACTTCGGATCGGCGATCATTCGCTTCACTTGCCGCCGAATCCCTTCGGGATCGGTCAACTCGCCCGCGCCCGCCGCGCGCCGCAATTCGTCGTCGGGAATCGAAGCCCACAGAAAATAACTGAGTCGGCTGGCCATCTCCCAGTTCGTGAGCGGCTTGATTGTTAGCGTAGGGGCAGACCTGCGTGTCTGCCCCGGACTCTGCAGACCCGCCGCTTCAGGACAGACACTCGCTTCGGGGCAGACACGCAGGTCTGCCCCTACGCTAATTTTGGGTCTACTGAATTTGCCTGGCGCCGCGTTCGACACTTGCTCCACGCGGTAAAGGAACTGCGGCGCGATCAGGATGCGGGCCAGCAGCGCCCGCATCGCCTTAGGATGATCGGGGTCGGAACTGATGGTTTTGTCGTAGAAGGATCGCAGGCTCTGTTTTTCCTGCTCGGTCAGAGGGCGACGCCACGCGCGGCTGGCGAACTCCAGGCAATCTTTGATGTGCCCTGGGCGGGCAGCCACCTGCGCCGCTTGTACGGCGTCATACTCACGCCGAAGCGGGATCACATAATTGCGCATCTCGTCGGGCAAGGCCGCAATGCGGGCCTTGTCCATTTGCGCAATGCCCGCGCCTTTCAGGGCAACGCCATAATGACTTGCCAACAATCGCAGATAATTGTCGTGATATTCGAACGACGCATAGAGGTCATTCCAGGCTTGATCGAGCCGCGCGCGCGTTGCGCTGTCGATCAGGTTCTCGACCACGAACCGATCATCACGGTGATACTTCACCTTTTGCACAAATTCGTCGTGCTCGGGCACGTTGTATGTGTTGTCGAACGGGTCAGGCACGGGGTCTTTATCCGCCGGCGTAGGCTCGCCGTGCGAATTCGGCGGCAGCAGCGCGGCGAACTCCATCACGCCGGCGCGAAACGCTTTGTACCCGGGGCTGGTC
>Ga0154003_1000384_pt1 | contig 13790 bp, 9 predicted proteins | sample TSFL087MetaG_FD_104679 | JGI IMG/M metagenome (GOLD analysis project Ga0154003, IMG submission 104679) | Attine ant fungus gardens microbial communities from Florida, USA - TSFL087 MetaG | ecosystem: Host-associated > Fungi > Mycelium > Unclassified | place: USA: Florida, Lake Talquin State...
ATGTAAGTCTGACATCCGATGGGAAGATCGGGGTCATGACGCGCGAAGGCGCGTCGAGCCGCAAAAACGGCATAGTTTTCCTGGATACATCAGATCCAGCGCGCCCCAAGATCACCTCGGAATATACCGAGACGGTGACCGGCGGTGTCCACAGCGCCTTCATTGACGGTCATTACGTGTACCTGACTGATGACTCGACCGGTTCAATGCGCGTAATCGATTTCAAGGACGTGAAGAATCCAAAAGAGGTCGCGCGATGGCAAACCGAAGGACGTGGGCCGAAAGTCGCAGGCGGACAGTTCGAGGAAGGACGTTACCTGCACGACGTTCAGGTTAAAGACGGACTGGCTTATCTCGCATACTGGCGTGACGGACTGGTAATCCTCGATGTAGGCAGCGGCGTCAAAGGCGGCAGCCCTGAAAACCCGATGTTCGTCAGCCAACTGCGTTTCAATCACAATGAGTTGTACGGCGATGGATGGATAGCGGGAACACACGAAGTCTATCGTTACAAGAACTATGTCTTTGTCGGCGATGAAGTCTTCCCGGCGCAATTCAACGTTTACGACAAGGCGCGCATTCCCGCGCGCGGCGTGCTCCATGTGGTTGACGTTTCGGACATCCTCAACCCGCGCAAGGTCGCCGAATACCCAGTGCCCGAAGGCGGCGCCCATAATGTGTGGGTGAAGGATGACATTCTGGTGATGGGTTATTACGGTGGTGGCGGCCGTGTGCTCGACGTTTCGGGCGAACTGCGTGGCGACCTCTACCGGCAAGGCCGGGAGATCGCGCGTTTATGGACCGGCGACCCGCAAGGGTTCCGTCCGAACCTGCCGTTCACCTGGGGCGCTCGACAATTCGGCGATTACATCTTTTTCAATGACGTCAACTCCGGCATCTGGATTATGAAGCTCGGCCAGCCGAAGCAAAAAGGCTCGACGACCTCGCCAGGCGACTGATTGTGGATTGGGACGGAAGGGTTCAGTCTTTCTTCGACGCTTCTGTCCTGAGGAAATCAATGCCTGCCGCCTGCTGAGCGACATCGACCGTCGCCACGGTCTTCAAAGCTTCCAAATCAATGACCTCGACTGTTCCGGGTTCGCTCCCGACCCCTTCGACTGAAACAAAAGCATAGCGGTTGTCGGGCGAGACTATGACGCCGTGGACCACTTTACGCCTGGTGGGAATGCGCGCGAGTTCCCTGCCCGTCTTCAAATTAAATACTGAAACCGAAGGCCCACGTTTGTTGGTGGCGATGAGACGGCCATCCTTTGTCACAGCCAGATTGTAAACGCCGGGGCCCGCCTCAATGCGGCGCGTGATCTTCCACGTCTTGGCGTCTACTTCGACGATCTCGCTCGATTTGTTGCAGGCGGCGTAGACCATCGAGCCATCGCTTGAAGGTTGCGCCCAGGTCGGCGAGCAAGAGGCGTCGCCGGGTTTGGGAGGCTCAAGCCCATGTCCTCCGCTATCGTGTCGAGCATGACTCGAATGATCTTCCCCGCGCTCCGGCGGCGAGCCGGCGCCGCCGATTTCTCCGCCTTTCGTCAGCCTGTAGTAGCGCGAAACTTTCAGAGCTTCGGTGTCGATCTCTACCAGCATATCGTCCATCATACATGCCGAGTAATGCCTGGCGCCTTGAGGATCGAAACGCGATCCGTGCGGCATAGTACAGGTCGTTATGCGTTTGATCTCGATCATCTCATCAGCCAAAACAACCGAGACCGACGACGGAACCATATCTCCGTGCAGGTTGAAGTTGACCACAAACAAGAGATTGCCATCCGGCGAAACATCCATCGTTGCGGGGAAAAAGCCCAGCGTGACTTTGCCCAGCGCCCGGTCGTCTTTGGCCGCATACTTCCAGACCGAGCCGAACGGCCGCCCGTGACCTAGAGAGACGAAGTAATGCTCTTTGTCTGGAGAAACGGCGATGCCATGCGGGCCGTCGATGTCCGGCTCCATCAAACCGGTAGTAATCTCGCGCTCGACCTTTGCGCCATTCGGGCCGAAGCGGATGAGCGAGATCTTGTCGGCGGATTCCGAGAGGACGTAGACGAGATAGTCCTGCGCCGGCGGTTTTTGCGCCAAGCCCGAGATTGTAAACACGAATATGGAGCAAAAGATGAACGCAAGGCATGGCCAAATCATTCTCATAGCTATTCCCCTCTCGCAACTCAGAGATCGACGCGAGCGTCGATCTCTGAGTGGATAAAGTCATGTTCCTCAGACTTTCTCGGGCACTACGAACGGCTCGCGGTACTTGCGCCGCAGCATGTTATTGGCCGCGTCGTCCTTGACGATGCGCTCTTTCGCGGGGTCGAATTCGATCGAACGCCCGACTCGATATGAAATGTTGGCCAGATGCATCAACGCCGACGAGAGATGCCCCTCCTCGATGTCGGCGTTCAGATCCTCGCGCTTGCGACTGCGAACGGCTTTGATGAAGTTTTCCCAGTTACTCCCGCCTTCGCGTCGCGAAGGCCCCGGCTCCTGCTTCTTGCCCAGGAAAGTCTTGTAGGAGTTGTACCCATCGATGGCCATATAACCTTCCGAGCCGTAGAAGATGTTGCCGATGCAGTTGCTTTCGGTGACCAATCCCTTGTCATCGCGGCGTTGCCCAATGCCCGCCTCGTTGTTCGACATCCAGTGGCGGACTTCAAAGACGATCATCGCCTTCTTGCCGTTCTTATCGAATTCGAGGTTGGCCACCTGGGTGTTCGGAGTGACCTGATCGTCGTCGAACATAAAATGGCCGCCCATCGAAAACACCTTGGTCGGCAGCGTCACGCCCAAGCCCCAGCGGCAGATATCCATCTCGTGAATGCCCTGGTTGCCGATGTCGCCATTTCCGTAGTCCCAATTCCAGTGCCAGTTGTAGTGAAAACGGTTTGGATTGAACGGACGCGCGGGCGCCGGCCCCAGCCACAGGTCGTAATTAACCCCCTGCGGGACGGGACTGTCCGGCTTCTTGTCTATCGTGTTGCGCCACTTGAAACAAAGCCCGCGAGCCATATAAACATCGCCGATCACGCCTTCCCGCAGCTTCTGCATGCCTTCGCGCAGCGCGGCGGTCGAACGGCTGTTTGTGCCGTGCTGGACGATGCGGTTGTATTTGCGCGCGGCGGTCACGAGTTGCCTGCCTTCCCAATAACTATGCGAGCAAGGCTTTTCGACATAAACGTCCTTGCCCGCCTGGCAAGCCCAGACGCCCATCAACGAGTGCCAGTGATTCGGCGTGGCGATAGAGATGACGTCAATCGTCTTGTCTTCGAGCAGCTTGCGAATGTCCACGTACTCCGCGGGCCTCTTGCCCGTGTTCTTTTCAACCTCGCCGCATCGCTGCTTGAGCACCGAGTCATCCACGTCGCAGATGGCCGCGACCTCAACGTCCGCCATCCTGGAATATGCGCCGATGTGCGCCTTGCCCTGGCCGTTGCCGCCGACCACGGCTACGCGGACCACGCCGTTCGGACTGCCCGCGTATGTCTTGATGTTGAAGCCGAGCGTGAACGCCGCGGCGGCGGTGGAATCCTTGAGGAAATCGCGTCTCTTCATTGTGACTCTCTCCTGATGAATGTTTGTTCTGGAAACCGTGAATCGCTAGCGTCGTAAGTTTATGATAGCTGCGGACATAATTCATGATCAAATGTCGCCCGCCGATCAGCGATTTTAAGCAAGAGGGCTGATGTTCTCAGTTGTTGTTACCGTTATCAGACGCAGCGCGGCGCCCGGCTTGGTTTTTTATGCTCTGTGCCCTCTGTGATCTCTGTGGCTCAATCCAGATCTTCGCGCCTAGAATCTGAATCGTCGATGTGCTGTCAACGATCTGAGCAGCCCACCGTCGACTCGCAGGTTTTCAATCGAACTTGACGGACGAGCGCGCTCAGCGGAAACTTGCCCCTCACCGCTCAATAATTTCAGAGATGAGCTTTGGAGTACAGTTGAAAGAGGGATCAAAACGTAGATGGGCAGATTTATGAAATGGAGGATGTTCTGGCACAGCATCAAGGAAATTGTTCCTTTGGTTTGCGTGCTGTTCCTTATATTGACCACACTGGTCTTCGCTCAGCAAGTCGGAAAGTACTCGACCCAGGTGTTGTCTTTCCAGTCCTCCGCCGAGGTGACGCAAAAATTACTGCTGAGTCTCATTCCAGGCATCGCCCTCATCACTCTGCCTGTCTCTCTGCTTTTGGGCGCCGTGATCGCATGCAGTCGCTCATCGTCTGACAACGAGATGACCGCATGGCAATCGCTGGGCATAAGCCAGAGAGCCCTTGCAAGTCCGTTCCTGGCGGTTGGCGTTGCGGGAACGATAATCACTTGTTACCTGTCGGCGTACGTCGCGCCCACCGCTTTGAAGACACAGAAGTGGCTGATCTCGCAAATTATAGTGCAGGAAGCCAACACGCGCATAAAGCCACACACGTTCGTAACGAACTTTCCCAACCTCCTGCTTTACGTCCAAAACGTCGATCCTCAATCCCACGATTGGCTGGGGGTATTTCTTCTACAGAACGAACCGGGCGGGGCGTCTAGATTGCTGACAGCGGAGCGAGGGCAATTCAGGATTGAATCCGGACAATCATTGGCCCTGGAGGCGCAACTCTTCAACGGAGTATCACTGGAATACCAGGGACAAACCGCCTCTCCATCTTCACAGTCAGCGGCGCTGTTCGCAAAATCGATTGTCAAGTTGGTAGACAACCCGAAAACGGCTGACGACGGGACTAAGGATTCCGGCTCAGTTAATCTCAATCAGATGTCCTTGCAGGAAATATCGGAGTTCGCGACCGAGGCGAAAACAGATAAGGAGCGGAGGCAGGCGGTGGCGGAGATGCATAAGCGGTTCGCCTTCCCTTTCGCCTGCCTGACACTGACGGCGATGACATTCGTTTTGGCCATTCAAGGCAGGCGCTTCTCGACCCGCCCGCGGACTGTCATTGCGGTGCTGTTCATGACGATGGGGTTTTACCTCTTACTGGTAATGGGGCATAACCTGTCTGTGTCAGGAGCCGTTCCCGTCTGGCTGGGAGTGTGGTTCTCAAACATTGTATACGGCGCGGTCGTCTTGAAATCACTCGCTTCGGGCAAACCGCCGTGGCCAAGCTTCCTATCTCATATAAAATCCCCGGACGCTCCCGACGCGGGCAGCGATCCGAGATCCGCTCGCTCCCTCGCTTCCGAGAACCAGCCGGCCGCGCCCAAGTTGGCGCGCGGCGTTCGAGTCATATCTCTCAATCTGATTAACTACCTTCTGATAAGCGAAATCGTTAAGTATTTTGCGCTCGCCGCCTCGTCGCTGGTGGTGACCTTCATCATTGCTACCCTCTTCGATCTGATCCCATCAATCGTCAAGAGCGGTACTCCATTGGCATACGCGGCCTCGTACCTCGCGTATTTGGCGCCGCAGCTCTTCTACTCCATAGCGCCGTTCGCGCTACTCGTGGCGCTCCTCATGAGCTTCAACGTCCTGTCGAGATCGAACCAGTTGGTCGTCATCGCCAGCGCGGGGCAAAACAGGACTCGCACGATAAACGCGATACTCATGGCCGCCGGCGCGCTGAGCCTCTCCCTCTGGGCGCTCTCGAATTACGTGCTGCCCCACACCAACCGCGAACAGGACGCGCGCTACAGCAAGATCAAAGGCCGGCAGGTGGAACAGACCACCATCGCCCTCGGGAGGAATTGGGTGTTCGACAAAAACGACGCCATTTACGGCTATCAGCGCCTGGATCCGGATAACAGTATCATCAACGCATCCATATACCGGCTTGACGGCGCCACCGGGGTGATTCGATCGGCGACGCATTTCAGCCGCGCGACCAAGGTAGGCGCATCGACCTGGAAAGCCGACGACGGTTGGATAGAGACGGTCAATCCCAACTCGCCGATCGAGAGGAAGCCCATTAAGTCGCAACCGGAGATCATCAACATAAGCGAGGGAGTTGATCTGTTCAAGCGAATGACGAATGAATCCAGCAAGATGAGCGCCGCGGAGCTGTATAATCACATCGCGCAACTCAAAGACCTGGGCGTATCCACGACCGAATTGCAGATCGACCTGAGAAGGCGGCTCTCGATTCCCATGTCTTGTTTGGTCCTGGCTCTTCTGGCGATCCCGTTCATCAACGCGAAGCAGGCGAGACGCTCAGGACCGCTGGTCGGCGTCTCGCTGAGCGTCGGCATCGGCCTGATCTTCTGGCTTTTAACGTTTCTCTTCGAGGCTGTCGGCAAGCAAAATAACTTGCCGGCGGGCATGGCCGTTTGGGGCCCTCACATCCTGTTCGGGGCCGTGGGGCTGTATTTGAATTTCGTCAAATACCGGCTGCAGTAGATCTGGCATCGACGGAGATGGAGTATCCATCGAGGAAAAAAATGAAGCCCGGAAGTGTTCCGGGCTTCATTTTCATGCGCCGCGCTTGCCGCCGGCAATCTCAGGTTCCTGTTTGCCAACTGTTCATGTATTCAATCATCTCCGGCGTCAATTCATCAATCGACACCTTCATTGCCGTCAGCTTCAGTCTGGCGATCTCCGTGTCTACCTCTTCAGGCAGCAGGTGGATTTCGGCTTCGAGGACGCCTTTATTTTTGACCAGATATTCCACGGACAGCGCCTGGTTGGCGAAGCTCATATCCATCACGCTCGCCGGGTGGCCTTCGGCGGCGGCCAGGTTGATCAGGCGGCCTTCGCCCAACACCATGATCTCCCGCCCGTCTCTCAACTTGTACGCCTCGACCCACTGCCTTACTTTTCTGACGCCGGTAGATACGGACTTCAATCCGACGAGGTTCAATTCCAGGTCGAAGTGGCCGGAGTTGCAGACGATCGCGCCGTCTCGCATCGCCTCGAAGTGTTGAATGTCGATCACGTGGCGGTTGCCGGTGACCGTGATGAATATCTCGCCGAGCGGCGCGGCCTGGGCGATTTGCATGACGCGGAAACCGTCCATCGTCGCTTCGAGGGCTTTGATCGGGTTGATTTCTGTGACGATCACGTTAGCCCCCATCCCGCGAGCGCGCATCGCAACGCCCTTTCCGCACCACCCGTATCCGATCACAACCATAGTCTTGCCCGAAAGAAGAATGTTGGTCGCGCGGATGACGCCGTCGAGCGTGCTCTGTCCGGTGCCGTAGCGGTTATCGAAGAAATGCTTGGTCTGCGCGTCATTGACCGCGATCGATGGAAAACTCAGTTTTCCGTCGCGCAACATGGCCTTGAGTCTCGTGATCCCGGTTGTGGTTTCTTCCGTCGTTCCGATGATGTCCGGTATCAAGTCCGGGCGCTCTTGAAGCATTGTCGCGACTACGTCGGAGCCGTCATCGATGATCAGGTTCGGTTTGTGATCCAGAGCTGTGTGAACGTGACGGACGTATGTTTCGGTGGATTCGCCTTTGATCGCGAAAACGGATATGCCGTAATGCTTCACCAACGCCGCCGCCACGTCATCCTGGGTGCTCAGCGGATTAGAGGCGATGAGCACACAGTCCGCCCCTGCGGCGCTCAGCGCGCGCGCCAGATTCGCCGTCTCTGTCGTTATGTGCGCGCATGCGACCAGCCGCAACCCCTCCAAGGGCTTCTCTTCGCCGAAACGCTGCCGGATCATGCGCAGCACCGGCATCTCTCTCTCGGCCCACTCGATTCGAAGCTTCCCTTCATCGGCGAGGGATAGGTCTTTTACTTCATAATGCGTTTGATTCTTGTTCTCCACCTATTTATTTACCTCTATGCTTTGTGTCTCTTTATTTTTGTTTCTACATCTATCGGCGCTCTACGCCTTGCATTTCGTTATCAGCCCCTTGTCGTCACAGTCCGGCATCGACTCGCAGTTTCTCTGCGCGATCGGTCTTTTCCCAGGAGAAGCCATCGACATCGCTGCGGCCGAAGTGTCCGAATGCGGCTGTCTGCTTATAGATCGGGTGGCGCAGATCTAGCGATTCAATGATGCCTTTCGGCGTGAGATGGAAGTTGGCGCGGACGATCTCCGAGAGTCTGGATTCATCGATCCTGGCAGTGCCAAAGCAGTCGACGTAAACCGACACGGGCTCCGCGACGCCAATGGCGTATGCCAATTGAACCTGGCAGCGGTCGGCGATGCCGGCGGCCACGACGTTCTTCGCTATGTAACGGGCCATATAGCAAGCGGAGCGATCGACCTTCGTCGGGTCTTTTCCTGAAAACGCCCCGCCCCCGTGCGGAGCGGCCCCGCCATATGTGTCGACTATGATTTTACGTCCGGTCAGCCCGGTGTCGCCCTGCGGGCCGCCGACGACAAAGCGGCCTGTCGGATTCACGTAATATTTTGTGTCTTTGTCGAGAAGGCTCGGGGAAATGGTAGGCTTGATGACGTGATCGATAATGTCTTCGCGAATCTGTTCCGCGGCGGCTTCCGGGCCATGCTGAGTCGAGATGACGACAGTGTCTACTCTGACCGGCTTACCGTTGTCGTATTCGACCGTCACCTGCGATTTGCCGTCGGGGCGGAGGTAATCAAGGTCTCCGCTGCGTCTGGCGTCGCTCAGCTTGCGGACCAGGTGGTGCGCGAGTTGTATCGGGGTCGGCATCAGCTCCGGCGTCTCATTACAGGCGTAGCCGAACATCAACCCCTGGTCGCCCGCGCCTCCGGTATCGACTCCCATTGCGATGTCCGGCGATTGCGTGTTGACGGCCACGATCACGCCGCAGGTGTCGGCGTCGAAACCGTATTCGGCGCTCGTATAACCGATCTCCCTGACCGTATCGCGCGCGACCTTGGCATAATTGACCTGCGCCGTCGTCGTGATCTCCCCGCCGACTATGACCAGCCCCGTCATGGCCATGGTTTCGCAGGCGACGCGCCCCCTGTCGTCCTGCCGCAAGACTTCGTCCAGAATCGCGTCCGAGATCTGATCGCACATTTTATCGGGATGACCCTCTGTCACAGATTCAGAGGTAAACAAAAAACTGCCGTGCTGCTTCACTTAAATCCCTCCTGGGTTGAATTGGAATATAGAATCGCGTTGCGGCCAGGTATGGAACGAAGGCCGCACAATGATCATAAGCTTTGTACTGAGTGAGCAAAACTCCGCATTCAAAGTGGCAAAGGATGTCATGTGGCTCTCGAAGGTGTCAAGTTTGGACTGACCCATGCAGGCGAATAAAACACGCCTCTTGGTTTTGCCCGCGCCCGCGTTTATCATTGCCATTCTTGCAGTAATCATTTTTAAATCTCTGGATAAACGCCGCTTCCAGCGCTTATCCGGAGATTTTCGGAGGAAATAGAATGTCTAAATCGGACATCGATTCATTGCTCAGAGAAGACCGGCTGTTCACGCCGACGCCCGGTTTCAGTTCCGGCGCCCACATCAAGAGCCGCGAAGATTACGACCGAATCTACAAACGTTCAGTCGAAGACCCAGAAGGATTCTGGTCGGAGATCGCCAGCGAGCTTCACTGGTTCGAGAAATGGAATAAGGTTCTGGAGTGGAACGAACCCTTCGCTAAATGGTTCGTCGGAGGACAGATCAACATTTCCTACAACTGCCTCGATCGACACCTTTCGACGTGGCGCAAGAACAAAGCCGCCATCATCTGGGAGGGAGAACCGGGCGATACGCGGACGCTCACTTACCAGCAACTTCATCAGGAGGTCTGCAAATTCGCGAACGCGCTGAAGTCGCTGGGCGTCGATAAAGGCGACCGTGTGGCTATTTATATGCCGATGATTCCCGAACTGCCCGTGGCCATGTTGGCCTGCGCGCGCATCGGCGCCACGCACTCTATAATCTTCGGCGGCTTTTCTTCCGAAGCGTTGAAGGACCGCATCAATGACGCGCAGGCGAAAGCCGTAATCACGGCTGACGGAGGTTTCCGTCGCGGCGGCGTGGTCCAACTCAAGCCGGCTGTGGATGAAGCGATCAAGGACTGTCCGAGCGTCAAGGATGTCATCGTCGTCGAACGGTGCAAGAACCGCATTCATATGGAGCCGGGGCGCGATCATTGGTATCACGAGCTGATGTCGGGAGCGTCTGACAAATGCGAGGCCGAGCCGCTGGATTCCGAGCATATGCTCTACATCCTTTACACTTCAGGCACGACCGGAAAGCCGAAGGGCATCGTCCACACGACCGGCGGCTATTCAGCGCAAACTTACATCACCACGAAGTGGGTCTTCGATATTCGCGACGAGGACACGTACTGGTGCACCGCGGACATCGGGTGGGTAACCGGGCACAGTTACATCGTCTACGGCCCGCTCCAGAACGGCGCGACGGTCCTGATGTACGAGGGCGCGCCGAACACGCCGGACTTCGGACGCTTCTGGTCAATCATTGAAAAGCACAGGGTCAACATCCTCTACACCGCGCCGACCGCGATCCGCACATTCATCAAGTGGGGCGAGCAATGGCCGCTCAAATACGACCTGTCCAGCCTGCGGCTGCTCGGCAGTGTAGGCGAACCTATCAACCCCGAAGCATGGATGTGGTATCACAGGGTCATCGGCAAGGAGCGCTGCCCGATCGTCGACACCTGGTGGCAGACCGAGACCGGGGCGATCATGATCACGCCCATTCCGGGAGCCATCTCGACCAAACCCGGATCGGCGACGCTTCCCTTCCCGGGGATTGTTCCCGACATTCAGACCAAAGACGGCGTCTCCGTCGGGCCGAACCAGGGCGGATATCTGGTCATCACGCGCCCCTGGCCCTCGATGCTGCGGACGATCTACGGCGATCCCGAAAGATACGTAAAGCAATATTGGAGCGACATCAAAGGTTGTTACTTCACGGGCGACGGCTCTCGCCGCGACCAGGACGGATATTTCTGGTTGATGGGGCGCGTTGACGACGTAATCAATGTCAGCGGCCATCGCCTGGGAACAATGGAGATCGAGAGCGCGCTGGTCTCCCACTCGGCGGTCGCCGAAGCGGCGGTGGTCGGGCGTCCGGATGATCTCAAGGGACAGGCCGTGGCTGCCTTTGTGACACTCGAGTCAGGGCGCCAGCCTTCGAATGATTTGAAAGAAGAATTGCGCCGACATGTTCAAAAAGAGATCGGCGCAATGGCGAAACCTGATGACATTCGTTTCACAGACGCTCTGCCGAAGACCCGTTCGGGCAAGATCATGCGCCGTCTATTGCGCGACATCGCTTCGGGAGCGCAAACTGTCGGCGATACCACGACGCTTGAGGACTATTCGGTTCTGGCAAAGCTGCGTGAAGATGAAGAATAGAGTCGGCGACCCGGAGGCGCGCCAATTATCGCGGTGATTGCAAATGGTTTTTATTTGCACAGGCTTCATATAATTTAAACCGAGAGATTATTTCGTTATCAGACCCAGTTCCCCGACTAATAAGAAGAGATAATGATGCGGCTGACGATTTTACTGGTAATGCTTTCACTCATTCGGTGTTTAGTGGACGCCCAGAGCCAACCACCTGTGACCAATCACGAAACATTGGCGCGCCTGGTAACGGCGGATCTGGCGGCGCGGCGCTTCGAGCAAGTCGTGGTGAGGTTCAGTCCAGCCGTCGGGCAGGAGCTCGATGCCGCGAAACTGGCGGCAAGTTGGGATAGTGTGATCAAGCAACTCGGCGCTTTCGACTCCATCGTCAGCGTCAAGCGAGAGGAAAAGAGCGGCTTGGCGCTGGTCTACCTGACCTGTCAGTTTGCGAGCGGCAAACTGACACTAATCATCGGGTTCGATCCGAGCGACCGCATCGCGACTCTGACTTCAATGCCCCCCGAGTCAAACGCAGTCTGGAAGCCTCCGGCTTATGCCACCACCAATACCTTCACCGAGCGTCCAGTCAGCGTCACCACCGGCGCCTGGGAACTTCCCGGCATTTTGACTATTCCGAACGGGAAAGGGCCGGTTCCAGCGATCGTACTGGTTCACGGTTCCGGCCCCAACGATCAGGATGAAAGTATCGGTCCCAACAAGATGTTCAAGGACCTGGCCTGGGGGCTGGCGAATCGCGGCGTGGCCGTCCTGCGTTATGAAAAGCGGACCCGCAAGTATGGTGTCCGCAGCAGCTCTGACCCTCAAGCCTTGACCGTGGCTGACGAAACCATCAACGATGCGCGTTCAGCCGCGGCTTTGCTGGCTGCCACTACCGGGATTGACCCCAAACGCATCTTCGTCGCCGGTCATAGCCTCGGCGCTTTCGCCGGCCCGCGCATCGCCATGGGCGAGGATCGAATCGCCGGTTTGATTTTGATGGCCGGCAATACGCGCCCTCTTGAAGATCTGATTGTTGAACAGATGCGTTATCTGGTTTCGATCAACAGTCCGACGCCTGAAGGTGAAAAGCAGATTGCCGCGGCTGAAAAAGCCGCCAAAGAGCTTCGCAATCCCGATTTGAAGCCCGGCATGACGGTCGACGTGATGGGCGCTAAGCTTCCAGCCTCTTATGTGCTCGATCTGCGAAGTTACAAACCAGGCGAGACCGCCGCCGCATTGAAGATTCCGATGCTCGTACTGCAAGGCGAGCGTGATTACCAGGTGCGCCTGGCCGATTTCGAAGGTTGGAAGAAGGCGCTGGCCGGCCATCCGAACGTGGTCTTCAAACTCTATCCGGCGCTCAATCACCTCTTCATGCCCGGCGACGGCCCCCCTTCCAATGTCGAATATCTGAAGCCGAATCACGTTCTGGAGCAGGTGATCAGCGACATTGCGGCCTGGATCAACGCCGATGGAAAGGTGAAATAGCCGTGAATGTCTCTCGGTTCAGTCCGCGCTCTGGCGCCTCCAGGTGAACGATTACTATAAAAGGAGTTAGGCAATGATCAAGTTTCAATATTCATATTTAGTCTTCCTGATTGTCTCTTTATGTTGTTTACCCATTCATCAAACTTCGGCGCAATCGCCCCAGCCAACACAGACCGGGCAGGAAGTCCCACCAATAAGAAATTTCCTGCAGGTTAATGAACAGTTCTGCACCGGCGGCCAGCCTCGCCTGGAACATTTGACCAAGCTCAAGGCCGATGGAGTGAAAGCGATCATCAACCTTAGACAGCCCAGCGAACATCGCGCCCCCGAAGAAGAAGCTGAGGCGAAGAAGTTGGGGCTGCGCTACTTTAATATCCCCGTCGTCTACGGTGAGCCTAAAGACGAACAGGTTGATGAGTTTCTCAAGATCACTGACGCCCCCGAAAACCGCCCCGCGTTCATTCATTGCACGGCGGCGATTCGTGTCGGAGCCTTCTGGATGATCAGGCGGGTCTTGCGCGACGGATGGCCGGTTGAGAAGGCGGAAGAAGAGGCGGTAAAGATAGGACTGGTCAATGCCCCACATCTGGTCAGCTTCGCGAAAAGCTACATCGAAAAACATCAGAAGAAGTAACCCCTCCTCCTCTGATAAACGGCGTCTGGCGCGTCCGCTCGCGACTGCTGACCGCGGTTTGACACGCCCCGGCGGCTGCGGCTATAGTGCGCGTTTAATTTCCGGGAACTACAATAAGTTGTGGTATTTCGGCGCCGACTCCCATATTGGTAGTGTAAATGCTCAGGTTCGAAAAACTATCTCTCCAAGGTTTTAAATCATTCTGCGACCCGACTGAGGTCGTCTTCGATGAGGAAAGCATCACCGCTGTAGTCGGGCCTAATGGTTGTGGCAAATCAAATGTCGCGGATGCGATCAGTTGGGTGATCGGCGAACAGCGCGCGAAGGCGCTGCGTGGCGCCAAGATGGAAGACGTGATCTTTCAGGGCACTCGCAGCCGTCCGCCGTCCGGAATGGCCGAGGTGATTTTGACCCTCGTCGTTCAGGAGACCTTCGAAGTTCGCGGAGAGGCTCAGCCCGAATCG
>Ga0154003_1000385_pt1 | contig 13785 bp, 13 predicted proteins | sample TSFL087MetaG_FD_104679 | JGI IMG/M metagenome (GOLD analysis project Ga0154003, IMG submission 104679) | Attine ant fungus gardens microbial communities from Florida, USA - TSFL087 MetaG | ecosystem: Host-associated > Fungi > Mycelium > Unclassified | place: USA: Florida, Lake Talquin State...
ACCATCTCGGTCCGTATCTTGATTGATTCGCCGCCAGTGTCCTGCGGCTGCCGTTCTGATGGCGCTTCCTGTCGCTGAGGAGCTTTCTTCTTCTGGTCGCTCGTCTGCTGATTGACCGGCTTGGCAGGTGGAAGTTGCGCCGTTGCCGGGCCGTTCGTGAGCGCGGTACAAGCGCACACAAGCGCAATAACGACAATTACGTGGAACTGTTCTCGATGGCGCATGAAAAAAGCTCCTTTCTAGATTCGGCTTCAGATGAAAATATCAATTCATTGACGAAGGGAGGCGACAAAGGGAGGCGCGCAATTATACACCCGGCCATGGATGGTGTCTGTTTTACTGACGATCTGCGCGGGCACTATAATCGCGGCTCAGCAAACATAATTTGCCGGTCTAAGGATTCTCGGACTTTTTGCAGGCTTATGAATCTCCTGAGGGTCATCCCCGCTTTTTGTCTCGGCCTGGCGACCATCGCCGCGGCTCATGCTTACGCTCAACAACCCGACACGCAGGGGCGGGCTTCGGGCATGACAATCCGCTTGACCACCGACCTGGTGGTGATTGACCTGACGGCTACTGACAAGTCGGGAGCCTACGTCCGCGACCTGCGCCCCGATGAGATTCAGGTCTTCGAAGACGGACAGGAGCGGAAGATAAATTTCTTCGCAATGAACGACGAGGCGTCGCTTTCGCGCCCGCTCGCCGTGGTCTTCGCGCTCGATATTTCGGGCAGCCTCAGACCCGACGAGATGACGACGCTGAGACAAGCCGCGATGAAATTCACTGAACTGATGAAGGGCGATTCCGTATTCGCCGCTCTGTCATTCAACCACAAAATAGATATCGCGCAGGGCTTCACGCCCAGTCAGGAAAAAATCGCGCGCGCCTTCGAAAAGATGAACAGGTTCGAGGGCTCGACGCGCATCTACGACGCGCTCGACCGCGCCGTCACGATGCTCAACAGAAGCGCGCCGCGAACGCGCAACGGGCGTCCGGTCCGGCGCGTCGTCGTCGTCATCACGGATGGCTTCGATTCGGCGAGTATTATCGACCGGCGGGAAGTAATCCGAAGGGCCAACGACGCGGGCGTGACCATCTACTCGGTGACGCTGCCGTCCTTCGCGCTTTCACCCGCCGATTCGGCCAGCCGCGTAATTACTCCGCTCGACGCCTCACGCATAGTGTCGGCGACGGGCGGGCAAGACTTCCCGGCTAACGCCCGCGACTTCACGCCGATCTTTAAGGCCCTGGCGGAAGAAATTCGGGCAAGTTACGCTTTGGCTTACTACTCTGAAAACCGCGACGGCAAGCGTCACGAGCTCCGCGTCAAGACTTCACGCCCTGGCATACAGATCCGCGCAAGTCGAACAAGCTACACTGCGCCCACGCAATGAGACCTGTTCATGACTTTGCTTAATTTCCAAACTTCTTATCCTGGTCTTTTTCTTCAGGCTTTTCTTCTTTAGGAGCGCGATAGCCTTGGCGGGCGCGCACTGAGAAATCGCCGCCCTTTACGCTTACCGCTATCGTTCGGAAGCCGCCGTCGCGTTTATCGTTGGTAGGATAGTAGGCCAGGGTGTACTGAAATTCGAAGTCTGTGCGACCGAGCCGGTCGGGCTTGATGGAATGGGGCGAAGCGGTTCGGTCTGCCCCGTAGGCCTTGTGCGCCGCACAAATTCTTCGTCGGTGATCAAATGTTCAGTATCGTTAGGGCAATACTGAAAGCCGTCTGGGAATTGTTGTTGACAATTTGGGCAGATTTTCATTCTAGACACACCTCTGACGCTGAACCATAGCAGCGCCTCAGACAAAAAATCTATTGCACTTTGGTATAGTGGGCTAAGGAGCTTCGGTCCAAGAAAAGCAGTGATAGGCGCGTTGACACGGTTCCCGTTTTCATGCGATTTGCTGTCATGTGGCATGCCGGCTGGCCGGCCGGCGCGCCACAAGCAAGGCTTTCAGGCTGCATTCAAGCGGGAGAAACAAATGGATTGGCGTGTGACGTTGACGACATTCGGTGTGATCTTTTTGGCCGAGTTGGGAGACAAAACTCAACTGGCGACTGTGACTCTGGCGCCGCAGACTCGACTCCCATTGGCGGTTCTCATCGGTGCGTCTATTGCCCTGGCTTGCGTATCGGCCATCGGCGTCGCGGTCGGAGGCATACTCGGCGAATATCTGCCGCTGGCCTGGATTAAGCGCGCCGCCGCCGTCGCCTTTATCATCATCGGCGTCCTGATACTGATCGGCAAGTTTTAGCAATGTTCAAGCGCGATCAAATGCGCATTTTTGCGCATATGAATCATAACCGGACCTACGGGATCTGGCGTTCCGCCGCGCAATGTTTGTTCGGCGCCATCGTTCTGGCTTTATTGACCTATGTCTGCTTTCGACTGCGGGTCAATCCCACGACGGTCGCCCTTCTTTATCTGATTGTCATCGTGCTGGTCTCCCTCACGAGTGACTTCATTCCGGCGGCCTTTGTTTCCATCGTCGCCTATATATGCCTTGACAGCTTCTTTACCGAGCCACTTTTCCATATAGCGATGAGCGAGCCACTGGACGTTGTGGCCCCCATCGCCTTTTTGACAACCTCCTTGGTCATCACCCGCCTGCTGTCCAGAGTGCGTAAATCGTTCCAGGAGATTCAGGTCTTAAAAGACCAACTTCGACTCGTGATCGACACAATCCCCGGATTGGTCTGGAGCGCGCTGCCGGACGGTTCCGCCGAGTTCCTGAATCAGCGTTGGCTGGAATACACGGGGCTCACTTTGAAGGAAGGACTGGATTGGGGCGCGAAGGTCGCGGTTCATCCCGAAGACCTTGCAAGGTTCATGGACGAATGGAGAGTGGCCTTGGCGGAAGGGAAACCGTTGGAGATCGAAGCGCGCTTGCGGCGGGCCGACGGGGAATATCGCTGGCTGCTGATCCGCGCCGTACCGCTGCGTGACGAGACGGGAAAGATCGTTAAATGGTACGGGACGAGCGCCGACGTCGAGGACCTGAAGCGGGCGGAAGAAGCGTTGAGCAAATCGCAGGCGGAACTGGCTCATGTCACACGGGTAATGACTATGGGAGAATTGGCCGCCTCCATCGCCCACGAAGTCAACCAGCCGCTCTCGGCGATTGTGAATAACGGCAGCGCCTGCCTGCGATGGTTGAACGGCGCCGCGCCCAACCTCGATGAGGCCCGCGAAGCCGCCCGGCGCATCATCCGCGATGGGAATCGGGCGGGCGAGGTCATCACCCGGATTCGAGCGCTCTTGCGGAAAACCGATACGGAGAAGGCGCGGCTGGACATCAATCAAACCATTCGAGAAGTCGTAATCCTGTCGCGGAATGAAGCGGCGAGAAAAGGGGTGACGCTGCGCATGGATTTGGCCGCCGATCTGCCGCCCGTGCTGGGAGACCGGGTGCAGTTGCAGCAGGTCATCCTCAATCTCGTGATGAACGGCGTCGAGGCGATGGCGTCGGCGCCGGACCGACATCGAGAGTTGCTCGTCCGTTCTCGTTCATATGAATCGGACAAAGCTCTCGTCGCCGTGCGAGATTCCGGCGTCGGGCTTGACGGGCAGGACCTCGAAAAGCTCTTTGACGCTTTCTACACGACCAAGCCGCAGGGGATGGGAATGGGGCTGGCGATCAGTCGCTCAATTGTCGAGGATCACGGCGGGCGGCTCTGGGCCGCGCCGAATGACGGTCCCGGCGCGACCTTTCAGTTTACTCTTTTGAAATATCAATAGGAGCGCTAATGCCTGAGCCAGAAGCAATCGTCTTTGTCGTGGACGATGATGAGTCCGTACGTGAGTCTTTGGGAGGTCTGATTCGGTCGGCGGGGCTGAGAGTCGAGATGTTCGCCTCCGCACAGCAGTTTTTAGCAGGCCCGCGTTCAAATAATGTGGGCGCGCCGAGTTGTCTGGTGTTGGATGTGCATCTCCCGGGACTAAGCGGGCTTGACCTGCAGAAGCGGATGGCCGAAGTCAACATCGAGATTCCCATCATTTTTATTACCGGCCGCGGCGACATTCCGACTACCGTGCGGGCGATGAAAGCGGGAGCCGTCGAGTTTCTTACGAAGCCCTTTCGCGACCATGATCTTTTAGACGCGATCGGGCAGGCGATAGACCGCGACCGGGCCGCGCGTCGGCGGCAGGCGGAGATGGAGGAACTGCGCGGCCGGTATGAATCACTGACGCCGCGCGAGCGAGAAGTGATGGGACTGGTGGTCTCTGGTCTGCTAAACAAACAAGTCGCCGCCGAGCTCTGCATAAACGAGGGTACCGTCAAAGTTCACCGGGGTCAGGTGATGCAAAAAATGCGGGCGGCTTCTTTGGCGGATCTGGTCAGAATGTCCGATAAATTGGGAATACCTCGCGCGACAAATTTGTAGGGGCGACAGCCGTCTCAAGCCACTTTGGCCCCTACACCAAAGTGCAATAGATTTTTTGTCCGAATCGCTGCTATTTAGACCCTCGGCATAAGAGTTGAAAGGTCAGGATGTCTAATCTCTCTCTTATTTCGGTCGTCGACGATGACACTTCGGTCCGCGAATCCCTTCAGTGTTTGATCAGGTCATTCGGGTTCGCGGTGGAGGCGTTCGCTTCGGCCGAAGAGTTTTTGAACTCCGATCATCTCCCCAGTACGCGCTGCATGATACTCGATGTGCGCATGCCGGGGATGAATGGGCTAGAGCTTCAGCGCCGGGTGGCGGCCAGTCATCGTGAAGTCCCGGTGATCATCATCACGGCGCATGGGGATGAGGCGGCGCGTTCGCAGGCTCTTAAAAACGGCGCGGTGGACTACTTGCTCAAGCCGTTCCGCGAAGAGGCGTTACTTCATGCAATCCACGCGGCTCTGAACTTGAAATGACCGAGGCGCCGGGCGCAAGCGACGCTCGCTGCTAATTCGCCGATTCGGGAGAAAGAGGATGAATCTTATTCCGTCCGCGTCAGGCCGGCTTTGCTGCTGTAAGACTCAATCGAATCGGGTCATCAGGAAACGACTTAAAGAGTGCAAACGCTACGCGCCTCCAGGCTTTGTTCTCGCCCTACTTCTAGCGGTCATCACAAGTCCGGTCACCGCGCAATCACAGCAACTGACGCCTGTCACGATTAACCTGTGCGTTAAGGAAGCGGTTGAGAAGAATCTCAGCCTGCTGGCCGAACGCTACAATTTGAGCGTCGCCGACGCCCGCATCGTCACAGCGCGCCTGCGGCCAAACCCGGTGTTGAGCCTTTACGCCGATCTCCTGGATCTGGCGGGTACCGGATTCAATGCGCAGAATGCGGCAGGCCCGCCCGAATACGGGATTCGCACAGATTTCATCTTGGAGCGCGGCGAGAAGCGGCGCCATCGTATCGAGGTCGCCGAGCAGGAGAAGGCCGTTGCGCGATGGCGATTGCTCAACGCCGCGCGCACGCTCGCGCTCGACGTGCAGAACGCTTTCGTCGAAGTGTTGCTGGCGAAAGAGACGCTGGCGCTGGCGGAGCGCAATCAGGACTCGTTCCACAGGTTCGTGGAGGTCAGCAAAGAGCGAGTGCGCGCCGGCGAGCTGGCGCCGGTCGAGCTGGCGCCGACGCAACTGGCCGAACTGCAATTCAACAACGCCGTGGTTCAGGCGCGATCGCGCTTGCGGATCGCCAAACAGCGGCTGCAACTGCTGATGGGGCGCGCCATGCCGTCTGAATTATTCGACGTGATCGGCGAAATGCGCCGCGAGCCGATGCCGTTCACGCTCGAAGAGCTGTGGCGGCAGGCTCTCGCGCGACGGCCCGACTACCAGGTGATCGTGCGAGATCAGGCGCGCTCGGTCGCCGAACTGCGTTTGCAGATCGCCCAGGGGAAGTCGATTACACGATCGGCGCGGAATACCGCTGGCAGCAGGGGTTGGCCGGAACCGGCAACTCGCTGGGCTTTTTTTCAGCCCGCCCCTCCCACTCTTTAATCGCAATCAGGGCGAGATTGTGCGCGCGCGGCGCGAAGGACAGCAGATCGAGGCCCGCACTCGCGCGCTTGAAGCCGGAATGCGCAACGAACTCGACGCGAACTGGCAAGCATACGACACGGCACGCTCGTTGCTGGCGCGCTTTGAAGGTGAAATGCTCAATAAGGCGCGGATCGTATTGGCCTCGATGGAATACTCATACCGGGCCGGCGAGGCGAGTCTGGTTGAATTTCTCGACGCGCAGCGGGCCTTCAACGACACGATGCAGGGCTATAACGAATCGCGCGCCGAGTATGCGCGCGGCCTTTACCTGATCGATTCGGTCACCGGCAAGGACCCGTGGTGACAGGCCGGATTTAATTATGAACCTTGCTTGCGAATCACGATGCAGACAATCCCGATCAAATTTGATGAGGCGATCCGCGCGCGCGACTTCGCGGGACTGCGCGACGCGTTTGACGACCTCCCGCCTTCCGAGCTGGCGACGCTCATTCAGGATTTGCCGATTGAGCAACAGACGACGATCTTTCGCATCCTGCCGCGCAGGCTGGCCGCGTCGACGTTTGAATACCTGCCGCTGAAAGAGCAGGAGGAAATGTTGAGGTCGCTGGCTCAGGAAGAGGTCGCGGCGATTCTCAACGAAATGTCTCCCGACGACCGCACGATGCTGCTCGAAAGCGTATGCATGATCTCGAGGAACTGACAATCCGTAACGCGATGAGAGGATAGTGTGCGGAATAATCACGATAAAATACAGGGACTGAGCGCCGCCGAAGCGCGCGAGCGGCTGGTTCAATTCGGCCCGAATGAGCTGACCTCCGCCCGCCGTCTGACCGGCCTGCGGCAGCTTCTCTCCTTTTTCGCCAACCCGCTGGTCATCATCCTCTTGATCGCCAGCGTCATCTCCGCCTTCGTGGGCGAACCTGTTGACGCCGCGATCATCGCGCTGGTGGTTCTGCTGAGCGTCGCGCTGAACTTCATCCAGACCTCGCGCTCACAACGGGCCGCCGAGCGGCTGCGCGCGCAGGTCGCGCCGACCGCCAGCGCCTTGCGCGACGGGACGTGGACTGAGATTCCGCGCCGTGAAATCGTCCCCGACGACATGATTCGGCTCTCCGCTGGCGACCTGGTTCCGGCGGACGCGCGGTTGATCGAATCCCGCGACCTGCACGTCAACCAGGCGGCTCTCACCGGCGAATCGCTACCGGTGGAAAAAGACGCCAAGCCCTCGGCGAATGTGGACTATCCGCGTGATATGGTTTTCCTCGGCTCCTCGATCGTCAGCGGGACGGCGATAGCAGAGGTCACGGCGACAGGCGCGAACACCGCCTTCGGCGACATCGCCGCCCGACTCGCGGAACGGCCGCCCGAAACGGAATTCGAGCGCGGGACCCGGCAGTTCGGCCTGTTGATCACGAAGACGGTGTTCCTCCTTGTGCTCTTCGTGCTGCTGGTCAACATCGTGCTGCGGCGCGATCCGTTTGAATCTGTCCTCTTCGCCCTGGCGCTGGCCGTCGGCCTGACGCCGGAGTTCCTGCCGATGATCATGACGGTGACGCTCGGACAAGGGGCGGTGCGGATGGCGCGGCGGAAGGTGATCGTCAAACACCTGGCCGCCATTCAGAACTTCGGCAGCATGGACGTGCTGTGCAGCGACAAGACCGGCACGCTCACGAGCGGCGAGACGGCGCTGGAGGAATATTACGATCCTCTGGGAAACTCGGCGGAGAGGGTGTTGCGGCTCGCATACCTCAACAGTTTTCACGAAACCGGCATCAAAAATCCGCTGGACGTGGCAATCATGAAGCATGCCGCAGTCAGCGTTGAAGGCAGCCGTAAGCTGGATGAGATTCCATTCGACTTCGAGCGGCGGCGGCTCTCGATTGTGGTCGAGGACGGCGGCGAGCGGCTGATGATTACCAAGGGCGCGCCCGAAAGCGTTCTCTCCTGCTGTACGCAGTACGAAACCGGCGGGCGGCTGCTGCCGCTCGATGAGGCGGCGAAGTCTTCGTGCGACGCCACATGGCGCAACTTGAGCCAACAGGGCTACCGAATGCTTGCTATGGCCTTTAAGCCTGCCCCGCCCGATCAGCAAGTCTGGCGCGCCGGCGACGAGCGCGAGATGATCCTCGCCGGTTTCCTGACGTTCTCCGATCCGCCGCTGCCCGACGCCGGCGCCGCAATCGAGGCGTTACGGCGCGACGGCGTCAAGGTGAAGATTCTGACCGGCGACAACGACTTGATCGCCCGGCACGTCTGTTCGCAGGTCGGACTGAACGCGGAGCGCGTCATCAGCGGCGAGGAGATCGACCGCCTCACGCCTTCGGCGCTGGCGCACGTCGCCGAAAAACACACGGTTTTTGCACGCGTGACGCCGGCGCAGAAACACCGCATCATTCTGGCGTTGAAAGGGCGCCGCCACGTGGTCGGTTTTCTGGGCGACGGGATCAACGACGCGCCGTCGCTGCACGCCGCTGATGTGGGCATCTCAGTGCAGAACGCGGTCGACGTGGCGAAAGACGCGGCGGAGATCATTCTGCTGGAGCGCGACCTGGGTGTTCTGCATGAGGGGATCATTGAGGGGCGCAAGGCGTTCGGCAACGTGATGAAGTACCTGCTGATGGGCACGAGTTCCAACTTCGGCAATATGTTCAGTATGGCCGGGGCATCGGCGTTCCTGCCGTTTCTGCCGATGCTGCCCACGCAGATTCTGCTCAACAACTTTCTCTACGACCTCGCGCAGGTGACGATCCCGACCGACAATGTGGATCGGACTTACATCCATAAGCCGCACCGGTGGAACATCAAAATGATCCGGAACTTTATGATCTACATCGGCCCGATCAGCTCGGTCTACGACTTCCTGACTTTCTTCGTCTTGCTGAAGCTCTTTCATGCGACTGAAGAATTCTTTCACACGGGCTGGTTCGTCGAATCGTTGGCCACGCAAACACTGGTGATCTTCATCATTCGCACGGCGGGGAGCCCATTGCGCAGCCGTCCGAGCAGACCGCTTACGATCACTACGCTGCTCGTGGCCGGCGCCGGCATGGCGCTGCCCTTTACGCCGCTGCGTAAACCTTTGGGCTTCATGCCGCTGCCGGTCTCGTACTTCGTGTTTCTGGTCGCGGCGACTGTGACGTACCTACTGCTCGTGGAATTAGTCAAGCGCCGCCTGATGCGCTTGATGTAGCGACCGGAAGAAGGCGCGCACAACGCGCTATTAAGGGGACACGTAACCGCCAGCGTGACGGCGGTTTGACGGAATGACCGGCAGACCTCCAGGATTCAGTTCAAAGCCCCCGCTAACGACGGCATATATGCCCCCTGCCGATATCAAAAGTAGGGCGGAATTTTTTCCCGCCACCCACATAGCCAGTGTCATCCGCGTGCCGGCAGGCGCAGGCTTTTATGGAGAAGTTCGAATGAGAGAAAGAATGAGAGTGATCATGAGCGTCAAAGTCGTCGAGAATTTGAGGCGGATCTTGTTGATTGTTCTATTCGGCGCTCTGTCGTGCTATCTAACAATCAGGGCAGTCAGCGCAATCAGCCAATCCGAACGCGCCCAGCCTGCGCCGCAAACTCAGCGGCCCGGGGAGACCCAGACCAAGCCGGCCCCTACCCCGTCCGCCACCCAGCCGCCGAAAAAAGCGGATACCCCTCCGGCGGAAGAGCAGAACGAGACCATCAAAATCAACTCCAACCTCGTCGCGGTCCCGGTCTCCGTCACTGACGCTTCGGGAGAGCCCGTCCGCAACCTGGCCGCCGACGACTTCCAGGTTGAAGAAGAAGGCAAGGAGCAGCAAGTAATCGCGCTCGGCGAGCCGGGTAAGACCCCGGTCGAACTCGCGCTGCTCTTTGACGTTTCTGGCAGCGTCTACGAGCGATTCCAGTTCCAGCAGCAGGCGGCCTCCCGGTTCCTGAAGGAAGTGCTTAAACCTAACGACGCGGCATCCATATTTACAATTGGCCTCAGGCCCAAATTGGTCCACCCACGAGTCGTGGGTGGCGCCGCGGCTGTCGCTGCCGCGATGGCGGTCAATCCGACCAAAGAGGCGACCGCTTTCTTCGACACCGTGGTCGAGGCCGCCCAATATTTGGGAAAGACCGCCGAGCCCGGATCGAGGCGCGTGATCGTCGTGATCTCGGACGGGGAGGATACAATCAGTGAGAACTACAGGCTCGGCGACGCATTGAGGGAGTTGCAGCGAGCCGACTGCCTCTTCTATTCGATCAACCCGAGTGGCCCGTCTATCCGTTTGAACAAGATCAGTATCAAAGGGCATGACGGGATGGTCTCGATAGCCTCGGCGACCGGCGGCGCGGCGTTCCTTCCCGACGGTGACGCAGCTTTGGACAGAGTATTCCGGCAGATCGCGGCCGAGTTGCAAGCGCAGTACCTGCTCGGCTATTACGCGCCCGATGAGCGAGCAGACGGCGCATTCCGGCGAATCACCGTGCGAGTTCCGAAGAGGCCTGACCTGCGAGTCCGTGCGCGCCAGGGTTACTATGCGCCCAAGGCTTAGCTGATCCTTCCCTGGTCTATTGATCAGGATGGGAGAGGCACGGCGTTCGCAAGGCGAACGTGAAGAACACGTCCCGGCGCCCGAAATGAGAGAGAGATTGAAGAAGAGATTAACGCCTTGATTGCACTGATGATTCCGGCCCTGCGGGTTCTCCCCTTTCCGTCAGAGCATTTTACAAACGGGCAAAATTTTTCGAGGAGGTATTATGAAAAGCAATCTGTTTGCTCGTTGCTTTGTCGCGATTATGTTAGTTGCAGGCTTTGTCTGGGCGTTGAACTCGTCAAGCTCCGCGCAATCCGGGCGCAAGCCACTGCCGCAACCATCGTCGCAAAACGAAAGGCCGTTCCCGAAAGATTCCGAAAAGGAGAAGAGTTCCAACAGGCCCCTGGCCGATAGCACGCCGGTAACCGTTGACGAAAACGGAACGATCAAGATGGACACGTCACTCGTCACGATTCCGGTCAGCGTCATGGACCGGGACGGCAAATTCATTCCGTTCCTGAAAAAACGCGATTTTCAGCTCTACGAAGACGGGGTGGAGCAGGATATTGAAAGCTTCAATTCGGTCGAGACGCCGTTCCATGTCGTGCTCGTGCTCGACACGTCCAACAGCACGCTGTTCAAGTTCGCCGACATCCAGGACGCCGCCTTCGCTTTTACCAAACAGTTGAGGCGCGACGATCAAGTGATGGTCGTCTCGTTCGACAGCAAGGTTCGCTTCCATTGCGACTTCACCAGCGATTACGACGAACTGCGGAGGGCGATCAACGAGACCCGCATCAGCGGCAGCACGAAACTCTACGAGGCCGTAGACCAGGCGGTTGACCGCCTGGAGACGATTCAAGGCCGCAAAGCCATCGTGCTTTTCACCGACGGCGTCGACACCGCAAGCCGTCGCGCCAATTACCGGAACACCATCGAAAAGGTGGAGGAATCGGGCGCTATCGTTTATCCGATCAAATACGACACTGAAGGAGATCAGCAGGGCGGCGCCGTTTACTGCCCCAATACCAACTCATGGCCGTGGCCGAATCCCTCTCCCTCGTCAGGCCGTCGCCGCTGGCCTTTCAGCCCGTTAGCGGGGCAGATCTCTCCGAAGTGGCAATCTCCGCAATGGCGCTTCTCGCAATGGCCTGGTCGCGCGCCTTCATCCGGCGGCGGAACGAGCGAGGATTATCGCCGGGCGGCGCGTTACCTTCAGGATTTGGCTGACCGCAGCGGCGGGCGTCTCTATGACGCCAATACGCTTCACAACGTCTCACAGGCCTTTTCGAACATAGCCGAAGAACTGCGCCATCAGTATTCGCTCAGTTATTACCCTGTCAACTCGAAGAAGGACGGCGCGTACCGGCGCGTGAAGGTTCGCGTTGAGAAATCGGGAATGATCGTTCGCGCCCGCGAAGGCTACCGCGCGGCCGCGGAGACGCAGGCGAATATCGACGCTGGCGTATCCGATCGTCCTGAACTGAAACGGAAACAATGAGAAAAACATAGACAGCCAATAAGACCAAGATTTAATCGGGAGGTGAATTGTTATGTCAAACCGAACCACTTTTCGAATTATTTCACTGGCGCTGATTCTCGCGCTGTTCGGTGTCCCTGCGATCTACAACGCTGACGCACAGGACCCGCCTCGCCCCCCGGAGCCGAAAAGGCCCCAACAGCAGCAAGACGCCAAGGAAAGGAAAGGCTCCCAGCGTCAAGGCGCGCAAGCTGATGAGTTGGGAACGCCAGGCGAGGATCGGATCAAGATCGATACCGACTTGGTCAACCTCGACGTGACGGTAATTGATCAGAACAACAACCCGATCGCCAATCTGAAGAAAGAAGATTTCAGCGTTTACGAGGACAAGGTCAAACAGACGATAGAAAGCGTCAGCCGCGAAGAGGTACCCGTCAGTTTCGGGATGGTGATTGACACGTCCGGCAGTATGAAATCGAAACTTCAGTCTGTGTCCGACGCCGCGGTATTGCTGATTAAACAGATGCGGCGCGACGACGAGGCATTCGTCGCTTCGTTCAAAGCCGAGGCTGAGTTGGTGCAGGATTTCACTGACGACAGGCGCGAACTCGAAGATGCCATCGGCGACCTTTACACGAGTGGCGGCACGGCGCTGTTGGACGCGATCATCGCCACCGCCGACTACGCGCAGGACAAGGGCAAGCGCCGCCGTAAGGCCTTGGTTGTCATCTCAGATGGGTATGAGAAGAACAGCTCGTCCAAAGAGAAAGAGGTGTTGGAGGTGATCAAGGAGGACGAAGTTCAGGTCTACCTAGTCGGGTTTATTGATGAAGAGGAGGAAAAGAGCTTTTTCGGAAAGTCTCCCGCGAAGAAGGCCAAGGAGCTGCTCTCACGGATCGCCGACGATTCAGGCGGGCGGGCATATTTTCCGAAAGACATCAGCGAGGTTCCGGCCATCGCCGCTCAAATATCTAAAGACCTGCGCACGCAATACGTCGTCAGCTATTACCCGGCCAACGACAAGCGTGACGGCGCGTTCCGCACCATCCAGGTGAGCGTCAATCAGGTCGGCGGCCGCAAATTGATCGCGCGCGCACGGCGTGGCTATTATGCGCGAAACGCGCAGGGGCAATTGCCTGCTGGGTCGCAAAAGAAATCTCGCGGCAATTAACCCTGCGATGAGATTATAGGGAGATTGGCTTCACGCCGGCGACGGTGTATTTTATCCGCGCCGCGCAATCCTACACATCCGAAGCGAATACGAATGAGAGAGAATGCCTATGCTGTGGAAACCGATGCTCATCCTTTTACTAGGCTTCATCACGTCCGGTCAGCAAACGCCGCACCTGAAAATGCCCGGCGAGCGGCAACCCGACGCGCTTCCGCGGGAACTGTCCGAGATCGAAACGCAGAAGATACTTAGAGAGAATAGCCCCAGGCCGCGCATTGACACGACACTTAAAGTCTCCGACACGCGCCTCGCCTCCGCGCTCAAGTTCGTCGAGGAGAGCCAATACAAATCCGCCGCGCAGGATGTCGACGTTTATGCGGCGCTGATCGTTTACGCCGACGCATACACGCGCAAGTTGCCCGCCTCACAGACTAAGGATCGCAATGAATGTTTGAAGAAGATCGAACAGGCCATCTTCAAGCAGACTCGCACTGTAGACGCCGTGCTGCGCCAATTCCCGGTCGAATATCGTGAAGGAGTGGAGCCGAAGATCGATCAGGTGAAAAAGATTCGTCTGCGCGCGATCAACGACGTGCTCGGCGGTGGGGAAGTGATTAAGACATCCGACGAATAGCCTTAAAGATAAGGAGCGCTCGGCGTCATTGCTTATCGGGCTGAACGG